>SPKZ01024171.1_pt1 | contig 14376 bp, 13 predicted proteins | sample 2456571 | NCBI WGS metagenome assembly SPKZ01 (sample SAMN11192286, study PRJNA482655) | marine metagenome | biome: ENVO:00000447; feature: ENVO:00000244|ENVO:00000211|ENVO:00000569|ENVO:00002023; material: ENVO:00002151; isolation source: ocean water from marine abyssalpelagic zone ...
GCTGTAGAGGCTAGAAGTCTGCCGATGATCCAAGATAAAATGCTGGAACTGATTGAATTTTCACTCGCACAAAATACCGCTATAATTCCAATCATCGAGGGTTGAAGTGGCGTAGTCACATAACCGATTTGATGCGAGTCAGCTTATAACATGCTGAACAGGGATTAACCCTACATGATTTATCAGCAAGGTAAACGCAAACTTTAAATCCGTTTTTAGCGAGACCAATGCCAATCACTTTAATGTTATAATGAATGCCTCATCAGTCTTAATACCAGCAATTAAGTTTGGTATAAACTGCCCATATTTGGTGCTGAGGCATCCATTACATCACACAAATTAAGCTTGTTTAAGCTCCGTATAATGACTATCAATAAACTGCCAATTTTCCATTTCAAATTCAATTTTTGATCCCTGTACTACAGTCACATTACCACAATTGAGTCGAATAGCGCCTTGTCTTGTTGATAGAGGCTGGTATTCAATATACCCAAGCTTTTCTGCCGCACCGATAATATGCTTTTTGGCTCGACATAATTTAACATTAAACTGTGCTTCATTATCTCCGATCATCTGATGCAAAGCTTCTCGTTCCACCCAGCCAACCAATAAAGGATCGACATGACCATCACGAGTTAACATCGTTTGATATTGCTGGTAATATTCCCTAGCAAGTAATAAGAGTACATAATGATGAACGCGTTCACCAAGTTCCTCAATCACACCATTAACCATCAATTGCATTTTAACATGCCAGTCGTTGGCGCTTACATCAAAACGAATGGCGATATTGTTGCTTAATTCAACCTCCGGCACGCTATTATTTTTTAGCATATTCGCTACAGCCCCCCTATTTACATCATCATTTACCGTATCAGCTCCAATGTGGGTTAAAGATGAATCATCAACGGTAAGCCCATGAAGATACATAATATACCTCTGCAAAGCCTGCTTATTCAAGGGTTCGTTGTGGTTGCTAAACGCTTGCATTAACAAGGTGACAGGCAATGCTTGATAGGCAAGTTCTAAATAACTGGCGGTAACATGTATATAATTAATACCCGAAGTTATCGCCATAATTGCGTTTTCCTTAGTGTGGAATCCAACGCCAGAAAAAGCACATTCAAATTCTAATGATTTTGAATAATTAGTGGCATTTAACGCCGCTAAAAAACGTTTAATTCCCGAAGGAGAAAATAACGACAAATCATCATTAAAACAAATACGCTGTACACCGGACAATTCGCACATTCTGACAATTTTAATCAGCTGACTTTGGGATATTTGAAAGGCATTTTTAAGTAATAATCGGATACTTACTTCACCAGTGTCAATAAAATACTCCAATAATTCTGCGCAACGATTTATAGCTGCTGAACTCGATATCTCGTCCAAATTAAGCTCCACATAAATCTGATGATGTACTACAGATTCTTCCGAGGTGAAGTAATATCTAAGCTGTTCATAGGAAACTTTACCCCAAACGTGTTGGTGATGATATAAACCGCTTAACAGGCTTATATCGAGTAATTGCCCATCAAACTCAGCTTGTTGACTCAAGTTAACTAGGTTTTCTCCTCTTTGTTCGCCAAAAGCATTTAACAGTGGCCCATTATATTGATGGCTACTTGCATCAATAAAACCATGAAAGCTTTCTGGGTAAATATATTTATTCCAATCATTTTTCATTTTAGTTCTTCCTTGCTGTTGTGGTATTTACAGTATCGTAGACAGAACAAATACCGTATACCGCGATGCCTGACCAAAGAATGAAAAATCCTCTCAGAACACCTGTAGATATATCTTCACCAAAAATCCCTATCGCCACAAATAGCATTAACGTGGGGTTTAGATACTGCAGCAACCCTATGGTAGTTGCCGATAAAAAAACAACACTGCCAATGTAAAGCAATATTGGTAACGTTGTTATCGCACCAAGTGAGAGCAATAACCCCCACTGACTCGCGCTAAAATTAAAACTCAATTGAGTGAAATTCAAGACGATAAAAATCAGTGCAGGCACTGCAGCAAAACCCGTTTCAACCGTGAGTGTTGCTAATGGTGCGATGGCCTTCGTTTTCTTTAGTACCGAGTAATAGGCAAAAGTTACGGCGATGGTAATGCTAATCCAAGGCAGTGAGTCGGTATAACGCTCATTAACAACAATTACCGCACCAAGAAAACATAAACTCATTGCAATCATTTCAGCCCGGGTAACACCTTCTTTTTGACGCCATTTAAGTAAAGCTACACTTAATAGCGGCGCCAGGAAATAACCAAAGCTGGCTGAACTAAGTTGATTTAAACTGATACTAAAAATGACTAAATACCAGTTACTCGATATCAGCACACTGCTGATAAATAATACCTGCCACTCATTCTTATTTAGCTGACGAATAATCTGCCAGGTCGAGGGGATTAGTATTAATAATAAACCACAAAACATCATCGAAAAAATGATACGAAAAGCCAGTACCTGTAAATTATCAATGGTGGACAAGGCGTTGAAAATTAATGTCGCCAGCGACCAGAGAAAAAAGGCACAGATATTAGCTAGCAGCGCTAGGGTAATGTTTGATCTCGAATAGGTCATAATTAGCTTCCTGTTTAATTATTTATTCGTTTACTAATATTACTTTTCCAATAGCAGCCCCAGAAGCTGCAAATTGATGCGCAAATTCAGCGTGCTCAAATGAAAACTGTTTATCATCCAGTAACGGTTTTAGCTCGTCACGTTCAATAAGCGTTTTTATTTTTTTCAATATATAGCGATAAGACTCGGTATCACGCCCCGATAGCATTGGCCATAAGACATTGATAAAATGTAAGTTTAACTTTCTGCCTGCAGCTATAGTAAGATCAACATTACCATCGGCTAAAGTCATTACCACATGGCCGCCAACTTTACAGGCGGATAGTGATTTGTCGATATTACTATTGCCAACAGTATCGAAAACCAAATCGAAACCACAACCTCCGGTTAAGCGATTAACATAATCTTCAACCTCTTCCATTTTATAATTCACAGTATCATCGACGCCTAGCTCTCGGGCTAATTTTTCTTTTTCTTCCGAGCCAACGGTGGCATAAACAGACGCTCCCAGTTGCTTCGCCAGCTGAATAGCTATATGACCAACACCACCAGTACCACCATGTATCAATACTTTCATCTCACCGTTGATGCCAGCGGCCTCCAGCCCTTCCCAAGCTGCAATGGCAACTAAAGGTAATGCCGCGGCCTGTTGAAAATCCAAGTTTTCAGGCATTTTACTAATGCTCCAGTTATCGGCCAGCATCACATCGGTTAATGCGCCTTGACGCCTAGCAACGCCACCGGCGCACCCATACACTCGATCACCGGGTTCAAATTCACAGACCTCGTCACCAACTGCCAAAACAATACCAGCGACATCAGAATGCAGTACTGTAGGATATTCTGGTTCTAAGTGCGGTAACTCGCCCCGGCTTATCTTGTAGTCAAAAGGGTTTACACTGCTCGCTTTAACCCTGATTGCTACTTGGTTTGTTCCAGGCTTGGGCAATGGCATATAGCGTTCAATAAATATTCCCGTTTTAACTTTTTTATCTAATATAAAACTACGAATTATCTGCTCTGGAAAACATTGTTTTATAAAACGTTCTAAATGTAGATTAAAAATAACTGGAGACTCAATATGAGGGCAGTGATGACAGTCGGCAATAAACAAGCTATTTTCGGCAAAAATATCTTGCAGTTCGGGTTGATTAAAGTACTCATTATTAATGAATCCATCCAGTTCGCCGACGATACTCATTTTTGCGATATCAGTGCGTTGCAATATTTGAATTTCATCTTGTAATTCATCTAAGGTGAAACCGGTTAAAATGCCAGGGCGTACATCCTGATGAGTATTGTTAATCGATTTAACCACTTTGATCCAATCAGCTAAAGGTAATACGTCTTCATTGGCAAACTGCTGAGCCATCTCAATTATCTGCTCATCATTTAGCTCATTGGAAAAAATCAAGCCACTAGTGGGTTCAGGTAAAAATGCGTCAGTGGCTGTTTTACTGTTAAATGGCGGAGCGCCTACCAATAAGATCCCAGCAACACAGTTAAGCTTAGGTAAGGCATCAACAATAGCGTGGCCACCGAGGCTATGCCCGATGACGATAATGTTTTCCAGTTGCAGTTCATCGATAAACTCAATAATTTGCATTACGCAACCGGAAAAACCATATGAACTATTATTTTTAGCCGCAGAAGATTCACCATGCCCTAAGAAATCTAGAGCGATACAGCGGTAGCTTTTACCTAAATGACTTAGCTGATGGTGAAACACTTCAGCACAGGAAGAATTACCATGTAAAAATAATAATGTCGGTCCGACCCCCGTCGTTTCCAGATAACTAACAGTGCCTGAAGGCAGTGATTTATATAGCCTTTTCATATTTAACTCCATGTTTTTTTGACAGGATCCGTTTGATATTTTGTTCAAACAATACTTGAATTTTTTCAGCTGTCTGAGTATTCAGCAAAGGTATACTATAGGTAAATGCACAGCTCATTTGATGATCTAAGCTAGCAATATGCAATGCGATTGCAAAATTACCACCATTACGGTTAGCAAGGTTACGATAACCAACAATGCTAAAATTTTCATAGTCTTGCATTAAATTAAGCTGACCATGGTTAGTCATAGCAACATCATGTGAAAACGCTTTGATGCGCTGCAAACTTTTTGCTCTCTGACGTAATAGCGCTAAGCTAATATCATCTTGCACCGATGTAAGTTGTTGGGCACTGCTGCTTAGTTTCTGCTGGTAGCTGTCAATAAATAAATTTAATGATGTTGATACTGATACTGTATGAGGTAGTACTTTGATATAACAACCAATCACATCGTCATTAATGCCCGCTTGTACACGGTTACGTAAAGATACCGCCGTCAGACAACTTATTGAATTGCGTTGTTGCAGTTCGGCGATCGCTCGACAAAAAGCGTAGGTCAACAAAGTATTCAGTGTTGAATTTAATTCTTTGCTGACGACCTTTAATTGCAGCATTGTTTGGTGATCAAAACAAGTTTCAAGATAAGCACTGCTACGTCTTGATATTTCAACACTTTCTTCTACCTTCCACTGAGGTACTATTAATTCAACTGGAAGATCATCAGGGGTTTCTTTACTCGCAATCGACGTTTCGTTAGTGACAGTCTTGAGTAATTTTTTTTCCGTTACGCCCTTTTCTTGCAGGGACAAAAATTGTTCTAGAGCCGGTGCGACAGTTTGTTTATTCCTCGCTAAGCTGTTAACCCCCGTTTGATAATAACCTAATAATGATTCAACCAAGGTGGCAATAGATAAACCATCAACAATTGAATGATGGAAAGTCAGGGCAATATGGCTACATTGTTTTTTAGCATCTTCTAGCAAGACCACTGCAACTAATGCTTTATTCGCTAATAACAAACTATTTAGACAAACAGTTGTTGCATGCGATAAATCATAATTATCACTTAATGTAATCTTGCTAAATATTGACTCAGCTTCATGATGAGTCTTATGCAGTTCAAAGGAGGATTTTGTTGTCACCAACCGACTTGATAATATCTCAAAGGTTTGCAGCCACAAATCAACTGCAATTTTTAATCTAGCTTGATCTAACATTACATCAAGATCAACCACCGATGTGGTCTGGGTATTTCCAGCCAACTCATGCATTACAGCCATTCGGCTTTCAATCGATCCCAACGGGCGAATAAGGCTAGTATGATTCATGCTGCAGCCGCCACATTTGAATAATATACTGACAAACTTGCTATAAAGTCCGCGATATTTCCGGTATCACCCACATATTCAATGATGTTATCGGGCCTTACCAAAATAAATTGATCCGCCGTTAACAGCTTATACTGAGGATCGCTAAGTTTATTCACTCGAACTGATGCACCAAAGCTTACCTGAATAGCGAGTTCCAAAGCCTGTAAATGATTGGAGGTTATAGCATCATTTACAATCAAACTGTGTTTGCCTCCCCCTGTGATAAATGTCGATAAGTCCGCTGAAAAATTGATGCTTGCCAATAAACTGCCAACATTATATTTTTGCTCAGGGTCAAGCGGTTTTTTACTGTAATTAAGTTTATAACCAGATGAAAACATAGGGAATTCCTTAATGAAGCCACGATTTCGAACCAGAGGTAAGAACTTGGTTTCATCTTCCAGTTGATGGCGGTCTAAACCCGCGATCATTGAAGTATTGAGGTCGGTAACCTTCAGTAATTGCTCTGCATTCCAATGGCGTTCCTCTGTATAGCTGTCAAGTAAGGCTTCAGAACTTAAACCATTAAGTACATAACCTAATTTCCAGCCTAAATTAAACGCGTCTCCTATCCCGGTATTCATACCAAAACCACCGATAGGGCTAAATAAATGCGCGGCATCGCCAGCAATAAAAACATTACCACGACGAAAAGAGGGTGTGGCTCGATTATAAAAAGGCGCAGCAGATAACCAGGTAGGTTCTGATATTTTAATATCAACATCTAGTTTGGCGATGGCTTGCTTAATATCATCTAAGGTTGGTTTATTTTTTTTCGCTATAGGGCCATCGGCTTTAATCACGATCCTGTGATAGCCTTCAGTTAAAGGTAAAACAATAATAAACCCTTGTTCTTTTATGTAGTAATAGCTTTGTGTTAAATCTCTATCCCAAGTTAACTTAACGTCCGCCAGAATAAAATGCAGATCATAGTCATAACCACTGAAAGGTAATGAAATCTGTTCACGAGTTTTACTGTTTGCGCCGTCACAACCGACTACATAACGGTATTCCCGGTTTTCTTCTCCATCACGAGTATTTAACCTGACCTGCACTGCTTGCCCGGTTTGCTCTAATGAAACTAGCTCTGTGCCCCGTTCGATTTGATAACCCAATTCACGGAGTTTGTCTTCCATTGCAGCTTCTGTATCCGGTTGTGGCAGCATTAAAAAATAAGGGTATGTGGCCGATACCCGTTTAAAATCCAATTTAAATAAGCGTTTATCATCATAAACCAAATTAACTATAGGATTTTTCTGACCTTTTTTTAATAAAGATTCTGCTATTCCCAAATCCGCTAGCATATCTAAAGTAGCAGGGTTAACACTTAGGGCTTTAGAGCCAGAACATTGTTTATTACGTTGTTCAATAATTCTAAAAGGGATTCCAAATCGATGTAACTGTAATGCGGTAATCATGCCGGTTGGTCCGCCACCAACAATGAGAACTTCCTGATTCATAAGTAATCGACCTTATGGTAAAAATCAGACTCTCCCCCTAGATCAAGGTTAGAGCCGATAATATTAAAAGAGTTTTATTACTTGGATAACGTTAAATTTACAAGTTAGTCCCGTCTAGAATAGCCTGAGGATAACGAGCGCCATAAATGTTGTCGCTGGAAAAAATACTGCTTAAGGTCGTGATTATTTTGGGGCTTAAATCAACTTGTAATGCACCAAAGTTATCTCCCAGATATTTCACTCGTTTAGTTCCCGGAATAACATGTAAATTGTCATATTGCTTTAACAACCAGGCCAGTGATAATTGTGCTGGAGTACAATTTAACTCTTTACTTAGCTCCTGAACTTTAGCGACAAGCTCGAGATTTTTAACGATATTTTCTTCCTGGAATCGAGGTAATTTCGCACGGAAATCCTTGTTAACATCAGCCTGTTGAATATCAGCCTTAGTTATACCGCCGGTTAAAAAACCACGACCCAACGGACTATAGGCGACAAAGTTAGTTCCTAACGCTTTACAGGCCGGCAAAATTGTCTGTTCAACGTCTCGGGACCATAATGAATACTCACTTTGTAATGCTTCTACATGATGAACTTTACTCGCACGTTCAAGGGTCTCTATCGATACCTCAGATAAACCGATAGATTTAATTTTACCTTCCTTAACCAATTCAGCGAGTGCTTCCATAGGCTCTTCGATAGGGGTATTTGCGTTACGTCTATGCATATAATAAATATCAATGGTCTCGACATTTAGACGTTTCAACGATGCTTCACATGCTGCTTTTACATAGGCTTTCGTGTTATCAATAATCAAGTTGTATTTATCATTAGGGTCACGACGAATACCAAATTTTGATGCAATAACGACATCATCACGCTTTGAACCTAGCTCTTTAGCAAACTGTCCAACAAGCTCTTCATTATGTCCTGCGCCATACATATCAGCGGTATCGAAATGGTTGTAACCCATATCAAGTGCCGCATGAAGTGTTTTTAATGACTCAGGATCATTACGATCACCATAAAATTCACTCATGCCCATACAACCTAAACCAACAGCCGCCACAGTTTTATTTGCGATACTTCTACCCATAACAATTTCCTCATTTAATAAAAATTAATTTGACTCAATCAATGAGCCTTGACTTAATGACACAACTCTAACAAACAATATTTAGCCTGATGTCCCCTCGATATCCGGTTTAATTTTTACCAGCATCGTATTCATTGGTTATGACCAGGGTTAAAATTCGTTCAGCTAATTCTTTGTTATCGCTATATTACTGAATTAATTTTTTCGGCCTACTGACTAGAGGTACAGGCAAGGAAAGTTTTATTTCTGAAGTGATGACTTCCATTTTATTTTATGGCTTGATTGAATAATCGTTTTAACAGTGTATCAATACCAATTAAGATGAGCTGAATTTGAAATAGACTAAGGTTTACCATTCAGAGTGGAGGTTCATTGATTTTTTCAATTAACATTAAGAGAGGGTTTTGGATTCGATAGATGAGTAAGGCCGGTTTTTTAACTCCGGTTATTGGGAAATCAGGCTGGCATCGTCATATCTTATTATCGACTCAGGGTCAATTCACAGGTTGGCGGCTCTGACCGCGAACCTGTGAAATACAAAAATAAAAATCCAACGACCACCCCCTTTTTTATCGCACAACACCAGCCGTAAGTACTGAAAAATATTTGGTTTTATTTGCCAGCAGAGTCTTATCTTCAGGGTTTACCAGGCAGCCTTTCCCTACGCTATCCAACATAGGGAAATCACTGATATCATCACCATAAGCGACTGAAATTTCACAAACATCTGCATTATCAAATTGCTGAAAAAAACGGCGAATATAATGTGCCTTGCCCTCCCCGATACAAGGCAGATCGTACAGGGTGCCCATATACTTTCCACCAGCTTTTGTCTGAGGGGCACATAAAATCGCATTCACATTTAATTGCTCAGCTAAAGGTAGTAACATCGCTAGCCCTGAACCCGAAACAAACACTATATTATAACCTTCTTCCTGATGATGCCTTAGCCGTGCTAACGTGTGTTGGTGAAAAAAATCGGCTTGCCCGCAGACACTCAGATACCAGGCTTGAGCCTCCTTAACCAAAGCGTTCACCGAAATACCGTTAAAGAGGCTGTAATAATATTCATTAATATGCTCCCTCGGGGTACTTTCAGCAAATAAGTATTTAAGCTTAACGTCCACCTCATCTATCAATTCAGCAGAGATCAGGTTAGATTCTCGTTGCAAGTAGTTCATAAAACTGAACATACTTTTAATTGAAATTAAGGTGTTATCAACATCGAAAAAAGCACAAGGTTTGGTCGTTACCAGATTATGCTGCCACATTTTGCGATTCCTTATTATTTAGAATATATTTGATTGCATCACATGCCATCACCTCTTCTTTTTTCTTCAGCCACTGTGAGCTATAAGTGCTAAAACTTGTAGATACTTCTGCACAAACAACGCCGTTTTGCACCGCATTCATGACCACATCAAAATAGTGAACGCCTTGTTTTTTTACTTTATGAGTTTTTATTTCATATTCAATGGTCATCGGTAACGGAAACGCAAAATTCAAGTACTGTGAATTTAAAGAATTAATCACAAAGTAGCTGGAGAAATCATCTTCTTTAAGAAAGAATGCCTCAGTGATGGCTAAAAATGCCTGACGGGTAGCTTCTGTAATCACCATGCCCTGTACATGGTGCCCGGTAACATGATCACTCATTTCATCACAAGCATCATCAATAATGACATCTATCTCGAATTTACTTTCACATATCCGGCGCGGTAGACCTAACATTGAATTTCGAGGCTGATGTTTATGCACATACTTTCGCCCTGATTTAACCGTTTCCTTAAATTCTAATAAGTTACTTAACCCCACATTTTTTGCAGTCTTAATCAATAAAGAAACTTGAGCCTCATTAAGACCTTGCCCTAGTTTAAAACGAATATTTTTATCCGTTATTAAATTGTTTCTTAATATATGTAGCGCTTCACTCACCGTTAATACGCCCTCATTTTCCGCAAAAAACTCAAATTTATCTCCAACGATAATCATATTTTCAATATTCATAACTTGCTCCTATAAAGGTCTAAAAATTAAATTCAAAACATGAACAACACTTTAAAGGAACAACAGCCAGAAGTTAATTACGCAAGCTATCGAAACATTTCGGGAACAAACGATGAAATTGAAATAGGGAGAGATTGGTGATGAAACAGACTGAAATACCATTTCATCCAGTGAGTGATTATAGTTATCTCATCACGAATCAAGCACTACAAACTTAAATTAAATTTCAATTCAAAGGGTATATGAATGAAAACAAGCATCAATAAAACACTCACTTTACTAACAACGTTTGCCTTATCAACATCTGCAGTTATGGCTGAAGAAGATAATTATCAGCAATATATTCAGGATGAATATTTAGAGCAATATACTGTTGATGAAAATAGTTTTAATAAAAATCATGTCAGTAAGCAAATGCTTAGACGCGGATTAAGAAATAAGACATTTCTTGCTAGTTTAAATAAACAGCATGCTTACTTTGAAGGTAGTCAAATCGTTAGACGTTTCTTTTTATGTATTCCGGAAGCTTCGAATCAAAAATATAATCTGGAAAGAATGGCGCAAGTAAATGAATGTTTTTACGATATCGTTAATCCAAATATAGAATTAGACTTAAATGGATCGCTATCTACAGGCATAGACTCGACCATAAGCATTGCCACTGAGGGGCTGGCACAATTACGACAAAATGCTATTTTTTCACCGACCTCTTTTTATGTCAGCCATTATCAACCGGGTAATAAACCAGGTACTGGCCGCATGGAGTTTAATTTTAATGTTTTAGTGCATCAGGAAATCATTCAGTCAACGGATGTGGTGTTACCGTTCGAGCCAACCCTCGGACCACAACTGTTTATGAGTAATAATACTTTAGGTGTTATCGCCACAGAAACGGGTAAATGGACCATAGACAAATTAGTCGTGAAATCAATGTTTACCGAGCTAAGGCCAGAAATCAACTATAATAATCCTTTTCCTTATTACCCAATAGATTAACCTATGTTAGTCTCGATTTGAGACTGATATTTAATTATAAAAACAGAGCGTTGCCAGCTTTAATTAGGGGTGCACCTTAAATAAAATAAAGTCGGTAACTCTTTTGATTTTAAAAAAATCACTTCAAGGTCTTCAATCAGGTCAAGCCTAAGTTATCAAAAAATCACGCCACAAATTGCTCTTCTAGAATATTGTAATCTAAATAATAATCCGGACAATTTTCGATAAAGCTTTCTACATCGATACGGGCAGCAATGGTTCTTACACTATCTGGCATGATCGTGGTTTTACCTAGTTGCTTACAATCAAGCCCTCGATGGTTAAGTAAAGCAAATATTTCCTGGGAAACCACTATATACCAATGCTTAATATTGTTTTCTAATGAAAATTTCAGCAAACCTTTGATCAACATATCACATAACGTAAACTGCTGATGTAACTTAAGTCGACGAAATTTTTCATCAACAGCAAGTCGCGTTACCTCGACACTATTATCAAGAAATTTATGCTCTTTACCTTCGTTAAGTAAAAATGAGAAGGTGTCTGTTAATAACCAAGGGGTATGTTGAGGAGTTATACGCATATAAGCGTTCACTTTTTGGTTTTGAGAAATCAGTATATGATTACTGGTAAAGTCAAATTTGTCGATTTCTAAATTATCCTCTTCTTCGGCAACCCATCCAAGCTCTTTAGCAAAAACATCATGGCGTAACTTAAAGCAATTTTTTAATAATGTATGGCTTTTTGCTACTGCTAACTCAAAACCGTTTTCTTTCATAAAAATATTGTTTTCCATGACTTATCATCCTTTGGTCGAATAAAACTTTTGATTAATTAGCTTGTTTTCTTGAGTTAAATGTAATCAATTTTGGTATTCGAAATAACCGACCGTAAGGTCAGCTGTACCACTGTACAGGGGGGAAGATAAGTGGCAATTCACGCCAATTCTAATCAATGAACGTGCTTATATTTATTGGCTTTTCATCTGTTTTTGCGCTTGTGTTTACTGTGTAGTTCAGGTCAGACGTAAAGAATTGTTGTTTAATCGATTGCTATATTTCACTCGACTATGGCTCATGAATAAGGGCTGTGCACTTTCATCCATCATTCATGTTTACATTTCAAAGCAATGATATACGGTGAAAACACCTCGTAAGATGTTGAAACATAATGAAATTCACTTTCTGTTTTTTGGCGTTTAATCTAGTTGTAACGTTCATCATTAGTAGGAGACAGAAATGCAATTATTAACAAGCAGCGGTACCATTTACACTGTAGGTAAAGGTAGTGAGGAATATAAAAGCCTTGCTAAGCTCGTGTCCGAATCTTATCTCTCGATACATAAAGCTCATATTGAACCAACGCCGGATGAATTTGTTGCGATGCAGGTGAGTAATTTTAGTAAAGAAGATTTTGCTGGCGCTTATGGCGTCACCTATCCGAAATTTGGATCATTGTTTTCAGAAAAATATATAGATCATTCAATAGAGATGATTGCTTCTGAATTTGCAGGTACTGAGATTGTTCGGTCTCAAATTTGTGAAATTGGCTCATTTTCTTCTTTTGGCTATAAAACTGCGGCATATAAATTACTAGAAACGTTGCCACAAATCTTATGGTCAAAAGGAATGAAATTTACTCTGGTTACCTTAACCCCTGTTGTTGAAAAGATAATCAATAAACTAGGTTATATCTATCATCCTATTGGCGTCGCCGATATCAGTAAGTTACCGATGGAGCAGCGACATAAATGGGGATCATATTACGATCATAGACCGACAGTCTTCCTCGTTGATATTCTTGCTAGCGCCCAAAGCACCTTACCTTTACAATTTGGTCGGTTTAATATAGATGTGATCAAGATAAATGAGCCCGTCAGCCAAAAGTTATTAAGCGCAGCCTGATCATGATAAACAACGTCACTCGTAGATAATTTTTTATCTAAAGGTTTTTTAGTCATACATTGCTAAGCAATTGTTACCAATTGTTAATAACTTGTTATTATAAATTGATTTTATCGTGTGTATTTACTTATAAAGTAATATAGTTAGAGCAAGGGAGCTAAGTGCTAATAACCCAATATAAATTATTTAATGATAGGGACATCATTATGAAAGACAAAAATAAGCTGATTAAGCTCTTAGATATTGCTGATACTTGTATCAGAGCAAACAGTAATTCGGATTCTATATCGGATATTCTGACGAAAACCAATGAACTGATCCCCTTTCAAGCAGCCACTATTGCTATCGATACAAATATAGAATTTGCTTTAACGGCAAAACAACAAATTTTCACTCAAAATCTCAGTGAGGAGTGGCAGGAAATTTACTTTCAGCGTAAGTTTTTCAATCAAGATCCGATACTAAGCGCAATTGCAAATACCACATCGGCTGTCGACTGGCGTACAGCGACGAGTCAAGCTAACTATATAAGCGACGATTTTAAACAAATGTCGAAAAAATATGTTGGTAGTGACGGTCTTTCCATACTGGTTAAAACGGATGTTGGTTCGACCTTGATCTCTTTAGTGATACCGGAAAGCAGTCTGGACGCAGAACATAATCAATTAATTGAATATATTGCACCTCATATTCATGAAGTATTTAATCGTCAGGGGGAAAACATACGTAAAAGTTTATGGAAGCCCAATTTGTCAAAACGTGAATTAGAAGTACTTAACTGGGCTAAAGAAGGTAAAAGTAATTGGGATACATCACTGATTTTAGCTATTTCAGAGCGTACTGTTAAATTTCATTTCTCTAATATTTTCAAAAAACTAGAGGTTGTAAATCGCTCTCAAGCAATCGCTAGGGCAATTCATTTTGGTTTGGTTTCCGTTTAATCATACCAAGTCCATTACACTCGTAAGGCCTCACTTTTCCCACAGGGATGAACATCATTTATAAATAATCGCCTTGCCTGACTTAAAGGACAGGTGTCTGATAATCCATAACAACATAATATTTACCCACTGAGATTAATTAACATAAACCAATGGGGAAATACTATGAA
>SPKZ01020193.1_pt1 | contig 14363 bp, 23 predicted proteins | sample 2456571 | NCBI WGS metagenome assembly SPKZ01 (sample SAMN11192286, study PRJNA482655) | marine metagenome | biome: ENVO:00000447; feature: ENVO:00000244|ENVO:00000211|ENVO:00000569|ENVO:00002023; material: ENVO:00002151; isolation source: ocean water from marine abyssalpelagic zone ...
AAAGACCCTAAGTATAAATTAAAATTAGAAAAAGCTGTTAAAAAATTCTATTCTGAAGGGAAAGTAGATGATTATAATACTATGGTTAAAGATGATGAGATTCATGACAGAAACCATAGAAATATGTATAATCAGACAGATTTATTCATTGATTTTATTTTAGATAAAACTATTGAAAGAATTTCAAACGAAATAGAACTAGAAAGATATAAACAAAAAGAAAACATTACATAAACATAAATCTCTTATAGATTATATGCTGTTTTTAATATCAGCGAATTTGATGCTTGAAATTGTTAGAATTTCAAGTTCAAGTTCATAAAAATATACTAATTAAATAGGTTGGATACCATTGTTTATGTATAATAGAATATGTGCCATATAGGAGGTGTGGTCATATTCTATTTTTAAAAATTAAAATAAAAATATGTTAGAAGTAAGTATAGAACAAATAAAGAAGCTTTTAGAACAAATAAAAAGCAACTATAATATCCTTTTAGATGAATTAGATTCATATAGTAGAAATAACATTAAAATTGTTAAAATCACCTCGCCTTCATATTCAGAATCAGTTTCTATAAAAAATAGAATAGATTACGATGTAGAAATAACAGGTGAAATCTATTTTAATTTCACATTTACTAATTCCCATGAAGTTGAAATACACAATTTCAAAACTGAAATTGTTGAAAAATTAGGATATATAAATTCTAATGATTTTAAATGTATTACTTCTATAAACAAAGAAGATTCAAAAATTATTGAGACATTATTAGAAGAAATTCCTTCTAAAAAACACGAACTTAATATTTTGAAATTAGAAAACTTATTTAAAAAATTAAAATGAGTTTAGAATTAAATAATGCTGTTGATAGTCTAATCATTAAGATGGAATTATATATTGCTATTGATAATGATTATACTATAGTAGGTATGAAAGATGCTATCAATAACTTCAAAAGAAAAAGAGAAGAAATAGAAAATATAGAGTCTCGAAAATCTAAATCTGAACTTAAAAAATGTTGGTATTATAATGAATTTTAATGTGATTGCTTTACTAAATGTTATCACGGAAATACTAATAAGTAACTCTTAAATATTAATATATGCAATCCGAAGAAACCATTTTAAACCATATTAAACTCATTGATATAGATATTAATAACACTACATGGATGGTTGACCATCCATGTGATTGGGAGTTAAGATATTGTGATGTTATTGAGTATGAACATCATATACACACACTAAATGAAACTAGGTTAACTCTTGAATATGTTCTTGAAAAGAAAGTTGATAGATGTGAAGATTTATCAGAAGATATTATGGAAGAAATAGCTGATATCCAAGAAGGTAATTAAATAATTGAAAATAAATTAAAATAATACTTGCATATTATAAAACAAAAGACTACCTTTGTAATATAATAATCAGAAACAGTAAAAGGAAGAATTAAAAACAGATATATACTATAATTAAAATGGAAACTAAAAACACAAATATCGCAACATTATCACTAAGTTTATGCTTATGTAGTTCGCTGAGTTCAATGTCGGAACACAGGGTTGATAATATTGCTATGATAAATAGTTTTCATAAACTTAATAAAAGTTAAGTAAATATAGAAAATAACAAAGCATTAAAACAACCCTGAGTTTCGAAAGAGATTCAGGGTTTTTTGTGTTATAGCAAATATGCCTGTATAGACCAATTGGTTAGATTAAAATCCATACAGTCTCGGTTCGAATCCGAGTGCAGGTACAAACAACATAACAGAGAGGGTTGGCAGAGTTTGGTTTATTGCGCTAGTCTTGAAAACTAGTGGGCGGGAAACCGTCCCCAGGGTTCAAATCCCTGACCCTCTACAATAAGTATGCTTCGGTGGTGGAATTGGTAGACACGCAGGTTTTAAGCACCTGTGCCAAGGCGTGAGGGTTCGACTCCCTCCCGAAGTACTAAATAGAGAATTACCCAAGTGGTTATAAGGGGGCGGTTTTGAAAACCGTTAGGTCGTGTTAAAGCGGTGCGTGGGTTCGAACCCCACATTCTCTACAAATAAAAGGAGAGTAAACTAGGTAGGTACTTAGGCTCGTTTGCTAAACGAAGTGTGCGGAAACTCATGGATTTCGAGTATTCTATTCTCCGCATACAGAGAATGAACTTACAAGGCGTAAGGGCATCTTGGAAAGGTGTACGTGCTCTTCGGGGCATTGGGGTCGAGACCTACTTTCTCTGCAATTAAAAGTATGCCTGTATAGACCAATGTAGAGTCAGTAGCCTTAGAAACTATAAAGTCTCAGTTCGAATCTGAGTACAGGTACAAAAAATAATATAAAATAAGTTCACGTGGCTCGAATTGATTTAGGCGGTAGATTGCAAATCTACCTTATGCAGGTTTGAATCCTGTCGTGAACTCTAGCTATCGCCCAAAGGACGAAAAGCTTGGTGTAGGAACTTGTTTCCATTAAACTCATTACCTAAAGATGAGCAGACTAACAAAGAGTGAGGTTAGTCTTATAGAGAGTTACCCAAGTGGTTAAGGGGTCTGTTTGCTAAACAGATAGGTCGTATCAAAGCGGTGCAAGGGTTCGAATCCCTTATTCTCTACATAATGGACATGTGCTAGAGTGGACGAATAGGGTGGGTTGCAACCCCACTAGGGTGGAACTCCCTCACGTAGGTTCGAATCCTACCATGTTCTCAATAATAAATGGCGATACTAGTGGTCTAGGCGGTACTCTCATAAGGTACTAGGGAAGGCTCATTTCCTTCTATCGCTACAAAATAAGGGCTAATAAGGGCTAATAAGGGTGATGTTAATATTAACATCACCCACAATCAGGAGTCAAATAATAATATATACATCAAAGCATATTATTATACATTATGTCAAATATTAAAAGGTTTGATACTTTTCAGAAATTAGATGAATCTAACAGTATAAGTAAATCTAAAACTCAATACAAAATTCAAACATCATATGATTACCAATGGGTGAAATTAAATACTATTTGGGAATATAGAGAATTCGATAGAACAAAAGAATCTGAAAGAACTTATTCAGAAGATATTACTAATGAAAACATTAATAAATTAGCTGAATCAATATATGAAAAAGGTTTCACTGAACCTCTTATATTACAATATAGTCATAAGTATAAAACCGCATATTTAATAGAGGGTAATCATAGATTATTATCTGCTAGAAAATTAGAATTAGATTATGTTCCTATTAGAGTAACTATTGATGGTGTTCAGAAAAAAGATGCTAAAAAAGTAATTGGTTTTTATGCTTCTAAAGACGAAAAAGTTCAAACATTTCTTCCTAGTGAAATTGGGATTCCAAACTGTTTAGATAAAAATCATAACAACGTAGAATCTGAAACGGAAGTATACGAAGAGCATAAAACAATTGATTTTAATAAATTACCTGATGCAAGTTTAAGACATGAGAAAATAGGTAACAAGGATTATGAAATAATAGAAGTTAAATTTGAAAATGAATGGAATTCCGATTTTTTATTTAATGATGAAGATATTGAACATAAAGATAATATCCTATCTAATAATAACACTCTATTAGAGCAATATGGGAATAGGATTACTGATTTTTTAGACACATATAATGATGAATATTTCACAGATGAGATGTGGGAAATTTTTGGTAAAGGTTATGAAAGACAATACCCTGAAGACTATGATGATATTAGAGCAGAATATTATTCTGAGGTTTTTTCTGAAAGTGATGTTTATGATTTATACAAAAAAGAGATAGCTAATGTGCTATGGAATAAGATTCGAGAAGAAGATTTAAAAGTTATTAATAGTGGATATTATGATTCACCTTTTGCAGGTATTGTTAATTATTTAAAACCAACATTTAAAAAAGGTTTCACTTATATAAAAGATGATGATAATGTTAAAAAAGTTGAATTAGAAACATATTCTCTTAGATATGATGGTATTGTTTTCACTAATGAGGAAATTGATTCTTATGAATTTGACGGTGATGAAAAAACTTTTAAAGAAATCTTAAAGTTAAATTATAATTATAATACTAAAATAGATATTGATTTCGCTGATATTAATAAGTATAATGTCACGCTTGATGAATTAAACATTGATAACATAAAAAAGAATTAATTAATTAATTAATTAATTCTTCTTTTGGTATTGTGTTAAAATAAAACTTACAATTACTTTCATTTATATAGTCTAAACTATCTTCATATTCATTTCTCTGAAACCAATCATTTAAAATATAAGAGAATTTTATTTTAATATCAGGTATAAAGTATGACATTATTTTATTATATTGTCTTAATTTAAACCCACATGTTTGTATTTTTTCATCTACTGAACCACTTCGTTCTTGATACTTAACCTCTATTATATGTAATATATTATGTCTAGCAGAATAGAAAGCATTATCAGGTAATAATTTCTTCGATACTATTTCTTTAATATTAATCTCAGGGTCTATTTCTTTTAACCATTTATAGAATGAATATTTTGGATAATTCTCAATTTCATTCTCTAATAAAAAATCACTATCTATTTGACTCCAAACTTGGTCTTCGTACCTTAATCCATTTATATTCGTTTTCTTACCACCTGCTTTACTATTATCTCTCATGGTGGTTATAGATTTCAAAAAAAATAATGTTCCAAATGGGATAAAATAATTTTAAACTATATTTTCTTTATATTAATTATGGTATGAATTATTTTTTCATTAACTTTGTAGTTATGGCTATAACCAATAGGAATGGTGAAGAATTTAGACATTTTGTTATAAATTATTATGAGTTATGAGTGATAAAAGAGAAATATTAAGTGTGAATTGGTTTAATACAAACGGTGGCACAGCAGGAATAGTAGTAATTAATAATGGCTTTAAAAAGAAAGCTTATATTAAAGTTGTAGAAGGTGAAAACGAAAAAACAGATATCCAAGACATTATGAGCTATGGTTCTACCTTAGATATTAATGTATTGAAAAACATAATTAATATTTTAGAAGATTAAGTTGGTTATTAAATATTATTTTTGTATATTGCATACAAGTTAAACATCAAACAAACAATCTTATGAAAGCATATTCTTTAACACTCGCAGAATACAAAGAAACAGTTTCACCTCTTATTAAAGAGTTTAAGAAATTCATAAGAAAGAATAAAACTACTTTCGCTAAAACGGTAGGCTACTATGGTTTCATTCACCATACCATTGAATCTTATATTCAGTCAGCTATTGACGATGGTATTAGAATATTAGAAAGTCGTGATGACGAAAGTGAATGGGCGTTAGAATATTATGGATATAAAAAAGAAACTGAAAGAGCAACTGAAAAATGGTTAGAACTAGGTGGTTCTACTGAAAAGCCTTCTGCTGAAGTTTTAGAAGAGTATTACAATCTTCTAGAAACCTTAACGTTTATATTCGGTGAAAGTATCAATAGAGTAGAATCTGACGAGACTAACTCTAACAAGAGAAGTGTAAGACGTGCTATTGATAATGATTCTTATGTAAACGATATGCTTGATGGTAAAATAACACCACAAGAAGTTGAAAATATTATTTCATCAGTAGGTATTAAAATGTCTAAGAGATTGAAAGACATGAAAACTAAAGTTGAGACTGAAGGCTATAACAGAAACAGCGAAGATAACATTACTGCAATGAAATCTAATATTTCTAACCAAGTGAAAACAATGTTAGAACCTTATACTGATAGGTTAGAAATGAAAAAAGAGAATGAAATCACTTCTTTAGTTAATGGTTACCTTGAAAGTGGTATAACAGATACTTATGAATATGCTAAAACATTAACATCTAATTATAACGAGTATTATGAATTGGACAATTCTTTGGGAGTATTCATAGACTCTAAAACAAGCATCAAAAGAGATAATTTTGATAAACTTTTAGAAATAGCTAAAAAGAATTATGTTGATTTATTTATCTCTAAATTTGTTACAAGATTTGATGATAAAATATCAGTAGCTAGTAAAAGTTTAGGTGAACCAATTATTGATTTTACCGAAGTAAACTTTAGAGGTGCGAATCTAGTAGTTAATGCTGATGTAGAATTCCCATCAGGTGATTCTGTTTATTGTGAAACTAGTGTTATATTTGCAGGTGGGCAAGGAACAATGCAAATATTACACCAAAGATACTTAATGAAATTTACCAAAAACGGTAAGAAAATTTCATTAGAACAATTAGATAGCTTACAGGCTTAAAATACCAATATTAGTATTAATGTTTAACTTAAAAAAAGGACTTATCAATTACGATAAGTCCTTTTTATAATATATATCAAATGAATTTAAAATACCTATTTTATAAATACCTAACACGTAAAAAAACAATGCTATACTCTGAACTATTAGAACTATTGGAAGATGGTACAATAACTATAGATGATAGAATACCTGAGTATAGATGGCGTGAAGGTGTTTTATATCACATAAAAAACTATTTCAGAGAACGCTTCAAACAACTATCTGAACACGCTTTTATTTTTAACGAAAACCATAAGCATCAATATTCAACAGAGTATATGACTAATCATCCTATAACAGGTGATTCCATATCTTATCTTTTAACTGAAGATTTAGTTATTAAACCATTTTACCATAAAGAAAGAGAATATGACATATATCTACCATATGAAAAATATCCTAAAACTAAAACAGTTAATGATTTTTATTCGTTTGATATTGATATTCCTTCAGGTGAATTGGTATACACAGGATATGAACTATGGAAGAAGCTAAATTTTTCTGAAGAATGGAGAGAACTATATCGTAGTAATATTGACTTCTATGAGTCTGAAAGAGGTACTATTACAAGAATGAAACACTTTTTAGATAGTAGAAAATTATTCATTAGTCAGAAAGGTTGCACAGGTGCTATTTTCAAAAAAGATGGTAAATACACTTTCACTGATTACCATGAGACATATTACATATTTGATGAAGATTTCGAAGAAGGTGATTCTTTACCATTTAACGATAAACAATTAGAAATAATTAATAATTGTGGTGAATTTATCGAGGATATAGATATGAATAGTGATAAAGCATTATTAATTCTTGACTCTTCAGATTTACCTAAAGATGCAAAATACTCTGATTATAAGACATTAGATGTTGAGCCTGGTAGATATAGGATAGATTCAAATATCTACTTCTGTGATGAGGATGATGATAAAAGATTTCTTACTATTGAAAAAATAGATTAATTCAGTATATGCTTTTATTTATGCATTATTTTAACTAAATTTACAATTATGAAATTAACATACCAAGGTAAAGAATTGGATACTGATATAGAACATGAACTATTTTCAAATAAAGGTAAATGTTTTAATGTTGATATAACATATACAGAAGATTGTTGGATATCTAAAGCAGAGGGTGTAAATAAATTCGTAGAAAGTATTAAAAGTTATACTGAAGTTCATTACCATTATGAACGTTTCGCTAGTATGCTAAATTTTCCTAGAATAGCTTTCGAATCTGATATTTTACAAACAGGTTTCACAAGAGAAGTTAATGAGATTGAATCTGTGGATATTAAAGAAATTGATATTGAAATTGAAATTGAAATTGAAAAATGAGTAATAAAAAATACATAACGACAACCTTACCATATATTAATTCAAAGCCCCATATCGGACATGCTTTAGAATTAGTACAAGCTGACACGTTGGCACGATTTTTCTCTTGGTATATTATGTCAAAGGGTGACGATGTACATTTTAACTCAGGTTTAGATGAACATGGTTTAAAAGTTTATCAATCAGCTATTTCTAACGGTTTAACGCCAAAAGAACATTGTGATAAACTAGCAGAAGAATGGCATGATTTTTATTTCGAATTTCATATTGAACCAACAACATTCTATAGAACATCAAGAAGTTTACACCATGAAAATGTTCAAATTATTTGGAAAACTTTATTAGAAAAAGGTGATATCTATAAAAAAGACTATACATCTAAGTATTGTATTGGATGCGAAGAATTCAAAAGAGATGTTGACTTGGTAGAGGGTAAGTGTAAAATACATCCTAAAACCGAATTAGAGACAGTATCAGAGGAGAATTACTTCTTTAGACTATCTAACTATAAGGAAGAACTTTTAGTTTGGTTTGAAAACACTAAAGATGATTTTATTCACCCTTCGAAATATAAAAATGAGTTGAAATATTTCTTAGAAGGTATTGAGGACATTTCTATTTCAAGAGATTCTAAAAAAGTATCTTGGGGTGTTGTTGTACCTGATGATAACACACAGACCATTTATGTATGGTTTGATGCATTATTAAACTATATATTATCAGCAGGTTATCTAACTGATGATTTTGATTGGAACGATACTGTACAATTATGTGGTGCTGATAATATTAGATTCCAAGCTGTAATATTCCAAGGAATGTTATGTAGTTTAGGTATCAAAAATACAGGTAAATTATTAGTTCATGGAACTGTTCTCGATGAGAATGGTACAAAAATGAGTAAAAGTTTAGGGAATGTTGTATGCCCTGTTGAACAATATGAAAAGTATGGATTGGAAGCTATTAGATATTATCTTGTAGCAGGTAATCCAACATTCAGTAATTTCGGATATAGCGAGGAAACGGTGAAAACATTATTTAATGCTCATCTTTGTAATGGTTTTGGCAATCTTACTAAAAGAGTTATAACATTAATCAATAAGAAAAATGTTAATGTAGTTGGTACTCCAATGAACTCTTTTACAGATGAGGTTAAAGAATGTCAAAAAAATATACACGATAGTTTTAAAAATCTTAACATTCAATTAGCTTATGATTATCTTCATAAGCTAGTTAATAGAACCAATCAATATCTTAATGATAATGAGCCTTGGAAACTTGATGACAGCGAAGCTTCTATTATATTAAAAAACTGCTATTACAGTTTAGGATGGATTAGTGTATACTACTCTTTCATTTTCCCTAATAGAGAAGATGAAATAAGCAAAGTTATAGAAGAATTAGATGATACTAAAATATTATTTGAAAGGCTATGAGTGTAGAACTAGAATTTAAAAGTTTAAAACCAAATAATTTAGTATATACTAAAGATTCTGATTATAAAAGAATATCTGCATATGATTTATATGAATTGGATTTAATCCAACTATCATTAGGCTATAAACCTATACCAATTAATGAAAAAACATTGAAAGATGTTGACTTAGTGTGTTTAGGAAAAAAAAGGAATTGGTTTGATTTCGATAATTATGGAATACCTCATTTTTCTATAAATACTGATGGTCGCCCCTCACAATATATTCATACATGGGTGAATCTGAAAAAAATCAAATATATACATGAACTAGAAAATTTAGTATATGTATTATTTGATATAGAACTCAAATTAAAAGAAGAGAAGTAAAATAAAATAAATTAAAAATAGAATTATGTTCGATAACTTAAAAAACATCAACGAAGTAATTAAAAACGCAAAATATTTAAAAGCTATTTTAGTAGCGTTAGTAGTATTAATTGCGTTTGTAGCAATTAACACAATATTAACATATTGGAAAATCTTTACATTACTTGCAATTATCGGTGGAATTGTGTATATTTATAATAAGTATATCGGTAAACCAAAAAATTAACTTATAATGGAATTCGTACAACTTTTAGAATTAGATTGGAAACAGATAAGACCACTTCTTTTAGACCTTGATAATAGAGGGATATTGGAACAAGTTCTCCCTGAGTTAACTAAACTTAAAGGTGTCGAAAAAGTTAATGGTCAAGGTCATAAAGATAACTTTATCCATACTTTACAAGTCGTAGAGAATACATATAAAGCCACAACTGATAAAAAGATTAGATTAGTTTCTATTCTCCATGATATTGGGAAATGTCCAACTAAGAAATTTATTAAAGGTCAAGGTTGGACTTTTTCTAATCATGAATTTGTTGGTGGTAAAATGCTTAAAAAAGTATTCAAAAACTTGGATATGACAATGGAAGATTACGATTATGTTAAAAAATTAGTCACTCTTCATGGAAGACCAAAGGAGCTTACTAAAAATGTAACTGAATCTGCTCTTAGAAGATTTGCCAAAGAAATGGGAAGTGCTGAAGATTTGAAAGATTTAATTCTTTTCTGTAAATGTGATATCACTACAAAATTCCCTGATAAATTAAAAAAACAACAAGAAGGATATGAAAACGTATACCAACAAATCTTAGAAGTTGTTAAGAAAGACAAAGAAGATGAATGGAGATGTCCTATAAATGGTCATGTAATCATTGAACACTTTGGAGAATCAGTGAAAGGAAAAGTTCTTGGACAAATTAAAAATAATATCGAAAATGCTATTAAAAACGGAGTAATCAAAGATGATTATGATGAAGCTTTTGAATATATGTTGTCTCTTAAAAGATAGAATAATATGAGTGTATACAGAGAAGATTATATTATATATGGATGGAAACTACCATATGACATTATTGATAGTGATGAGATAAATAAAACCAAAGATACTATTAAAGAATGTTCTGCTTTTATGTCTAGAAATATTGATATAATTGTTGATGGGATGGGGGGTGAATACATTCTTTTCGGTATTGTTTTAGCAAATAATGGTAAATTAAACTATGCTAACGATGACGATGATAATATATGGCAATACACTGAAATCGAAACTGTAAATAAAAAAGATATAAATTTATTAACCCTTTTACATTATCATTTATTTGGTCAAAATTCTAAATATAAAAACGAAGTTAAACAAGATTCGCCTACAACATTCATAATATCTCACATAGTTTAATGATTAATTTAGCAGACGATAACATATTAAATGCTTATAGATTCGGCTCACATGTTTATGGTACTAACACACCATTAAGTGATGAAGATTATATTCTAATTGTTAAAGAATATAAAGAGTCAGAATCCACAGATATCCATTACTATACTGAAAGAGAATTTCAGCGTGGTTTAGACAACCATGATATTAGATGTTTAGAATGCTATTTCTTAAACGAAAAATTCATTTTAAAAGAGACGGTTAAATTTAAATTAGATAAAGTAGATAAATCTATTTTAAGAAAATCTATTTCAACTATAGCCAATGGCTCTTGGGTGAAAGGCGAAAAGAAACTAACCGTATCTGCTGATTATGATAAAGATTTAGCTTTAAAATCTTTATTTCATTCATTACGAATTAGAGATTATGGCTTACAAATAGCAACTGATGGTAAAATCTACGATTACTCTAGACTTAATTATATCTTAACAGATTTAAAAATCATAGGTACGAAGTTTCAAAGAAGTGAGCTATGGGATAGATGTAATGAAAAGTATGGTGGTTTGTATAAAGATTTACGAAGTCAGTTCATAGCATTATGCCCGAAACCTAGCAACCATTCTCAGAAGGTTGATAAGCTTACTAAAATATTCAAAGAATACGGTATCTATAAAGATGTTAAAAATACTGATATTATGGATAAAATAATTTCATCATTAGGAAATAAATGAAAAAAGTAATTCTATTTGCAAATAGACATTTTACACGAAAAAGTAAAATAAGTTTTAAAAGGAAAGAAAATGGTCATTACTGTGCATCAGGTAGTTACATATTAAAAACTAATTATGGACGAATATCATTAAATTTTAATAATGAAATTGTATTAATTCAAGCATTTGCATATGATTTTAATTCTCCTCCTATAAAATACCATGACGGTGAAGATGCATGTTCTATAAAACCTTTAAAAAATAACCATTACTCATATCTAAGAACATATGAACATTTACCAAGAGGTGAAGCAGATAAAAATGGTTATTACTTTAGGAGTACAGAAGACGAAGTTATAGAATATATTACTATATTATTAGAAGAATTAAAATCTTTAGAAGAATGAAAGAATATGTATATTTTATACTTATCGTATTGTATATTATAAGTTCAACAATGACCAATCTAGGTTGGCAATTATATAGTGAAACTTATAATATAAATTATTATAATTTAGCTTTGTTTGGTAATGTAATAATGTTTGGTACATTTTTCTATACGCTACTTTCAGTAAAATTAAAGAAATAAATATGATTTACTTTTTAGATATAGATGGCATTTTTAATATAGATTGGTCAGGGACTTGGGATTCTAAAAGTATAGAAGTTTTTAATACCATGACTAAAATATTTGAAGCCAAAGCCGTAGTATCTTCTACATGGAGAAACCAATATAATATAGACCAACTACAAGATATTTTTGATAAACAAAAAGTTGAAATTGAGATAATAGATTACACACCAACTATAAGTCAAGCCGATAGAGGAGAAGAGATTACTAAATGGTTATCTGATAATGATTATAAAGGGACTTACCTAATCATAGATGATAAAATATCAGGGATAGTTGGATATTTTGACAAGGATTTATATATTATAGAATGTGATGATAGTATTGGATTAACAAATGGTTTAGCAATAGAATCAGCTAATAAAATAATTAAACAAGAAAGCAATAAATGAAAACGTTAAGAGAGAGATTAGAGTCAACAGGACTTGATGTATTATATGACCAACATATAGATGATAATATAACATACACATGTGTTTTAGGTGTATATAATGTTGAATTTAAACATTTATATACCTCAGATGATAGTATATTGACATTTTTTTACAATAATAAAATAGTTTATAGTACAGGTGGTAATATTAATATTACTATTTCGGATTTAGAAAAATTAAATAATAAATATAGTAGGTTTGAAAAGTTACTTAAAGACATTATTGTATTCGTTGATATGGATGGTGTATTAGCAGATTTCTATACTCTATATTTAAAAATGTTAGAACAAGAACCTGAAATCAAATATCCACAATCACAGTGGGGGTTTTTCAGAAATTTAGAACCGATAAAGGATGCTATTGATACATACAAATGGTTGAATAGTGTGTGTAGAACTCACATACTAACTGCACCATCTTATATGAACCCTCTGTGCTACACAGAGAAGAGAGATTGGGTCGGGACATACTTAGGTATGGATGCTGCCAATAAAATGATTATATGTGGCTATAAGAACCTTTGTAAAGGTGATTATTTAGTAGATGATAACTATACAGGCAAAGGTCAAGATTTATTTGAAGGTGTATTATTACATTTCCATCAGGAAACTAATAATTGGAAACACATCAAAGATAAACTAGTCAATACGCATTTGAACATTTTTGAATAAATAAAAGACCTATAATTACAAATTATAGGTCTTTTTCATTAAATTACAATATGCATATATTAATTAAAGCTTTTGAATTACGAATCAACAATGAATTTTATATCAGTGATTCGGTAAAAAATTATAAAGTCCTTTATAATAACAGACGGAAAATACAAATCTGTGAAATCGGCAAAGAGAATGATGAAGATACTCATATGTGGATTGAAGGTCATACTGAAGTAAATCTTAAAGTTGGTGGAAACGCTAAAATGAATCTATTATCTGATAAACTAGTTGAAGTTTTATATCAGAAAGGATTATTAGATGATGTTCTAACTGCGATGGAAGACTACTCAGATATAAAATCTAAAGTTGATAATCCTACTAAAATATACAAAGAAACTTTAGCTTCAGCCTTATATATTGCAATCGAGAAAAGACAAGTCGAAGAAAACAATATGGGATATGATAATGATTCTGCTATGGTTGTGAATTGGAAAGAGTGTTATAACGCCCTAAATAACGGGAAAAACATATCAACTAAATAATGACTGAAAACAAAAACCCACTAAATCTAGAAATAGGTAAATCTTATTGGTTACAATACATACATTGTGAATCTCGACCCGAATTACATGAGATTACTAGGTTCACACCACACGACCATCCTTGGGGGGTTAAAAAAGGCGGGCATGGTCATGCCATTACAGAAAATTCATATATTATTGTTAAAGACCCTAATGCTAAACCTGAGATAAAAGAATTATCAAAGCAAGATAAAAGTGTGTTAATAGAAATATGTAGAATGACTTCTAATAATAGAAATGTAGATATTTTAGAAGAATGGTTAACAAAAAAAGGAATTGTATAAATGAAGGAATATAGTTTAAACGATAGTATAATTATCTACCCAACAGAAGAAGGATGGGATATGATGATAGATTTATATCAAAAAAATAATGATGTAAACCGACATGAAGCAGAAAAAGAAATTGATAAACATAAAACCACTGACAATGGTTACCATAATCAAATATGGTCAATTATGGGTAATTTTGGAGATATGTTTTATAATGGCTCTGTGTATTTAGAAACTACAAAAATATATCTATGTAACAAACCTAAGTAATAAA
>SPKZ01015697.1_pt1 | contig 14357 bp, 14 predicted proteins | sample 2456571 | NCBI WGS metagenome assembly SPKZ01 (sample SAMN11192286, study PRJNA482655) | marine metagenome | biome: ENVO:00000447; feature: ENVO:00000244|ENVO:00000211|ENVO:00000569|ENVO:00002023; material: ENVO:00002151; isolation source: ocean water from marine abyssalpelagic zone ...
AGGTGATTTTCAACTATTTTCTTAAGAACCTTCTGACCCTGCTCTCCACGGAAACCTAGTGCCTGTATAGTCTCAACATCCCTTGAAGCAGAGCTTGACACGAGTTTACCTAAACCAACGGCTTCTAAAACACGACCAATGCCAACCCTTGAAATCTTGTCAGCAATTGTTAAGTCAACAACCTTAGAACCTAATGTATCACCTACCTTCAAGTTTTGCTTTATTTCAACAACGTAACCCTGAGATAAGTCATTAAGATCAACCGGAACTACCTCTGCAGGTGTACCTTGATCCCTTAAACGAGAAGCCAAGTTCTCAGCTGACTTAGGAGGATATAATTTAGTACCTTTAGCTTTAAAAGTTGCGTTGTTATTTGTACCTAGACGTGCTACGTGATAAAATCTACCAAGACCCGTCTCAATTACATTACTATAAAGAAGACGGTTGGCAGACTTAGCATCTAAGTTGTTTGCAAACTTAGCCTTAGCTGTGGCTATTTCATCCTCATTCAAAACACGTGCTAGAGTGCCACTAGATGCTTGCTTCTCAATCTCCTTAGCTAGGGCATTCTTCTGTGCATCACGAGCTGCAACACCTTCAGTGGCATTCATACGAGAAGACACAGTACCTGACGGGTTGTTGATGGCAGGGCCTGTGTCAGAGATAGCTTCAGCATCACCTGCTTTAGCACGTGCCACGCCTTTTTCAGTGGCCGTCTCAACACCCTCAACTACAGCAACCTTGCCTACCTTGGTACGCTTAGTCATCATAGCCTCAGAAATACGTGATGGGCTTTTTGCAATAGAGCTTGCAATACCTTTGGTGGCAACTGCTGCTCCTTTAAGACCTGCAATATCGGCCAGAGCAAAGATAGCCTTAAAGGTATCTAAGCGATCAACACCCATCCCCTCAAGTTCTTCTTCGAGCTGGTCAATCTGCCACGCATTGCCAGAACCTAATCCCTCTTCATATACAGACTCGGCATAGTCGTTAAACCATGCCTTAAACTCTTTAGGAGACATCTGGAAACGCTTGAGGCCAATCTCCACACCTTTAGTTTCAGTGCGACTACCTAAGTTCTCAGGTATTCCTATAGTAGACTCACGTAAGATCATGGCTCCAAAGTCAACAACAGCATCTACAATGCCACCAACTGTTGACTCTGATTCCTCACGTTTACGAAGGTCAGCTACAATACGTCTAGCAATCTCAAGGTTAGTAGCGGCACGTACATCAGTAGGGTTAGCATCCTTACCCATAATGGCTGCAACCTGCTCATAAACAAAGTCAGGATTGTCAAGCATGTCATCAAACATTTGTTGCTGTTGCTCTGCAGTTGCCTGTACCTTGTTGATATCAGGCTCTACACCTGTATTACGGAAGCTCTCAATGATACCCAGCATACTCATGTTATTATCAGCAATTGCTTTGTTCTTAGTTGACTTAGGGTTCATGTAATCCTCACCCCAGAAAATAAGGGATGTATCTTGCAAGTCTCTGTCTGATGCAGTAGCAAAACTGTCTTCTGGCGTTTGTGTGCCTAATACTTCCTCATCAATAGATAAGTCTTTAGTCACTTCCTCATTAACAACTTCATCAATAGGAGCACCTAAGTCTTCTGGTGGTATCATATCATTCATGTTAAAAACCTTAAATTAAACTAGTTTAGGGACTGTTGCCTGTTGTCCACCACCAAAGTTCAAAGAACCGATGGCACCAAATAAGCCACCTAACGCACCATACTGAGCCGCCTTAGCACCAGCTGCAACCGACTGCTGTTGGAACATAGCGATGTTATCAGATAAGCCACTCTGCATCGTAGAGAACCCTGTTGCGGACCCCTGTTGAGAACTGAGTGACGATAAGCCCCCTTGAATAGAGGATGTCTCCTGAGCACCTGCTGCTTGCGCTTGTTGTCGTGCTCGTGAAGCCTTAATCATACGTTCCCTGTTCAACTTCTTACGAGAGCGTATTTCAGCATTTCTAGCTTGCTTACGCTGCTCTGCAATAGACTTCTCTTGTAGTTTTGCTTGTTTCTTAGCAGCAGATGCTTGGGCAAATCCAGCAACCGCACTACCAACAGCACCTACAATTGTAAGGAGTGTACCAATAGCCATACTATAATTCCTTTCTATAAGTAATCTCAGATAACTTGTATCCAAACTTATTATACAACTTTTCTAAACTCTTGATTCCCTGAAGGTCAGACACGTTAATCTGGGTTACATTGTAACCTAATGCCCAATCTTCGAATACTTTAAAGGCACCTAAGCCAGCCTTAGTGCCACGATACTCTTTCTGTACCCACCAGAACATCTCTGTAGCAAATAACTCTGTTGAGAACATGGATTGATGTATACACCCTACAAAGAAACCTACTCTTTCACCATCTACAACTACAAAAAAGCACTTGTAATCATCAGAGTTAATAAAGGAAGATATTAGTTCTGTAACCCTAGAATTGTCAAAGCCTGTACCATAACCACCTTTTTTAGCCTCGTTGTGAAACTGTTTAGCTAGGATAATGGCATCTAGTATGTCTTCTTCCTTAACGTCTACATATTTAATATCTACCATTAACTGCACCAATTACACCGTACCCAAGTAGGATAAAGTCTTTACCTTGTTCTGACTCAAATCTAAGTCTCATAGATCGCCCACGACCCCTAAGTTTAAGTCTTGTTGTTATGACTGTCTTATCATAAGAAAATTCACTTACGTCAACCACAGGCACTCTATTAAACCTGTATGCTTGCTGTGGTGATGTTGATGGCGTTGTACTAAAGTCCCAGTAACTCGATACCAGAAGACTGGAACTGTTTAGCATGTCGTAGCCATCTGTTTCGTTACCTTCCCAACCTGTCTCAGTGACACGCATATAAGAAATAATGTATGGTGAGTTCTTCTGTAACATAAGGTCACCAAGGAAGTCATAACCAGCTTCTGCATAAGAAATGTAATTTACCGACCCCCAGTCTAAGAAAGTGTCTGACAGAAAACCACCTAAGGTCATCTTATTAGTAGTGCCATCTCGAATAAGTGTTACAATTGAAGGTGACCCGGTACCAATAGGTGACATAGAGTCAATAATAACATCATCACCATCAGAGGTGACAACATCATCGCCGTCCTCAGTAACAACGTCTATGGTAGTTAAATCAGAACCAAAACCTTCATAATAAGAAAAACCAAAGACATGACTCGTATTACTTGCTTCATCCTTAATTTCCCAAGGGTAAAACGCCTGTAAAGCTAAGTCCATAACCAAGATGTTGTTAATCTTATTCTCAATAGTCTCACCTGCGTTAGGCCAACCCCAAAACACACGTCTGTTGTTTCTATCGTAACCCACAATAACTTTTAGTTTGGCATCTTGGTCAATATTATCCCAGTAAGTTTGGATTGTACCTAATGATATGTTTTGCTCACTAGGGTCGCCTGTTACTTTGTCAAACTGCATGGCATGAATGCCGAACTTAGACCACCACAAAGGTACACCATCAGCACTAACAAAGGAATCAGCTGAAAGTATGCCAACCTCTGTAATTTTCTTTATAGAAAACTCAGTAGCTTTAAATACACCGTCAACACCCATAATGGCCCACACACCATTGTCCGCAAACACCATAAGGACTGCCCCTAGTGTGAACAACTTACGTATACCAAAGGCACCAGCAATTTTGATAACGCCCCCATCTGTATCTAACAAGTCAGATGCGTCTTCTGATGTAGGGTCGTTTATCTGATGGCACTTACCAAAGTCAGCATCCTGATCAATCAAACGACTAAATAAGATGGTACCACCATTCTTACCACTATTTAGACCAGCGTAGAACACCCGGCCACCAAAAGAAGCTACTGTTGAAAATCGTGTGCTTTCTGTCTCATTTAAAGAAGAACCTGAAAATCCAGATACGGAATGTCTGTTCTTGTTAAAGAAGTCAAGTATATAGTAACCACGCCCTGTCAGTGATGAACCTGTGTATACCTTTTCCCACTCAGATTTGTCAAAGTTACCATCAGCATCTTTACCTGAGTACCAAGGGTGAGTAAGTGGCGGGTATGCACCAAAAGCTGCCCTAGCAGCCTCACCCTTAGTGCCTACCCAACCTGTGTTTTTAGTGTCATACTGACGACCAATAGATGGTAAACTTGTAGAACTTGTATAAGTATCTGTGTCACCCTGCCATTCAAAGTCACGTACCTTAAAGTCAATCTGAGATACTGTAAGGGTACCTGTACTATTATCACGACTAATTACAATAGTGTCAATAGCAGGAGAAGCTACAACTAAGTTGCCGTTAATACTGGCGTACTGTGCCTTAGCACTAGCTGCTCCCCCAGCACCTGCAACTTCATACGGAAGTAGGCTAACTGTCTGAGAAATCTCATCCCCAGAGAAGGGTGTGCTAGCCTTATCATAAAATCTTAGGGTAGAACCTATTTGTACAATTAGAAACTCAATACTAGAGTCTCCACCTACGTTGAGCCAGTTACCATTACTTGTAACGTCAGAGTCAGCAACTGTAAATGTAGATAAAACGTTACCAGACTCAGGCACAACGCCAAGTCTACGTCTACGTGAGCCATCCCTACGTAAATCGCAGTTAAGCTCATCAACGGAAGCATCAGGTGGAAAAGTAAGCTCACCAGCTTCTGTAATAAGGCCCTTAATAAAGGTGTTAATTACCTTTTGCGTTTGCTTTTGACTCATCTTCCATCTCTTTCATAACCCTTGCGCCAATCTTATCCCTACGGACAGCTAAACTTTCTTTAGTGCCCCCTAGATAAACTTCAATGGCTCTCTTAGCCTTAGCTATGCTTGAGAACTTACCGGATAAGGCATCTGGCATTTTACCCTTGTCAACAACAACATCATAAAAGATAAAGCCACTAAGGTCTTTACTAATTGTATATACTGACTTGGTTTTTGATGGGCATGTAACAGTAGCTTTACGTCCATCTTCACTTAATTCAAAATTAATGTCTTCCATAGTGTGGTCTTTTAAAGCCCTTCTTAGTTTTATACATGTCATTTTGTACGTAAGACTTTTGTCTACGTGCAGATTGCTCTACCTTCATATCTGATCCACCCTTAAGTAGTGACATACATGTTGACTTTGCTTCCGCAAGAAGGTAAGGGTGCATAGTGCCATCAATCTCAGGTACATAAGTATCATCCTGAGAGAACACCGGATAAGTAGTGCCATAAGCTCGTGTCTTAGACTCTTGCAGTGTAGTGTCTACGTCAGAGTCATATGCGTCCATAACAATGTGCTCATCGTCAAAAGAAGTGTAGTATGATGGCATTCTGTCGTTATAGACACGTATCTTAGTGCCAGCAACCTTATCATCAACAACTGTTGAAGAACTAAGGCTACGTCTGTCTGACCTATTAATAAAGTCAAGAGGTTCTAACCACTTAATACTACTATATGCGTATGTGCCATCAGAACTAACATCATAAGATAAGTTTTTAATCTGTTTTACGTTAGTTGGGTACTTGAAGTGGGTAGGAAAGTCTGTATCAGACAGTGCCGTCAACTTTATGAAACTTTCGTGCTCAGGTATGTCACGTGAAGCAATGATGTTATAAAAGGTAGTCTCTACAATCTGAGCTACTTGCATTGCCTCAATAGAATCTGAAATTGAATTAACTTCCTGACTATCCATGTCACTTAAGATGTTCTGTACAATCTCTAGTAAATTCTTTTTGATAGCCATTAAATATTACCACTCGATAGCATAGAGATAAACACTTGCGGGTTAGTAATCTCAATTGTTCCTGTATCTGTAGACAAAAATATCTGACCACCGTTGTTTTTAAAGTCAGTGCCACAAGGTACAGAGAAACCAACTGAAATATTGTAGGGTGGCGTTTTAGACACCGAGATAAACCGTTTTACTAGAGTGTTAGTTATACCAGCTGAACCACCAATATCTAATGTAAACTCTAGCTCAGTAGGTGTGCCTGTCTTAGCTGTAATTGGCAAGTCAATCCTAAGTGTATAGGAGTCACCTGCAGTAATAGGGGTAATCTTATCGGTTGCTGTATCCCACAAGGAACTTAACCCACGTATCTCACGTGGTAGTTTAGTTTCATCTGTATCCGTACCAGCACCATCATTTTGCAGTTTAGCAGCTGAAGTGGTAAATGTCTGTGCTGCGCCATTATCTTTATAGTTGCCCCAACCAATAGGTAGGTAGGTCCAGTTACCAGAACCCGCACCATCGGAAATATATACTTTACCAACAGCTGCAGATGCAACACCCTTAGGTTCGTGTAGTTTAGACCCTGTAAGTGAGCTGTGTGTTACGTTTGCCATTTGTATCTCCTCAGGCTAATTAAATACACTAAAGGGGGACCGAAGCCCCCCAATAGATTACTATTACTTAACTTCAATATACTCAATTACAAGCTTAGCAACGCCAGCTGTAAATGTGCCAGTGTTTGCAGTTGTCACATATGCGTCAGCTGCACCAACAGTAGCTGTGCCACCGACTAATGCACCGTCACATACGACAGCTTTGTTTGCACCAAGAGCAGCAGCAGCAACTGCAGAATCAATGCCGTTAGCATCAATAGAAGAACCAGTTTTAGTAGCTAGGCCAAAGTTAATTGACGTACCACCATTAGCAGCTGTTTTAACAACTAGAGTAGCAGACTTGATAAATGAACCTGCAGGGATGTAGGCATCATTTGGTTTAACAGCGCGATTAGCTGTCAAGTCAAGGTCAACGACCAAAGTTTTGAACATAGGGTCGGCTGTTACACCGCCCTCACGTACTTCACCCTGTTCGCCATGTAGTAGAACGGTAAGACCGTCAGCATTTGTCCAAGACATATTATATTCCTTCTCTATCTAAGATTAAACGTTAGTTTTAGAAACAACACGAACCATGTTCTCAGGGCGATATAGCTTCACGCCATAACGAGCTGTAGTCACGTATTCGTCACGTTGTTTGTTCTTGTTGTACTCGTAGTCAACCTCAGGCTGCTGTCGCCATGCGCCTACAAATGGCTGTGCTGATTGGTCAGCAGAGAAGAACAAGTTAGCCTTGCCGTTAACTGTACTGAAGTCTACACCAGCGTCAGCTGCTGTATTCAACGCGCTATCAGTAACGTCTTTAAGGTAGTTTGAGCAGTACACGTCAAAACCGTACACGTTCTTAACAAACTTCATGCCAGATGCGATACCATCAGAAACGATACCTTCCCAACGTGGGTTGTCAGAAACGCTAGTCAAGCTAGTTAGTGTGTTAAGTGTGTACTCAACAGACGGGTCAACAATCGCCACTAGGTTACGATCAGGAACATTAGCTTTCTTAAGTGCATAGCGAGCACGAGCAAAGTCATCAACATTGATAACAGCGCCAGTACCACCAGCAGCCCAACGGTGCTCAATGCTGTCGATAACTTCGTTTGAGTTAGCAGAAACGCCAACCTCAGGTGTAGCAAGAGTAGTTGACTCAAAGTGTGTCATGATTGCACGTTCCATCTCAGGAACAAAGCTTGACACAAGCTGAGACATGTAGTAAGAGTCTTGCTTAGCTTTCTTAGTGATGTATGTTGCACTTGACAAGTACTCAGTGATTGAGAACTGGAACTCGCCAGTGTCAAGTGGACGGTATTGTACATCTGTATCTTCTTCGTAGTCATCAACTTGTGCTTGACCGATAGAAGGAATTGTGAACAGATCGCCATCAGGGAAACCTTCAAGCATACGTACATATTTTTGCGCCATCATCTCATCGCGCAGGATTTCTTTAAGTTCGCTGGACCAGATTTCATCACGGATCAGCAAGTTAGTATTACCAGTTGTCATTCCAGACATATTATTACTCCAAATTAATTAATGTTGATTTATAGGTTACCGAACTTATCACCAAGGCGCTGCTTATCTTCCATCATTTGTTGCTGCGTCTTGGGGTTATAATATAAGCTACGGTTATTACGACGAAGGTCTTGGTAGTATTTCCAATCCCTAGCGCCACCTGACTGTTGTCCGACCGCTTCTGATTGAACGTCACCCTGAGTAAGGTTAATCTTAGTTGGGGCGGGTTCTCCTAGAAGTGCCATGAAAGCTGTGGGAGACTCGGCTGCTAGCTCTTCCATACGTGACATGGTTAGCCCAAGTTCCTTTACTTTCTTAGCTACAATATCGTTAGCTTCTGCACCATACTTTTCAGTAAGTGTGTTATCAACTAAGTCGATGTTTTGTTTTACAGTAGCTTTGACCTCTCGGTCAGTCAGTGTCTTCTCAACAAGGCTTGCTAATTTCTCTTCAATGTTATCATCGCCGGTAAGCGGGTCAACAGTGCCACTATCTTCAGTATTTTCTGCAGGGTTTGCCGATGTGGAATCGACTGCCTTGTCCTGCAACTGTTTGAGTAGTTGTGCTGAGTAATCCTGTTTGCTGAGGTCTTCACGCAGCTCAGCCAATTGAGCCTCAAGAGACTTAATATGGTTGTCAGCTTCGATTTTACCTTTAGCAATGACTTCAGGGTCAGCCCAAGTTTCTCCTCGTTCAGCTATGATTTGTTTGACAAAGGATTGTTGACCTTCGTTTGTATCTGTAGCTTGATGTTCCTCAGAACCTGCCTGTTGTTGAGCTTCGTCTTGAGTATTAAAAATAGACATTAAATGTTAATCCTTGGTTAGATCAATTAAGTTAAGTATATCATCGATAACGGCATTGTACTCATTAACGGCGATTTGTTGGATATGCCAGTTATCTGTGTCGTACTTACGAACAGCAGCTTTCTTGACATAATTCTTCTTGATAACCTCTGTTAAGTCATCAAAAGCGTTTTTGTAAGCCATGACCTCAGCTTTACGTTGCTCCTTGTCTTGCTTACGATCTGTGTACCAGCTCTGCTTCATAGGTTAAATCCCTGCGTCTGCAGCAGCCATCATACTCTCTTCCTGAGCAAGCTGCCCTTCTTGCATAGCTTCTTGTGTCTCAAGTTGTTCTGCAACGGCAATGTTATCACCAAAGAGCGTAGGTTCACCAAGCTCATCTGAAATAATACGTGCCATTTCCTTGCCAGACATGTGAGGAGCCACTGTAGGGTCCTGAGCCTTGATTTGGTACATCTGTGTAATGTTCTGCACTCTACGTGCTCTCTCAGCGAAGTGACGAGCACCAAGGGGTACAATTTTACCCTTAGCTGTAATGTCTTCCTTAGTAATCTCTTGGAACAACTGGACACCAGTGGCATCATCAACTACGCGAATAGTATCTGACATGTGCATCTTACGACGAGACATTGCAAGCATTGCATTAAGTATTTTCTCAATGAATGTACGCTCAAAATGAGCTGTCTTGTGTTGGTAGATACGTCCTGATGAGTTATCAAGTGACTGTACCTCAAAAGCAGTCTTTTCACCCGGTGTACGGATGCCCATAGATTGCTTAGGAGCACCAGCTAACTCTTCCATACGGCGTTCAAGCTCTTGTATCTGCATGTCAGCCTGTAGAGCAGTAGCATCTGGTTGAAGATAACCTACGTCACCCTCTTCACCAATAAACACCCGACCACCCGGTTCAAAGTCAAAGTCTTCAATGTCACCCTTAATTTTAAGCATAGGGTAGGCAATCTGGTCAAATACGTCAGCCTTAAGGTTTTCAAGGTGATCAATACGATATTGAATGCCAATCAAATTGTCCAAAGGGCCCATTGCATAAAGGTTATCAGGGCGTGGCCTCCAACCTGAGTGAAAGATAGGCGAGTTACCTAACCACGAAGGCTCTTCAACGTTACTGAGCACATAAGCTCGGTCTAGCACCGTAATAACACGATCAGACATAAGTTTACCTGACTCGTGGTCATATATGTCACCGTAGAACGTGAGAACTTCTACATAGTCACTTTCGTAATACATCTGAATGCTAGAGAAACCATCTGCAACAAATCCATCAGCCTTCTCCATATGACCATCAGATGATCTTACTGTGTTACGTGCAGAAAGTGATTTATCAAACACCGCTTGCATAGTCTGATCGCCACTCTTATCAATAGTACGCTGAACTTCACCAAGTGATTTTAGTGAGCGGATAATCTTAGGTGTATTAGCAAAAGACTTAGCTGCAGGGTTAAAAGTAATGTCATAAGGACTAATACGTGTTAACTTAGGACCTGTGTACTGAGGGATAAACTCACCATCCTCTTGGATAATGTGGTCATCTACCCATTCAACCATGCCAAAACAGTTACCTGTAAGCAACCAATCTGATAACAAGGAGTTTACTTCATCCTCAAAACCACTGGCAGCAACCTTATTTTCCATATAGGATTGAATAACGTCACGCTTGTCTTTAGTGGCATCTTCTTGAGTATCCGCTTGCCACTTCATCCATTTCATTTGTGGAAATAGTGTCATAAAGTAGTTGGCAAGTAGATTATCATAAATCTGTGTTAACTTAGGTGTTGTTGTAGTATTTGACCAAGGTAACAAAGCATTTGCTGTAGTCTTAGTATCAGTAGCAAATACATAATTACGTGTGTCTTTTGTTTGCTCTACCCAAGTATCACGTAGCATACGCCACTCGGAGTGTCTGTTACCAATATCAACTGCAAGCTGATCCGGGTCTAGCATATGTTCTACGTCTAAAGTAGTAGTCATCTTGATCCTGCTCTAAATTTACTTTCAGACCATACAATATTACTTTTGTTTGTACGTCCTAAATTTCTTGTTGGTTTAATAGCCATGTCAACAGCTGTGGCTAGTGCATCTTTTACATCATCATGTGGTGGGTTACGTTGACCTAGTTCATCCTCTAGGTACTGGTTGTTGCCACCTCTGTAATGCCACATAGATAAGTTGTCATAACGTGGCTCTAAGATACTTGAGATACGTTCGTCTTTATTACCCTGCTGTTTATTAGGTCTGTATTCCTCAATAGACAGGGATAGCCCATTTTGCTTGACAAGTTCCTTCAACTGTCTTACAATAGCCATCTGAGCCACTGAAACCTCTGCCCTCATCTTTTTAAAGAACCACTTAGTATGGGCATCAAAGATGTGCTCAAAGTAATCAGAGATACGGTCGGTTTTAAACCTGTCAATATCCATAATATAAATGTTATTATCTGCGTCAATACCAATAGTAACTAGTGCAGTGTAGTCAGCTTTAGCTTTCAAACTATAAGCAAAGTCAATAGCTGCATAGACATTTAAGCGATTACCACGGTAGTACCAATAACTGCCATCGATCTTTAGATGTTTTCTGTCGTAATACTGAATCTTATCACGAGATACAGGGACATTATCAGGGTCACTTGGATCATTGTAATACTGTGCTCTAAACTGAGCACGATCAAGATACTTACCCTTTTTCTTAGCTAATGTTGGTATGTCAAAACCAAACCACTTTCCATCTTTACGTTGTTGGCGAGGCCACAAGAATTGTCCTGTGCCATCGCCCATGTCCTCTACAGGACGTTCAAATGTTTCATATATAGGCTCTTCACCTACTTGATTACCTTTGTCATCAAAGATAGCCTCTCTCATTGACATAAGGTCGTTATAAAGGTCCTTGGAGTGATAACGAGTACCTACCACCCATTCTTTAGCATCAGCTCCCTCAATAGACGCTAGAAGACTGTACTGACTAGCTACCTTATTACGACCCTCTTGAGTTAGTGCGTTTTCGGCCACTACAATATCATCTAGAACGGCAATATCACAGTGTAGGCCCGTGAGACTCGTTGTCAAGCCAGCTGTAAAAATACTAGGCTCTCTAATGTTCTCTGTTTTACGTAAAGGGTGATCGAGACTGATCTCAGTGTTTGTCCACTTTGATCGTTTACCTTCCTCTACAAGTAAATGCTCAGGCCAGTAACGTTTAAATATTGGTGTATCTAAGATACCCTTAATAAAGCTTAACTGTTTCTCTGCCAAGTTAGATGTAGCTGAGATATACAAGATACGTAGTGTAGGGTCACGTGCAAGAGCCTGTGCAACTCTGTAAGCAACCAGCCTAGATTTGCCATGATCTCGTGGGAACAGCAGGAGCTGAAAAGATTTGCTATCCTGTCTAGTCCACCAGTCTATGGCTTCTCTATGGCAGTCACCTAAGACTTGCGAAGGAGCTACTAGAGATATGAAAAATGCCAAATCTGTTTCTGCTCTTTTTCTGATATCTTCAATGCTATCCATAAATTGTCTCTTGTTATTGTAATAATTAAGGTGCGTCTGTTACAATGTCAGCCGCTGTCATGTTATACATAACGAAATGTGCGCTACCTACATTGTCCTGAATTGTAGGGTATGTGTCTCCATCGCCCATACGCCACCAATGGTCTGGCGCTGTTGTTAAAGCAGCTAAATCATGTGTAGAGCCTGAGTTATAAATGGCAGAAATGTTAGATGACTGATCGGAACCCCAAACAGCAAGCTCATCTACTCGACAGTTACCTTGCATGTAGTTACCTGATGCGTAGCGACCAACACGCAAGTTGTCTGGGTCTACACTACCAGTATATCCATAGTTAGAGTGTGACCATGAGCCATTTCCGGTAATGTCAACGCCATCAAGAAATACAGTGAACCTGCTGTAATAACTGTTTATATCTCCGCTAGAAGACCCTGTTGACCCACCATCATAAGTAACCATTATGTGTTTCCAAACACCTTCTGGAACTGAGTTATTAGGACTTTGCCATCTAAGAAAGTTATTTAAGGTGCCATATTGAAAACGTAGACGGTCGTTCGAGCCTTGGTATCTTAAAAAGAAATGACCACCATTAGCAGTGTCACTGTCTCCAAAATAGAAAATAGATTGGCCGTTGGATGTATGTGTACCACCCTTAAACCACATGTGAATTGTCCAAGCATCACCCGAACCGCTTCCATTAGACGACCTACCCAGTTCTGAGTTTAGGGAAGAAGCGTTAGCACCTAAGTAGTCTTGATTTTCAAACTTTACAGACTTAGTGTTTGAGTATGGTGGTGCAGATACTGTAAGAACAATAGTTTCTGTATCCTCACCAAAGTAATTAATTGCTTTAGCTGTGATGTTGTATGTACCAACGGCTAAACCGGAGCCTCCAATAAGCTTTCTTACATTACCTTCAACGGTTGTAACGCCACTGGGTAGGTTTGACCATTCATAACCTACGCCGTTAGTTGCAACCAACTCATAATTTAACGTATCACCCTCAGTAAGAGCAACAGATGTGCTACTTGTGATTACAGGCGCATCACCTGTTGATGATCCTGTAGAAGCAAATAAAGCATTAAGAGCATCACACACTGCAATCGTCGTTGCTCCGTAAGTATTACCTTGAGTGTCTACAAAATAATCATGAGCAACATCTTTAAATAAGAAAATATCCCTTGCTAAATCTTTAATGTCAAGCACTGTGTCAGACGGATCATCCATCAGCGCCTGTAGTGAGTTTAAGAACTGCACACCGTTGCTGTCCTCTACAAAAATAGCGTTAGCAGCTTCATCCTTGTGTATTGTAACCGTCATTTAGAATAGACCTTTACTGCCATACCTGCGTTAACTACAGAACCTGCCCCGGAAAGTTTTATCTGTAGGTTTACAGGGTTATCCCTAGTGTTTAAATCACCAACGTATATATACAATGCTTGTAAAGCAAAACGGTAAGGTATACCTGCACCTAAATCTAATCTGCCTAGTTGTTGCTCTAGTGTATAGGCACCATCACCGTTACCAAGGCTAAACCTAAAAGCTAGTGCTGAGTTGTTTGAACTTGGCGTTACTGTAAAATCGGGTCTTACTAGTAAATCTGAGCCAACTTGCAGCCCTGTTAAGTCTAACGAACCCCCTGATCCTAGTAAAGTACCTAAGCCCGGTGGAAGTTGTTCTTGTGTAAAACTACCTAAACCATCGTTTGGCAATGTTGTCCACACATCTTCTACAAGAGTGACAGGGGTAGACGCTGTTGAAGAATCGTTGTAGTCTGCAAAGCCATCGTGTATCGTTGCTGACACACCTGCATCACCTGTATCACCTGTATCACCTTTTTGTGCAAAAACGTCCCAGTATGTTTCGTCTGTAGGTAAAATGCCAAAACTGTTTTTAATACATACGTAACTAGAGCCGTTATAAAGAACACCATCATTAACTTTGTAGCTTATAGTATCATCAAACTCACCACGCCAAAACATTGTGACTAAATTACCTACATTAAGAAGGTCATTGCCATTAAGATCAAGGTCGGCATTTAAGGCGTTTGGTACAGAACCATCAAGAGATAGTGTGTTGTCTAGCTTAGTATTAATAGCTTCAAAGTTAGTATTAATAGGTACATGATTACCTGATGCACCTGTAATTGACACTATATCTGCTTTTTTAGCCATTGTAAATTACCTTATTTTAAAGC
>SPKZ01019482.1_pt1 | contig 14351 bp, 15 predicted proteins | sample 2456571 | NCBI WGS metagenome assembly SPKZ01 (sample SAMN11192286, study PRJNA482655) | marine metagenome | biome: ENVO:00000447; feature: ENVO:00000244|ENVO:00000211|ENVO:00000569|ENVO:00002023; material: ENVO:00002151; isolation source: ocean water from marine abyssalpelagic zone ...
GAAGAAGTTAAAGAAGACGACAAAAAGTAATTGTCGTTATCATTAACCTAAGTTCAGGTTAACATTAAGTCAGCGGGCGTCTAAGGAAACTTAGATGCCCGTAGTCGTCATTAGCTTTCAGAGAAATACTAAGTAAAAAATTATGTCAAAACGTGATTATTATGAAGTCTTAGGGGTTGCCAAAACCGCGACAGATAAAGAATTAAAAAAGGCCTATAAGCGCCTTGCAATGAAATGTCATCCGGATCGTAATCCTGATGATCCTAGCGCGGTTGAAAAATTTAAAGAGCTACAAGAAGCTTATGATGTCCTAGGTGATGATCAAAAGCGTGGCGCCTATGATCAATATGGTCATGCGGGCTTGGAACAAGGGCGTGGCGGCGCTGGCGGCGGTCAAGATTTCGGTGATATGTTCGGCGATGTCTTTGGTGATATTTTCGGTGGCGGTGGCGGTGGTGGCCGTGGTCGTCAACGTGGGCCTGCTCGTGGTGCCGATTTACGCTACAACATGGAATTAACCCTTGAAGAAGCGGTTAAGGGTGTTAGTAAAGATATTCAAATACCATCATTACAAGGTTGTGATACTTGTCATGGCACTGGTGCTAAAAAAGGCACGTCAGCTAATACTTGTGGTACTTGTCATGGTCAAGGCCAAGTGCAAATGCGTCAAGGTTTCTTCGCGGTACAGCAGGCTTGTCCTACGTGTCGCGGTAAAGGGAAAATCATTAAAGATCCTTGTCGTACTTGTTACGGTGAAGGTCGTTATGAAAAGACTAAAACCTTAGCGGTTAAAATTCCTGCTGGCGTCGACACGGGCGATCGTATTCGTTTAAGTGGCGAAGGCGAAGCGGGTGAGGCTGGTGCAAGCAAAGGCGACTTATTCGTTCAAGTTCATGTGAGAGATCATGCTATTTTTGAGCGTGACGGTAATAACCTGTATTGTGAAGTACCCATTACCTTTGCAAATGCGGCGCTAGGTGGCGATATTGAAGTGCCTACTCTAGACGGTAAAGTGAAGCTTAAAGTGTCTAGTGAAACACAAAGCGGTCGGATGTTCCGTTTACGTGGTAAAGGCGTTAAATCGGTTCGCAGTAGCTCAACGGGTGACTTAATTTGTAAGGTTGTGGTTGAAACACCAGTTAAACTAACTGAACATCAACGTAAGTTATTAAAAGAGTTTGATGAAGCGGTTAATGGTTCTTCGAAAGAGCATAAGCCGAAAGCCCAAGGCTTTTTCGATGGCGTAAAAAACTTTTTTGATGATTTAGCTAAATAAACAACCAAGGATTTGAGATGAAAAAAATTGCATTAGCAGCGATTACATTGACACTACTTAGTGGTTGTCAGTTAACGAAAAGCCCAACTGGACGTACCCAAGCGTTGATGTATTCATCGAGCGATATGAGTACCTTAGGTGCTCAATCTTTTGAAGAAATGAAAAAGAAAGAAAAAATTGTTACCGATCATCGGGTTAATGGTTATGTCAAATGCATTGCTAATGCCATTACCGCTCAAGTTCCTGCTTCTTATGGCGTGACTAATTGGGAAGTGGTGGTTTTTGATTCGAAACAGGTTAACGCTTTTGCTCTGCCTGGTGGCCATATTGGTGTTTATACCGGCTTAATGGGTGTGGCGACAACAGCGGATCAGTTAGCCGCTGTTATCGGTCATGAAGTGGGTCATGTGTTAGCGAATCATTCCAATGAACGCTTATCACGTAACCAGCTAACCAGCATGGGTATGAACATGGCTAACGGCGCATTTGATATGGCTGGGATCCAAAACAAGCAAATATGGATGCAAGGGCTTGGCCTTGGCGCGCAATATGGTATCGCGTTACCGTTTGGTCGTAGTCAAGAAAGCGAGTCGGATCTGATTGGGTTGGATATGATGGCTAAAGCTGGGTTTGCACCACAGGCGAGTGTCTCATTATGGCAAGCCATGGGTAAAGCCTCTGGTGGTCAAGCACCGATGGAATTTTTATCGACCCATCCATCAAACTCGCATCGCATTAGTGATTTAAATAACAATATGGCGTCGGCAACGACGGCATATAATCAAGCAAGAGCGGCAGGTAATCGTCCAAATTGCAAACTTTAAATAAAGATTAAGAGAAATAGATTATGTCTGAATACACAACTATTGAACAACGTGCTAGCTACGGCGTTGGCCGTAACATGGGTGACCAACTAGCGGCTAACCCTTTCGACGGTATTGATATTAGCGCTGTTCAACAGGGTATTGCTGATGCATTCACTAACGTTGATAGTAAAGTAAGCATGGACGAGTTAAATGCTGCATTCAAAAAAATCAACGAAAGTATGCAAGCTGCTGCTGCAGAGAAGTCTGGCGAAATGGCCGCTGAAGGCGAAGCTTATTTAGCTGAAAATGCTAAACGTGCTGAAATCACTACGACTGCTTCTGGTTTACAGTTTGAAGTGATCACTGAAGGTGCTGCTGGTGATAAGCCAACGGCTGAATCAACAGTGCGTGTTCATTACCATGGTACCTTAATTGACGGCGCTATCTTTGATAGTTCTGTTGACCGTGGTCAACCTGCTGAATTCCCAGTTGGGGGTGTGATTAAAGGTTGGACTGAAGCATTACAATTAATGACTCCTGGTTCAAAGTACAAGCTACATATCCCGCATCACCTAGCTTACGGTGAGCAAGGCGCTGGCGGTGCAATTGCACCTTTCGCAGCGTTAGTATTCGAAGTTGAATTGCTAGAAATCATTGCTTAAGACAAACTAATTTGTCACAAAAAACCCGGTAACTTAACGTTATCGGGTTTTTTTGTCGCCATTATTGGCGCTTAGGCGAAATATCTCGTATAATCCGCGCAAAATTTCTATATCTTAATTTATTGGAGAGCTAACATGGCTATCGAACGTACTTTTTCTATCGTAAAACCTGATGCAGTTGCTAAAAACCTAATCGGTCAAATCTACAGCCGTTTCGAAACTGCTGGTCTTAAGATCGTTGCATCTAAAATGGTTCATCTTTCTCAAGAAAAAGCTGAAGGTTTCTACGCTGAGCACAGCGAACGTCCTTTCTTTAGTGCTTTAGTTTCATTCATGACTTCTGGTCCTGTGATGGTTCAAGTTTTAGAAGGCGAAAACGCTGTTCTTAAAAACCGTGAAATCATGGGTGCTACTAACCCTGCTGAAGCACTAGCTGGTACTATCCGTGCTGATCTAGCTGATAGCATTGATGAAAACGCTGCTCACGGTTCTGATGCTTTAGAATCTGCTGCACGTGAAATTGCATATTTCTTCTCAGACGAAGAAGTTTGTCCACGTACTCGTTAATAACGAATAGTGTGACACTAGGCTGGTATTAACCAGCCTGTTATAATTCGGGGGTTTTACCCCCGTTTTTACGTTTATGGCTTTTGCAATGTTTGCTCGAGGCTGTAAACCTAAAAGTTGTTGAAAATAAGTGAGAAACACCATGTCCGAAAAAATTAATCTATTGAATTTTGATCGTAAAGCTTTGCGTGCTTATTTAGCTGATATTGGCGAAAAGCCATTTCGCGCCGATCAATTAATGAAATGGATGTATCATTTTGGTGTTGATGACTTCGAGAAAATGGTTAACCTCAATAAAAAATTACGTGAAAAATTAGCGCGTAATTGTGTGATTAGAGCCCCTGAAATTGTGACTGAACAACGTTCTTCAGATGGCACCATCAAATGGTCAATGGCCGTTTCTGGTGGTCAAGAAGTGGAAGCTGTTTACATTCCCGATGGCGACCGAGCTACATTGTGTGTTTCTTCACAAGTGGGTTGTGCCTTGGAATGTACTTTTTGCTCGACTGGCGCTCAAGGATTTAACCGTAATTTATCGGTCAGTGAAATCATTGGTCAGGTATGGCGTGCCGCACAAGTGGTTGGTGTTAAAGGTGATACTGGTGAGCGACCAATCACTAATGTTGTGATGATGGGCATGGGCGAACCGCTATTAAACATTAAACATGTGGTGCCAGCGATGGAGATAATGCTTGATGATAATGGCTATGGCTTGTCAAAACGTCGGGTAACCTTATCAACCTCTGGTGTCGTGCCGGCCCTTGATATGTTGGGCGACCAAATTGATGTCGCATTAGCGATTTCGTTGCATGCACCTAATGATGAGTTACGTGATGTATTGGTGCCGGTTAATAAAAAATACCCAATTAAAGAGTTTTTGGCCGGGGTTGCTCGTTATATTGCAAAGTCTAATGCTAATCGTGGGCGGGTAACGATTGAGTACGTCATGCTGGATCACGTGAATGACTCAACTGATCAGGCTCATGAATTAGCTGAAGTACTTAAAGATACGCCGTGTAAAATTAATCTAATCCCATTTAACCCTTATCCAGGCTCGCCGTATGGACGTTCTAGTAACTCAAGAATTGACCGTTTTAATAAGGTGTTGATGGAATATGGCTTCACGGTGATTGTTCGACGTACCCGTGGTGACGATATTGATGCCGCTTGTGGTCAGCTGGCTGGCGATGTGATTGATAGAACAAAAAGAACTAGTAAAAAGCAGATGCAAGGTGAGGCAATTTCGGTCACAATGGTACGCTAATTTAGCACTATAAAATATTAAAGAGAGTCATGATCAAAAATCAGATTGTTAAATGTTTATTTTTAATTTTGGTCGCCGTACTTATTAATGGTTGTGTCACTAAAGAATATGTTTATGAAGATAACAAGCTTAGTGAACGTACCATCGATACCGAAAGCGCTGCGATGGCACGATTAAAGTTAGCCCTTGAGTATTTAAAGCAAGGTCATATGGTCGCGGCGAAACTAAATTTAGATCGCGCCGCGAGAGCTAACGATAGAATTGATGGAATTCAATCGAGTTATGCTTTTTATTATGAAAAGGTTGGTGAGATTGTTAAAGCTGATCTTGCTTATAAAAAAGCCGTGGCACAATTTCCTGGAAATGCCAATATCCGAAATAATTATGGCGCATTTCTGTGTAACCAAAAAAATTATCAAGCGGCAAACGAACAATTTATACTAGCAATAAACACAGATTCAAATAGTCAAATGGCTAACACCCATGAAAATGCAGCGCTATGTGCGATTCGAGCGAAAGATTGGAGCATTGCTAAAACCCATTTAGTCAGGGTGCTTAAATATACCCCTTACCATGCGCGTTCAATTATTAATTTAGCGAAAACCAATGCGATGCTAGGTGACTATGATGGCGCACAAACGCAACTTAAAGCCTATCGAAAGCTCTATGCCAATAGTCCTCAGAGTTTATGGGTCAATATTCTCATTGAGCACGGTCAGAAAAATAATGCTATGGTCGAAACGTTTGGACAGTTATTGTTAAACAAATTTCCTGATTCTAAAGCGGCCAAAAAGTTTATCGCGAAAAACTTCAATGACTGAATTAAATGGTCAAGCTGTGCCTAAAACCTTAGGAGAGATATTGGTCGAAGCCCGAGAGGCTTGCCAATTCACGCAGCATGACCTTGCCCATAAATTGTGTCTAAGCATTACATTAATTCAAGATATTGAAAGTGATGATTTAGCACCAGAGCTCAATCCTTTATTTTCTAAGGGCTACATCAAAAGTTATGCCCGTGAGGTCGACGTTAATCTAGAGGTGGCGATTAGGTTGTTTGAACAACAAAACCAATCTAATGCTATTGCTGAGAAAATGCAGAGTTTTTCTCAGCGTAATCGAGTTCAAACTCACAATAACTATTTAGCATGGACCACCGCCTTTATTTTAGTTGGTTTTGTGGTGATGATTGTTTTTTGGTGGTGGCAACAACATAATGACTTGAAGGAAAGTGCTCCAATATACCAATTACCATCGGTCCGAATGGAAACACGAGAATTAGAAGCGACGGTTCCAGAGTTTACTGATGTTTTACCCGTTCGCTCTACTGAAGATAGCCAACAGGTGTTCTTGGCGTTCTCACAAGACTGTTGGGTGAAAGTGACGGATGCCAGCAATGAAGTTTTGGCCATCGGGATCAAAAAATCAGGATCGACGTTAGTATTAACCGGTATTGCACCGTTTGAAGTCACGTTAGGCGCTCCCGAGGCTGTTACGATTCAATACCAAGATATTAAGATCGACATTAGTCAATATGTCACTGATAAAAACGCACGTTTCTACGTGCCTATGGAATAAATAAAGTATGCATCAAGAATCTCCTATTATTAGACGTCAATCGACTCGGATCATGGTTGGTAATGTTCCCATCGGTGATGGTGCTCCGATTGCTGTTCAGTCGATGACGAATACCTTAACTGGTGATGTTGAGGCAACATTGGCACAAATAAAACGGATTGCGGCTGCAGGTGCTGATATGGTTCGCATATCTGTGCCAACAATGGACGATGCCGAAGCGTTTAAATTGATTAAGCAGCAAAGTGAAATCCCTTTAATCGCTGATATTCATTTTGACTATCGTATCGCGCTAAAAGTGGCTGAGTATGGCGCCGATTGTCTTCGTATTAATCCAGGTAATATTGGCCGGGAAGATCGTATTCGCTCAGTGGTCGATTGTGCTCGTCATTATAATATCCCAATTCGAATCGGGGTTAATGGTGGTTCGTTAGAACGCGACATTCAAGAAAAATACGGTGAACCGACCGCCGCTGCATTGGTCGAATCTGCAATGCGCCATGTTGACATTCTTAATCGACTTAATTTTGAACAGTTTAAAGTGTCGGTAAAAGCTTCCGATGTTCATTTAGCGGTTGAATCTTATCGTTTATTGGCCAAAGAGATAGCACAACCCTTACATCTTGGGATCACTGAAGCTGGCGCTTTCAGAGCGGGCGCAGTAAAGTCTGCAATTGGTTTAGGGATGCTTCTTAACGATGGTATTGGTGATACCTTGCGGGTGTCATTGGCGGCAGATCCCGTGGAAGAAGTTAAAGTTGGTTTTGATATTTTAAAATCATTACGTATTCGCAGCCGTGGTATTAATTTTATTGCGTGTCCTAGTTGTTCACGTCAAGAGTTTGATGTGATTGCAACAGTTAATGCGCTTGAACAACGCCTTGAAGATATTGTCCTGCCGATGGATGTTTCTATCATTGGTTGTGTGGTCAATGGACCCGGTGAAGCATTGGTGTCTGACATTGGTTTAACCGGTGGCAAAAATATGAGTGGCTTGTTCGAAGACGGTGTACGATTAAAGCAGCGACTTAAAAACGATAATTTGATTGATTCGTTAGAAGCCAAGATTAGAGCGCGTGTTGCTAACGAGCAATATAAAATCGATATCAAACAGGTCGAAAGCTAGCATCTGGTGATGTAATTTTGCATAATGCGTGCAATTAAATAAATAGAGTGATGTTTAATCTATAAACATCTCCATGACAAAGATTATAGGTATTTAAAGTGGCAAAATCTATCCAAGCCATCCGCGGAATGAACGATATTCTGCCTCACCAAACGCCATTATGGCAAATGGCAGAACAAGCAATTAGAGATGCCGTGTCATCTTTTGGTTACAGTGAAATTAGAATGCCAATTGTTGAGAGCACTGATTTATTCAAACGCTCAATTGGCGAAGTGACCGATATTGTTGAAAAAGAAATGTACACCTTTGAGGATCGTAATGGTGACAGTTTAACTCTGCGCCCAGAGGGGACTGCTTGTTGTGTTCGTGCCGGTAATCAGCATGGTTTGCTCTATAACCAAGAACAACGTTTATGGTACACCGGACCGATGTTTCGTCATGAGCGTCCTCAAAAAGGTCGTTATCGTCAGTTCCACCAGTTTGGTGTTGAAGTTTATGGTATTGGTGATGCCGATGCCGATGCTGAAGTGTTGCTATTATCACAGCACTTATGGCAAAAGCTCGGGATGCAAGACCATGTCCGTCTTGAGATCAATACTTTAGGCGACCATGCTGAGCGTGCGACCTATCGTGACCTTTTGATTGCCTTTTTAGAGCAGCATTTAGACGTGCTCGATGAAGATGCAAAACGTCGGATGTACAGCAATCCATTGCGAGTACTCGATACTAAAAATCCAGCGATTCAAGCCATTTTAATTGATGCGCCGAAGCTGTCGGAGTGCTTGGGTGAAGAGTCAAAGCAACATTTTTCAAAATTATGTGAACTGTTAGAGCTCGCAGGCATCAAATACCAAATTAATGAACGGTTGGTACGCGGACTTGATTATTATAACCGCACTGTTTTTGAATGGGTAACTGATAGTTTAGGCGCTCAGGGCACCGTTTTAGCGGGTGGTCGTTATGATGGCTTAGTTGAACAACTTGGTGGTAAAGCCACACCTGCCGTTGGTTTTGCCATGGGGATTGAACGATTAGTGCTAATGCTGGAAGCACTTGAGTTAACCGAGAACGTTAAACCTGTGGTTGATGTTTATCTCACTGCGATGGGTGATGAAGCGCAGCAGCAATCATTCATTATGTCGCAAAAGCTTCGCCTTGCGCATCCAACACTGCGAATTATGAAACATTGTGGTGGTGGTAATTTTAAGAAACAAATGAAAAAGGCCGATCGTAGCGGTGCCAGCATCGCATTGATTTTGGGTCAAGATGAAATAGAAAACCAAAAAGTTAGTGTTAAATATTTACGTGAAGATAAGCCTCAAGTAACCTTAAGTTACGCAGAGTTATCTGAACTATTAAACGGATTATAGGAGTTTCGGGTGGAAATTTACAGCACAGAAGAAGAACAAGAAGAAGCAATTAAACGTTTTCTAAAGGAAAATGGTACCTCGTTAATTTTAGGCGCTGTTATTGGCTTAGGTGGTATCTATGGTTGGAATTACTACCAAAAAGCACAAATTGAAACGATTGCCCAAGAGTCATTAGCTTTCTCTCAAGTGACTGAGCAAATCGCCAAACCCGCTGCTTTGTTAGCCGATGGTGAAAAGTTTGTTGCCGCTCATGGTGATAGTCAGTATAGCCAGTTAACGCAATTGATCATGGTTAAAGCGTTAGTTGACGATCAAAAATTCGATAAAGCGAGCACCATCCTTAATCAAGTGATTAACAGCAATGTTGAACAGTCGGTTAAGAGTATTGCTATTTTACGCTTAGCGCGCATCGAAACGATGCAAAAGAAATTTGATCCAGCATTAGCAACGTTAGCTAAATTAAGTGATAGCGCATTTGCGGTTCAGAAAAGTGAACTCCAAGGTGATCTTTATTTAGCCAGTGGTGATATTACTAAAGCACGAGCTGCTTATCAGAGCGCAATTGATGCCTCGGGTGAGCGAGTTAATGCTGATCTGAAAATGAAATTCAATGATTTAACGCCTGCGGCATAAGGACTTCACATGGTTCAATGGTCTAAATTAGTGATTGCTAGCGCCCTATTATCTGGTGCGCTAGCGGGTTGTTCATCTAACGATGATGCGATTAAAATCGCTCCGGTCCCGCTTATTCAGTCACAGGTTGAAATTACCGTGAATTGGGATAGTTCGATTGGTGGTAGTGATGAATATTTTACGCGATTAAAGCCGACCGTTGGCTACGATAAAGTATTCGCTGCCGATCGTGATGGCAATATGGAAGCGTTTGACGCTAAATCTGGCAAGCAATTGTGGCAGATAGAATTAAATGCCAGTGACACGTTCTTTGCTAGTAAAGAAAGTGCTCAGTTGTCGGGTGGTCTTGCCCACGGTTATAACAAAGTCGCCGTCGGTGCTGAAAGCGGTATTCTTTATGTACTGGCGCAAGAAACCGGTGAACTATTATGGCAAAAACAAGTAGGTGGTGAAATTTTAGCCGCGCCATTGTTTGCTAATAACATGATTGTTGTTTCCACGGGTAATGGCAAAGTGTTGGCCTTTGATATTGATAATGGTGAACAGCAATGGAGTTACCAACATGATGTTCCAGCATTAACGTTACGCGGTACTTCTAGTGCGGTTGAGAATCAAGGTGCTGTGTTCTTTGGCTTACCACGGGGTAAAGTTGCTGGGGTATTAATTGATGGCGGTCGAGCTATTTGGGAGCAATCAATTGTCACTAGCGCTGGCGCCAATGAGCTAGCGAACATTATTGATGTTGATGCAACACCGGTTATTTTAGGCAGTACATTATATGCGATCGCTTATAACGGTAACCTAGCAGCATTGGAACTACGTTCAGGTAAAGTGCTATGGAAGCGTGCGTATTCATCATTGCAATCATTAGTGATCGACGGCTTTAATCTTTACGTCACGAGCAGCGAAGGGCATGTTTATGCCATTGACCGTCGCTCAGGCCTAGAAAAATGGGCACAATTAGGGTTAGAGAATCGTCAATTGACGGCTCCTGCTCTGATTGATGGTCACATTGCGGTGATTGATTTTGAAGGTTACTTACATTTACTTAGTCGTGACGATGGTAGCTTTGTTGGGCAGAAGCAACTTGATAGTGATGGTTACTTCGCGCAGCCATTAGTCGATGACACCACGCTATATTTACTGTCAAAAGATGGTCTACTTTCAGCTGTGTCGGTTAAATAATCAATAAAGCGAGCAAGATCACGATAAGCTTGCGCTAATGATAGCTTCTTGGCGGCATTTTCTATAACATAGCCGCCAATTATTTTTATATTTTCAAAGCAGTCTTAGGATAGATGCCTAAGACTGCTTTTTCTGTTCAGGATGAACAATATGTCGCATGACTTGGATAGCTTTAGCGACAATGCTTGGAGAAACATATGTTACCGGTAGTTGCTTTGGTGGGTCGACCTAATGTCGGCAAATCAACCTTATTTAATCGCTTAACCCGAACTCGAGATGCTTTAGTCGCCGATTTCCCTGGCTTAACTCGTGATCGTAAATACGGCAAAGCCGAATTGGCGGGTTATGAATTTTTATTGATTGATACCGGTGGTATTCAAGGCGATGAAAACGGCATTGATGCATTAATGGCTGATCAATCGTTACTGGCGATTGAAGAGGCTGATGTTGTATTCTTTATGGTTGATGCTCGCGATGGTGTTATTGTTGCTGATGAAGCCATTGCCCATCATTTACGTCAGTTAGATAAAACAGTTTATGTCGTGGCTAATAAAACTGATGGTGTTGATATTGATTCGGTCATTGCCGATTTCTATATGTTGGCATTAGGCGATATTTATCCAATTGCTGCTGCCCACGGTCGTGGTGTTCAACAATTGGTTGAAAAATGTCTACGCCCTTATGCCGAACAAGCTGGTGTTTTGAGTGTTGAAGATCAAGCTGAAGAGTTTGTCGACATGAGCGAAGAAACAGCAGAAGAACAAGCTGCTGCCCTACAAGCGTTACCGATTAAGTTAGCGATTATCGGTCGTCCAAATGTTGGTAAGTCGACCTTAACTAATCGTATTTTAGGTGAAGATCGCGTCGTGGTATTTGATTCACCAGGCACCACCCGCGATAGTATTTATATTCCGATGACACGTGATGAGCGTGAGTATGTCTTAATTGATACTGCCGGTGTTCGTCGTCGTAAGAATATCAATCAAGCGATTGAGAAATTCTCTATCATCAAAACGTTAAAAGCGATTGAAGACGCTAACGTCGTATTGTTAGTGATTGATGCGCGTGATGGTATTTCAGATCAAGATCTGAGCCTACTGGGCTTTACCTTAAACGCTGGTCGTTCTATTGTGATTGCGGTTAATAAGTGGGACGGTATGTCTAATGATGCCAAAGATCGCGTTAAAGTTGAATTAGATCGTCGTCTTGGTTTTGTCGATTTTGCCCGAATTCACTTTATTTCAGCGCTCCATGGTAGTGGTGTTGGTAACTTATTTGATTCGGTTCAAGAAGCCTACAACTCATCAACTAAGCGTATTTCAACTTCAATGATGACTAAAATCATGCAAATGGCCGTTGATGATCATGAGCCGCCAATGTTTAGTGGTCGTCGTGTCCGTTTACGCTTTGCGCACGCCGGTGGTTATAATCCTCCGATTATCGTTATCCACGGTACTCAGGTTAAAAAGCTTGATTCAACGTATAAACGTTATTTGATGAACTACTTCCGTCGTACGTTAAAAATTATGGGTACGCCAATCAAGATTGAATTTAGAGAAAATATCAATCCATATGAAGGGCGTAAAAACAAGTTAAGTGCAACTCAGGTACGTAAACGTGAACGCCTAATGAAGTTTCATAAAAAGAAGAGATAATAGCTAATCTGAGTTTTTAAAAATGGCTTCACCGGTAATTAGTGTTTTGGTGGAGCAATGACTATTGATTAAAAATATCACGCCATTGTCTGAAGGTTGATAGCTAAAGACCACCTCATTAGGCAGTACAATGGCGCGTTTAAACTCTATATTGAGTTTAAACGCTTCAGGTAATATCTCTGCTAAAGCTGCTTCTATTCGGGAGTTGCTCCACATTCCATGAATAATATGTCGCTTAAAGCCAAACAATTTAGCGGTTATTGGCCATAAATGGATTGGATTTCGATCTCCAGTATTGGCGGCAAATTTTCGACCTAAATTACTCGGTAAACTCCATAATTCACGATAATTTAAGTGGTGAACTTCAGAGGTGGCTTGCTTTTTTTTACCATCGCCATCCCCCAAGAATAACACCTTCGTACTGCAACACCACACCAACTTTCCTTGCCTAGTCGCTTGAATAAAAAAGGTCACTACTTTGCCTTTTGCATGTGATTCTAATTGAGTTAGGTGAACCGAGAAATCCATTTTATCAGTGATGGCGATGGTTGAGTGTTGCGTGATTTCATTACTGAGATGGATTGAACCTAGGGCTTTAAAAGGAAAACTAGGATGGAGGATAACACTCGTTATTGCTGGGGCTGCTAAAATAAATATAAAACTCGCTGCCACTTTGTCTGGCTGTTTAAATAGACATATTTTATTAAATATAAAGACTTGCTTTTGAATTATTTCAACGCTATTAAGTTGGCAACAAATATCAGGTAATACACTCGTGTGGATGTTGTTTTTTTTGGGTTTGAGCGCCCGAATAAATAACCCGATTTTAGACGGTGGCTCAGTTAATATTATTTGTTGTTCCATTTTAGCTATGCCACCTTATTGTTGTCTTCTGGTGTTATCGGAGATATCAAGTTGACTTGGACAGTATTGGTTAATTGATTTAAATCGCGATGCTTAGCCAGTTTCGGTTGGCCGGTAGCTCCTCCCGTATGAGAATATACACAAATATCTTGTTGCTCTAGTGAGGTGACGTTCAATTGTTCAGTGCGCTGTTTGGCGACAAATTGATGATAGCTGTACACGGGGACTTTATCTGAGGCATGGGCTGCCACATCACTGCCCGGCACGGGTCCTTGTGCAATTAAAGTATTACTCAATTGGGTCATTGAATTTGCTAACTCGTTGTAAGAAACGGTTCGATAGGGTTGCGGATAGGTTTTACCGGTAAATACTTTAACCGCTAAATATAGCGCTTTTTTTTGCCATGGAATGTTTTTAGGGTCGCTGTAATCACCACCTAAAATATACTCTATCGCTATTTTATTTTGATGACGCTGGGCTGAATTTTTAATCGCTTGATAAATTGAAGGGGGTAAATTTTCTAGTCGTAGGGAGTCGACGTTAATTTTTGCCATATCAAGTTTGTTTTGTGCGGTTGTTGCATCTAATTTAAAAGTCATGACCCCCCCCAGTTATCAATTTATCTTATAATCTAAGCTTAGGAGATAATTTTAGGGTTAGACTAATTTTTACATAAAACTCAGTCTCTTTTTTAGGCTAAACATTTCATTATCTGTAGTTGAACCTATTAATGCAAAATTAAATCCCCTATAATTTATTTAAATAACTATTACTTGAGATTAATCAAATTATGAGCGAACGCACCGAAAGCAATAAAAAACTAGAACTAAAAATGGGTCTTTTCTTAATTATGACAGTCGTCATGTTAGCGGTTCCTTTTACGCTAGCAGTATTTAGATCTGAAACTCTGGTTGCATTGTTTTCTCAATCAGCACCTTTTGTCTTAATAACGATTGCAGTGTCGTGTATTCTTTGGGCAAAAAAATCAGATAGCTAGTTAACCTGAACACGGGATAAGACACTTTGCCCAATAACGCTATTTAAATGGTTATCAGCGTTATTTTTACTCGAAATAGCCAGCTATTTATTCGTGAAAATGCCTTGATTCCCATCTAAATCTCGTCATCGGGTCGCACAGATTAGTGTTTTTTAATTTAATTCAGGATCTTAAAATTAAAATATCTTATATGTCATATTGATACAAAGCACTTTATCCCGAGTTCAGGTTAGTTAGGTCTGTAGTACCTGCTAACCAGCTCAAAAAAAAGCTCCCAGTAGTGGGTAATGCAGATCAGTTAAGACTAAATTGCTTGCATTTTTAGTCAATGAGATCAAAATCCGATGATTGCAATCATCGGATTTTTTTATGCC
>SPKZ01005499.1_pt1 | contig 14348 bp, 13 predicted proteins | sample 2456571 | NCBI WGS metagenome assembly SPKZ01 (sample SAMN11192286, study PRJNA482655) | marine metagenome | biome: ENVO:00000447; feature: ENVO:00000244|ENVO:00000211|ENVO:00000569|ENVO:00002023; material: ENVO:00002151; isolation source: ocean water from marine abyssalpelagic zone ...
ACGCGGCCAGATGGACCAGGTCCATCTGGCCGCGTTCTTCCAGCGAGTCGATCAGCGCATCGACCAGGGCCTGAACCCTCGGACGCAGCGCCTCGACCGAGCGCGGCGTGAACGCCCGGTTCACCAGGCTGCGCATCAGCGTATGCCGGGGCGGAGGCTGAAAGGCGAACATCCGACCCAGCACCTTCATGTACGTTCCGCCCTTGCCTATCCCCGAAAGCCCCAGGACGCGCTCGTCCTTCACGAGCGACGAATTGCGAACCAGCGAGGTGGCGTCCGCATACCGCGTGATCACCCAGGGGTTGCCCAGCCGCGCGACCGGGGCCTGCCAGACCGGGGCGACCGCGCGGAGCTGGTGGTAGAGGCGAACGAGATCGGGTCCCCTTCGCTTCCAGTCGAGAATGCGGCCGAAGATCTCTTCGGGCTCACTCGGCAGATCGTCGTAGGGTGCAGGCATCGTTCGCGTATTCTCGCACGTGCGCGAGCGCCGTGGGCCCGTGCCGCGGTTCGCGATCAAGCGAACTCGCTGAGCGGCGCGACCCGAGCCTTCACGTCGGGCAGCGCGGACTCGCCGCGCCAGCGCAACGACAGCAGGAGCCGTCGATGACCGGCCATGTCCATCCAGTTGGCAACGCCGGGATCGCGGTGCGAGATCACGATCTGTACCGAGCCGTTTGCGCCGCGCTCGAGCTCCCGGTTGTTGCGGACGATCGGGTGATAGCGCCAGTCGGGCGTCTCGCCCCAGAGGTTCTGCAGCACCCAGCTCCAGTAGCCGGGCTCGTCCTTGGGCGTGAAGTCGAGAACGAGCGCCTGGTCCCGCTCGAGATCCACGATTCCATTGATGTACCGGACCTGGCTCGGGGTCTGGACGGTCCCGTCGTCGAGCATCACGATCAGTTCGTTCGGTGCGGTCTGGATGCCCTGAAAACGATTCCACCAGTCGAGGCTTCCGTCCACGAAGGCGGCTGTGCCGAGCAGACCGCGCAGCAGCGTCTCGGGGCTGAGCGGCTCGGGTTTCGTCGAGACGTCGAGGCGCTCGATGCGGGGCAGGGCGTGGGCGCGGCGCAGATCCCGGTCCCAGAAGTAGGTTCGAATCAGGAGTGAGCTCGCATCCGGCGCGGTCTTCAGATGGTTGCCGTTTCCATCGTTCGGCCCCAGCGTGAACTCGAAGCTGCCGTCGTCCGCGATCTCGAGTGTCGTCTCGTCGCGCGAGGCCACCAGGCGGCGCGCACCACCGACGCCATCGCTGCGAAAGGTTCCCGCGTAGACGCCGACTTCCACGCCCGCCGCTCCGGCAGCACTGTCGCGAGCCCGATAGCTCCCCTTGCCGTCGACCGTCGCCACGCGATAGGTCTGATCGGGGTTGTCGCCGAGGTACTTGCGCGTCGGGGTCTGCAGCTCGTAGAAGTCGGGATGACGCGGATCGGCGTACTCGAGGAAGCGATCGAGACCGAGTGCGACCAGTCGACTGAGGCAGCGAATTCCCTCGACCTGTGTCAGGAAGTCGCCATGTGTGTGTTCGGCGCCGACTCGCTGCCCGAGCGGCTTGAGGGCGTCGCAGAACTGCTCCCACATCTGTCCGCTACTGACCGCCGCCGCCGGGTCGGCCATCATCGCTGCAGCGGCCTCGCGCGGAGACGCGGCGCGGCCCTCCAGAGGCATTGCGGTCGCGAGTGCGACGCCCGCGCCTGCGGTCAGGAGTCCGCGTCGCGTGACACCGTCGTTCTCATCCATGGGGGACTCCTTCCGGCGCTCATGACGCGCTCTTCGAACCGACCAGTACAAAGGGCAGTGACCCGATGCCGTCGATCGCATAGCGCGCGAAGCGCTCGAAGACGGTGTCGCCATCGTAATCCTTTGGAGTGACGTCGTGTGGTGGCAACCAGTCGAGTCGCCCTTCGCGACCCTGTCCAAGGGCTATGACGAGCGCCGCGCCTCCCAAGAGCGTTCGAAGAGGCACCGCCGGCCGCCGGTGGACGGGATACCGATCGAAGATTCGGATGTATATTCTCGTCGTTGTCAGTCCCCCGGGAGGCCGTTCGGCGATCGTGAGCGACGACGAACTCAACGACAAGCTCGCCCACGCGGCGTATCCGCGCTCGGGTGGCTTCGATGCCCGCTGGGTGATCGACAACCAGATGGGCCCCAACGCCCTGTGGCTGATGGAAGCGCTCACGCAGGCGATGCCGATCGAGCGCAACATGAAGGTGCTCGATCTCGGCTGCGGCCGTGCCATCACGTCGATCTTTCTGGCCAAAGAGTTCGGCGCGCGCGTGTGGGCGACGGATCTCTGGATCGACGCGGACGACAATCACGAGCGCATTCGCGAGGCAGAGGTCGAGGACCGGGTGACCGCCGTGCACGCCGAGGCGCACGCTCTCCCCTTCGACCTCGGCTTCTTCGATGCGATCATCAGTGTCGACGCGTATCAGTACTTCGGTACCGATGATCTCTACATCGGCCACATCGCGAGCTATCTCCGCGATGAGGGACGCATCGGGATCGTCGTCCCGGCGCTCCTCCAGGAGTTCGAAGGCACGCCTCCGGCAGAGCTCGCGCCGTTCTGGGAATGGGACTTCTGCTGCTTCCACGGTCCCGAATGGTGGCGGCGCCACTGGGCGAAGAGCGGCATCGTGAAGGTCGAGAGCGCCGACGTGATCGATGAAGGCTGGCGCGACTGGCTCCGCTGGTCGGAGTTGATCCAGCCCTACACCGACGGCTGGATGCACGAAGCGGGCAAGCGCACCGTCGCCATGCTCGAGGCCGACCGCGGCAAGAACCTCGGATTCGCCCGGGTCGTCGCGAAGAAGGCGTAGAGGTTCGGCCGGAAGGTCACGGAGCCGGCGGCGTCGGGCTCGTGGTGCTCCGCATGGAGTGCGGGGAGGGACTCCGCGAGGTCACCCGGCTTCAGGAGATCGTTGGCTTGCTCGAGCTGCACGGATTCACCTTCTCTCGAATCTCACCCCGCGTGCACATAGCCGTATGCGAGGTTGCTGCGCGTCAGTCCCGCGGCGCGGTACTCGACGCGCATCTCGTCGATGGCATCGTGATCGAGGGTCCCGCGGGTGGTTGCGGGCTCGAGGCCGTAGAGCTTGGCGCCGTTGCCCCAGAAGACAGCGTTCTTGACCTCGCCGTCCGCCGGACCGAGCGCCGCGAATGCGTGCTTCTCGCGCAGGTCGTCGGGGATCTCGAGCCGCCTGAAGGCTTCGATCTGCCACTGCGGTGAGCCGTACCAGGTGGAGTCCGTGCCCCAGAGGACGTGGTCGGGGCCGAGTCCCTTGATCAGCGTTCCCATCATTCCCGCACACAACCGCGGCTGTGTGACGATCGTGTTCGCGAACGACGTGCCGACTTCGCCGTAGATGTTCGTCACACCGAGCTCTGCCGGGAGTCTTGCCAGGTCGCTCACCCAGCGGATGTAGCCGGTCTTCTCGAACTCGGCGCCATCGGCGTCGGGGATCTCGACGAACGGTCGCAGGGCCGAGTGGTAGATGACGAAGTTCAGGCCGGGCCAGTCTGTCGCCGCCTTGCCGAGGTCTTCCACCGTGGCGTGGCGCCAGACATTCTTCATGCTGCTCGCGTAGTCGCGCGGTACGAGCCCCTTGTGGATACAGACCGTGGTCATGCCCGCCTTCTGGATCTTTTCGTAGAAGGGATAGACGAGCTTCTCGTCGTCGAGCCGCCACGGATGTTTGGCGTTCGATGGCGCCAGCGGATCGCCGATCGTGTAGCCCTTCCACGAGTCGGGCCGGAAGCGCTCGATCGCTTCGTCGACATCGTCCAGCCAGCCGCCCACGCCGGGCGTGAATGCCGAGTGGATGAGCATGCGGCGCGAGCCCGCGATTCCGTTCACGAGATCGCGCGACAGGGCCATCTGCTCGTTGGAGAGGAGCCAGGGGCGATCCTCGAAGGGCACGGTGGAGAGCAGCGCCACATCGGTGTCGCTGTCCAGGTAGATCTCCTTCAGGTAGTTCTCGAACTGGAAGCGCTTGTGGATGATGCCCATCTCGTCGAGCATCGCGGGGTTCCAGTGTTTTGCGGCGAACTTCCCCACGTCGATGGGCTCGGGGTTGAGGAGGTCGTCGCGGTTGAAGTGGGTCTGGTCGTCGAAGATCCGCTGTCCGGCGAGGCGGCTCGCTCTTTCGGAAGCTGCAGCGAGGTCGCTGGCTTCCGCGTCGTCGACGTCGAACAGCAGACCGTGGATCTCGTTCATCGCGAGGAACGCCGCCGCCATACCCGACGACGTCTTGAGGAATTCGCGGCGGGAAAGACCGGTGCGGCGCGCGAAGCGTTCGCCGAGGTCGGCCATGCGGGCCTCGACGCGTTTCTGGGTCCGGGTCTGAGGCAGCGGGTTGAACTCGCCGTTGGACACGACCCGCGTAGGAAGCGGCAGGCCCCCGTCATCGAGCTCGGCCGGGTTGACCTCCGCCATCTCCCGTTTCGACAACCAGTTCGACATGTCAGCTTCCTCTTCGAGCCCGCGAGTCGAGGCATCTCAACAGACCGCGGGAGTTTGAGCAAGTGCTTACTTGGAAGGTGCTCCGCCTGATATAGTTCGGCTCCGAGGTTGGAGCCGGAGGTCACCACGAGATGAAGCCCAGTACGATGACGAAAGGGGAAATGGCGGCCATCACCCGACTTCACGCCGAGCTCGAGCAGAACGGCGACTACGATCCGCTGATCGCCACCCTCGTCGACGAACCGATCTTCGAGTTCCACCCTCCCGGCGGGCAGCTGATCGGCGGCGATACGCTGCGGCGCTACTACGTGCGATTCCTCGAAGAATTCATGCCTCTCGTCGAGGAGACCCACCTGATGGGAGAGTGGTCGAACGAGAGCGCGTGCATCCACGAGTACCAGCTGCGCCTGCGGATCGACGGTGCTCTCGAGAACCACCAGCTCATCGGCTCGATCTACGGCTCCGGCGACAAGATCGGTGGCGAGCGTCTCTACGGCAGCGCCCCCCTCATGGACCACATGCTCGGACCCTTTGCGAAGGAACTGGTTCCCATCGAGGGCGTCACACTCTGGGCGCTTCCTCCCGAGTAGGCGCAGAGTCGATGGTTCCGACGGCCGCAAGCTCGCCCGATGCCCGATCGCTCTGCGATGCCGCCGAGGTCCTCGAGGTCATCCTCGATCCGCGGCGGCGCGGCGAGCTCTACCCCTACCTGAATCGACTGCGGGAGATCGAGCCGCTCCACCGCACCGAGGCACTGCACGGACGCCCCGCCTGGCTCGTCACTTCGTTCGCGGATGCCCTTTCGGTTCTGTCCGACAAGTCGCTGGTCAGCGACGCACGCAATGCCGAGATCTTCGACACGGGCCCCGGCGGACAGCGTTTCTACGACATGGTTCGCCGGCTGCTGCTCTACATCGAGCCCGACGATCACGACCGGATCCGCACCCTGCTTGCACGCCACTTCACGCCGCGCGCCGTGGCGCGCTTTCGTCCCCTGATGGAGGCCGTCGTCGACGATCTGCTCGACCGGGCGGAAGAAATGGGCCGCGTCGACCTGGTCGGGGACCTCGCGTATCTGCTCCCCACCGCGGTCATCTGCGACATCCTCGGTGTCCCGCGCGGCGATCTTCCGGTCTTCCACGGCTGGCTCAACGACTTCGCGCGTCGGGGGGACGTCTCCGGCATCACTCCGGAGGTCGAGCGCCTCGGGGAAGAGGCCACGTGCGGCTTCGCGGAGTACTTCGAGGATCTGATCGCGCAGCGTCGTCGCCGTCCCCAGGAAGATTTCCTGACCGTGCTCGTCGAGGCCGAGGACGATCGGGGAAGACTGGGCGACGACGAGCTCGTGGCGCTGTGCATCCTCATGATCCAGGCGGGTCACGAGACCACCGCCGACATGATTGCGCTCTCGACCCTCGCCCTGCTGCGCAATCCCGATCAGCTCGCGCTCCTGCGGGAGCGCCCGGATCTGCTGCGCAACGCGATCGAGGAGTTCCTGCGCTACGACGGATCGAACCAGATGGTGCAGCGCGTGAGCTACGAGGACTTCACGCTCGGCAACGTCAGCGTGCGCGCAGGGGAGGTCTGCTCGATCCTGACGGGCGCCGCGGGCCGCGACCCGGCGCGCTTCGATCACCCGGACCGCCTCGACATCGAGCGGCGCGACATCCAGCACTTCGGCTTCGGGCACGGCAGTCACATCTGTCTCGGGTCGGCGCTCGCGCGAAACGAGCTCGAGATCATGCTGGGCCGCATGATTCAACGCTTCCCCGACATTCGATTGGCGAGCGACGACGTCGAATATCGCGACAGCTTCGTGCTCCGCGGTCTCGCGAGTCTGCATCTCGAGTTGTGAGCATGCACAGCACCCACGGCCTGTACAGGGAAGGGAGCCAGCCACAGTGAGCCAGCTATCGGAATACGCCAAGAAGTACGAGTGCGCGCACCTCGAGCGCGACGGCGCCGGGGTCCTCGAGATCCGGCTTCACACGCGCGGCGCCTCGCTGGTGCTCGACGAGACGACCCACCGTGAGCTCCCCTCGATCTTCACCGATGTCAGCAACGATCCTGACACCAAGGTCATCGTGCTCACCGGCACCGGAGATGAGTTCTGCGCCGAGCTCGCCGACAGCGACTGGGACTTCACGACGCCGTCCGGCTGGGACCGAACCTACTGGGAGGGCCGGCGTCTCATGCAGACTTTCCTGGACATCCACGTGCCCATCATCGCTGCGGTCAACGGGCCGGCGCGCGTTCACTCGGAGCTGCCGGTGCTGTGTGACATCGTGCTCGCCTCGGACACCACGGAGTTCCAGGACATCGCTCACTTCGGCAGCTTCGGCGTCGTGCCGGGAGACGGCAGCCACCTGGTGTGGCCGCTTCTCCTGGGCCTGAATCGCGGCAAGTACTTTCTGCTCACCGAGCAGTCGCTCTCGGCCGCGCAGGCGCTCGAGCTGGGCGTGGTCAGCGAGGTGCTCGCGCCCGCGGATCTGCTGCCCCGCGCCCATGAGCTGGCCGCCATGCTCGCCGAGCGGAGCGCCGTCACGCTCCGCTACACGCGCGTCGTCCTCAACATGCTGCTCCGCAACCTGATGCAGGACGGAATGAGCCACGGGCTCGCCCTCGAGGGCTACAGCGTGATGGAGCGCGCCCAGGAGTCGACATGACGGGCACCGCATGACGGGAGTGCTCGCCGACAAGACCATCATCGTCACTGGAGCCGGTCGCGGGATCGGCCGCGCCTACGCACTTGCGATGGCGGCCGAGGGAGCGCGCGTCGTCGTCAACGATCTGGGTGTCGATCTTCTCGGGCGGGACCCCAGCGCGTCCCTCGCCGATGCCGTCGTCGACGAGATCCGCGAAGCCGGCGGTTCCGCGGTTGCCGATGCTTCGGACGTCTCCGACTTCGACGCTGCCGGCCGGCTGATCGCGGCGGCCGTCGGCGAGTTCGGCGGCCTCGACGCCATCGTGAACAACGCCGCCATCGAGTTCCGCGGAGGCGTAGCAGCGCACTCTCCCGCCGACTGGGAACGCGTGATGGCCGTCAACGCGCGCGGGACCTTCAACTGCGCGCACTGCGCAGTACCGATCCTGCGCGAGCAGGGTCGCGGCGCGATCGTGAACACCACGTCCGGAGCATTCTGGGAAGGCACGGAGAACGTGGCCGCCTATGCGGCTTCCAAGGCCGCGGTGTTTGCGCTCACGCTGACCTTGCACAGCGAGCTCGAGCGCTTTGGCGTCACGTCCAACGCCATCGCTCCCAACGCGACGCGCACCCGCATGGTCGAGAGCTGGATCGAGCAGCTCGTCGAGTCCGGCAGCGGGAGCGAAGCAGAGGTGGTCGCCGAGTACGGGATTCAGTCTCCCGAGAACCTGGCACCCCTCGCGATCACGCTGTGCGCCGACGCGGGGCGCGGGATCTCCGGACACGTCTTCGAAGTATGGGGCGACCGCATTCACGTCGTGTCTCCGCCCACCCGCGGCGCCGGGCTCGAGCGTGAGGGGAAGACGTGGTCGCTCGCCTCCCTCGCCGAGTCCCTGCCGAAGCTCACGGGATGACGCAAAGGGAAGGGCCGGGTGTGCCGCAGCTCGACTTCGACGTCTTCGACTCCGCGCAGACCCACGAGATGTGGGATCTGATGGCTGCCTTCCGGCGCCAGGGCGCCGTCGCGCCCATCCGAGGTGACTTCGTCTATGTCTCCCACTACGCCGAGGCGCGCGCCATCCTGCGCGACGAAGAGACCTACTCGAACGTGGGCGGCATGCGGCCCACGGGACTCGAGATCCCACTGCGCGACGCCAGCATCGGAGAGCTCGGTCCGCCGGTTCACGTGCCCGCGCGCAAGCTCGCGACGACGGCTGCGCAGGGTGGGGGCGTGTTGAAGCGCGCCCGGCCGTTCGTACGCGCCACCACGGACGAGCTGATCGCGCCGATCGCGGAGCGCGGCTCAGGGGATCTGATCGGCGAGTACGCGCTTCCGATCACGGCGCAGGTCATCGGGTGGCTGCTCGGCATGCCGAAGGCGGACTGCGCGCAGCTCGCCGAGTGGGCCGAGGAAATCATGGTCAGCGAGCTCACGGTCACCAATCGCACGGAGCGCGGCGAGGGCTACTCGGGCGCGTTTCCCGAGTTCACCGAGTACCTCGAGGGAATGGTCGAGGAGTGCCTGGCGGGGGCGGGGTCTGGGGACGACACGATCTCGCGCATCCTGGCCGCGCCTGCGCAGGGTATCGAACGCAGCGTTCCCAACGTGCGCATGGTGCTTCTCAACCTCGTTCTCGGCGGTACCGCGACCACCCGCGATCTGATTGGCAATCTGCTGCTCGAGATCCTCTCGGCGCCGGATCTTTACGTGGCACTCTTCGAGGACCGTGAGTTGATTCCGGCTGCCATCGAGGAGTCGCTGCGACTCGCTCCGCCCGTCCTCTACCTGATTCGCACCTGCACGCGGGCGGTGGAGCTTGCGGGCGTGAAGCTCGCGGCCGGTCAACGCGTCGTCGTTGGTGTCGCATCGGCGAACCGAGACGAAGAGGTCTACGAGGACGCGGAGCGGTTCCGCGTGGATCGTGCAAATCTGGCTCCCCATCTCTCCTTCGGCTACGGGCAGCACTTCTGTGTCGGAGCTCCGCTGGCCCGCCTCGAAGCGCAGTCCGCCGTCGAGAGCTTTCTGGACCTCTTCCCTCCCGGCTCGGCTCGACTGGCACCGGGCTTCGAGTGCGAGTGGATGCCGCTTCCCTACATGCTCGGGCCCGTGAGAATCGACATCGAAGGTCTTCCGCCCGTCGACTGAGACGGGTCGGGCGGGATCCGGGACGTAGGCGCGTCGCGTTCGACATCGAAAAGAACTGCTCGCGACGGCCTGATACAAGTTTTAGGAACAAGGCGTCATCGGGGGTGGAGGAAAATCACCGTGAAGACTGTTCTGCGAATCGCTCTGGGCTCGTTCGTCTCGTTGATCGTGCTGCTCGGGGTCGTGTTCATCGGAGCCCGTTTCGCGGATGGGCCCCTCGAGATCATCGCGGGGGGGCCCTTCTCCAGCGGCGAGCTCGTCACGGGCCCGGAGCCCGATTGGGCCTTCGCGCACGACCTCCGGGAGGTGGAGTTCCAGCTCGTCGACCCGCCCCGGTCGCGCACTACCTGGATTCTCGAGCACGCGGGCAGGATCTACATTCCCTGCGGCTACATGACGAGCACCTTGGGGAAGATCTGGAAGCAGTGGCCCATCGAAGCGCTGAACGACGGGCGCGCCATCCTGCGAATCGACGACAAGCTCTACGAGCGCGACCTCGTGCGCATCGAAGAGGGTCGGCTGCTCGAACCGCTGACCGCCGAGCTCAGCCGGAAGTACGCGGGAGGTGCGGACATCGGCCCGGCGGCCGTCACTTCGGGTTCTCTCTGGCTGTTCGAGCTCGCCCCGCGAAGCTGACACCCTGGGATGCGCGCGCCGCCTAGCCCTTGTTCCCGCGCCCGGGCATGGTGTTGTGGCGAACCTCGTTGAAGGGAACGCCCCGGTCTGCCGCCACCTCGCGCGGCATCTCGAGCAGCCGCTCGCTGATGAGGTTGCGTTGCATCTCGGTGGTTCCGCCGCCCATCTCGACGGCCTGCCGGCCCACGTAGCGCGAGCCCATCTGTCCAGCGGGGTCGCCGGTGTGCCAGGCCGCAGCGCTCGAGCCGGCGATCGTGAGCGCCATGTCCGAGCGGCGCACTCCGGCGCGCGCGCCCATCAGTCGCAGCAGCGCGCCGGCAGTGGGCGGTAAGTGACCGCTCGCCATGCCCGTGCCGACACGGCGTGTGGTCTCGTCCTGGACGTACCGCAGTGCGTAGTCCTCGGCGACGAGCTGCCGGATCTCCGGATTCGCGGACTGCCCGGAGGTCATGGCGAGCTCCATCAGGTCCGAGCGTCCGGTTTCGGTAGGTGTCAACCACCGTCCGCTCGACAACGGAGAGGCATTGCCCATCGCGTTTCGTTCGTGGGCGAGCAGGCCCCGCACCACGGTCCAGCCGCCGTCTACCGGGCCGATCACGTTCTCGACGGGAATGCGGACGTCGTCGAAGAACTCCTGGCAGAACTCGTCGCCACCGTTCGTATCGATGATCTGTTCCACGGTGATGCCCGGCTGCCGGATCTTCACGATCAGGACGGTGATTCCGTCGTGCTTGGGCACGTCCCAGTTCGAACGCGCGACGCAGATCGCGTAGTCGGCTGCGTAAGCGCCGGAGCTCCAGATCTTCGAGCCGTTCAGAACGAAGGCGTCACCGTCCAGGGTCGCGCGCGTCGCAAGCGAGGCGAGGTCGGAACCGCACGTGGGCTCGGAGAGAAACTGCACCCAGACCTCTTCGCCCCGGATGATCGGCGGGAGGTAGCGCTGCTTTTGCGCCTCGGTGCCGAACTCGAGGAGCGTGCCCCCGATGATGGTGAAGGTGGGGACGTTGAGCACCAGTGGCATCGCGTAGTCGATGGTCTCCTCGTCGAGCGCCTGCTGGTGTTCGAGCGTGAGGCCGAGGCCGCCGTACTCGACGGGGAAGCACACACCCGCGAAGCCGCCGTCGTAGAGCCGCTTCTGAAGCTCGCGGCCGCGATCGAAGTCACGGAAGTGACCGACACCCTCCTGGCGCGGGGGCATGTTGTCCGGCAGCCAGGCGCGCGCGCGGAGTCGGAATGCCTCGACGTCTTCGATGTTCGGATTCGTGTCCGTCATTGCGTCTCCTCGTCCATGCCGATCAGTCTGGCGATGCGCTCGCGGTGCTCGCGCGGTGTTCCGTACTGGACCTCGTTGACCGTGGCCCGCCGCAGGTAGAGGTGGAGGTCGTACTCCCAGGTCACGCCGAGCCCGCCGTGCATCTGTACGCACTCCTGCAGGATGAACGTCGCGTGATCGCCGACGTACGACTTGGCGGAGCTCACCACCGCCGGCGCGTTCTCGGACCGGTTCTGCACGGCACGGGCCGCGCCGGTGGCAGCGGCCTGGTTTGCCTCGTGCCACAGCTTCATGTCGGCGAAGCGATGCTTGAGTGCCTGATAGGAGGCCAGGGGTCGGCCGAACGAGAAGCGGTCGAACATCCACTCGAGGGTGACTTCGAAGATGCGGTCGACCGCGCCCACCGTCTCGGCGAGCTGCAGCGCGAGCGCGACCTGGAGCTGGCGCTCGACGTCCGCTGCTGCGTTGCCCGCTTCACCGAGCACCGCCGAGGCCGGTACGAAGACGTCCTCGAAGCGAAGCGCAGCATAGCGGCGCACGAGATCGAGGCTCTCCATGGCGGTCACGGTCAGGCCGTCGGCGTCGGCGGGTACCAGGAGCTGGGTGAGCCCCTCATCGGTCCGGGCGGTGACGAGAAATTGGTCGACCTGCCCCCCGGCCTCGACGGGCTCCTTGCTGCCGCGGATGACGAATCCGTCGTCCTTCGCCAGGGCCTCGACCCCGATCTCATCCGACTGCCAGCGGCCGCCGGGCTCGCAGAGGGCCCACGTCGCAATCACGTCGCCGGATACGATGGCCGGCAGCAGCGCTTGCTGTTGCTCCGGCGTCCCACGTTCCGCCACCGCCGACGCCACGACGTTCGTCGCGAGGAGTGGCCCCGGCGACACCAGACGTCCCATCTCCTCCGCGACGATCACGAGGTCGAGCAGTCCCTCGCCGGCCAGGCTGCCGCCCCCGTACTCCTCGGGCACGAGCATCGAGGTCCATCCCATCTCGGCTCCGCGACGCCACCAGCTGCGCTCGAATCCCCCGGGATCGTCGGCGAGCTTTCGCACGCGTTCGACCGGGATCTCCGATTCGAGGAACTTCCGCGTCGTGTCCCGGAAGAATTCCTGGTCTTCGCTCAGATCGAGATCCATTCCTGCTCCTGTCCTGTTCCTGCCGCTCGTCGTTCGGGCGTCGCCTTCGGCGCTTCGATCGCGACTCCCTTCCCCATGCTACTGCGATGAACGAGATCCGGGGAGCCCGGACCCACTGCCCGGCAACGCACTGATTCGAAGCTCCGATCGAGCTGGAAGACGGAACGACTGCGACCGACACTGCGGCGTGGGAGAGTGGAGCGCCTTGCTGAGCGTCAGCGCGTCGCCAGCAACCCCTTCAGGATGAGCTCGGAAATCGCGTCGGCGGTTTCTTTCGGCGAGGCCTGGGCGATTTCGGCGACGTCGGGCCGCGAAAACTCTCCGCCGAGACCTCCGAGCACGTGGGCGACCGACGCGGTGTCGACCGGCGCAATCTGCCCTTCGGCGACGGCGCGGTCGAGCAGGCTCTGCGTCACTGCGATCAGATAGGCTTCGTGGGCGGAGACGACGCGTCCGGCCCCCGCGACCTTTGCGAGATCGGCCGACATGGCCACCGCTTCCGGCTGAACGGCCTCGTTGGCGGCCTGCAGGTACGCGCGCAGCGCGTCGAGCGGCGGCAGCGACGGGTCGAGGGCCTCGATCGCGGCGCGGCCGATGCGGTGCAGACGACGATCCACGATCGTCATCAACAGCTCGTCCTTGCTGGGCGCGATTCCGTAGAGGGTTCGCAGCGAGCAGCTCACGGACGCTGCGATCTCCGCCATCGTGAGGTCCGCGAGTCCAGCGCGGAGCAGCTTCGCTTCCAGCTCGTCGAGCAGCTCGAGCTGGCGCGGGCTGAGCTGCCGCTCGGCCTCGCGCGAGAGCAGGGGCTTGGGGGCGCGCACGCCCGGAAAGCGCATGCGGCCGTCCGTCTCCGTGGGAGCGGAACTCAAGGCAGCAGTGCCTCGGGGAGATCCACGACGCGAGCGCGCAGCCACTCGCCGAGACTCTTGGCCTGCCCGTCCTGTCGCGTCGAGGCGGCGACTCCTTCCTGCAGGAGTCCGTGGAGCACGAAGTTGAGCGAGCGGATCGCGGGCAGCCGGTGCCGATCCACCGGGAGTTCCGCGGCTTCGGGCAACAGCTCCTTGAGCTTCTCGGTGGTGAGGAACTCGTCGAGCCACGCCCAGGCCGCGTCGCTGCGCGCGAAGACGCCGAGGTTTGCGTTGCCTCCCTTGTCACCCGAGCGCGCGCCGTAGACGGTGCCGAGGGGCAAGCGCTTCGTCGGACCCCCAGGTGCGGGGGTCTTCGCGCCGGGGGTGGGCGTCACGTCGACTTCGGCGCTCGGGATGACCGAGGAGACTTCGCGCGCCTCGCTTCCGAGGACCACGACCTCCTGGGGCACGATCTCGGCCGGAACACGCGCCGGCTCGTACACGCCGAAGGGCCGTCCGCCAGCGGGTCCCCCGCCCACGCTCGTGTAACCCGGGATCGAGGCGAGGGCCAGCTCGATCATCGCGTTCGAAACGGCGCGTCCCACCTTCTTCTCGTCCGGATCCTTGAGCGAGATCTTGAAGAAGGCGGTCGCCTCCTCGTTCGACTGCGGATCCGGCTTGTCCGTGCGGATGATGCGGGTCTCGACACTGGCGAAATCCTCGGGGCCGTAGGGGCAGGCCGCCCAGAACGCCTCTTCGACGAGCTTCGCCTTCGCCTCGATGTCGAGACCGGTCAAACAGACGTTCATGTCCTGTCGATAGCCGCCGGGACGGTTGATGCAGACCTTGAGCGTCGCCGGCGGCGGCTCGCCCTTCGTGCCGAACATGCGCACCCGGTCCACGCCCAGCTGCTCGAGCTCGATGGTGTCGAAGCGGGTCGTTACGTCCGGCCCGAAGTACTCGGCGCCGCCGATTTCGTAGAGGAGCTGTGACGTGACGGTGCCGATGGACACCTCGCCGCCGGTCCCAGCGTGCTTACCGATCACCGTGGAGCCGTCCTCTGCGATCTCGGCCCACGGAAAGCCGACCCGGGCCATGCCCGGAACCTCGGTGAAGAAGGAGTAGTTGCCACCCGTCGCCTGGGTACCGCACTCGATCACGTGACCCGCGACGACGGCGCCGGCCAGGGCGTTCCAGTCG
>SPKZ01022945.1_pt1 | contig 14347 bp, 13 predicted proteins | sample 2456571 | NCBI WGS metagenome assembly SPKZ01 (sample SAMN11192286, study PRJNA482655) | marine metagenome | biome: ENVO:00000447; feature: ENVO:00000244|ENVO:00000211|ENVO:00000569|ENVO:00002023; material: ENVO:00002151; isolation source: ocean water from marine abyssalpelagic zone ...
CAACAGGGTGCAGCGCCTGTGCGCCTTTATTACTTAACATTGCCGCGATTTGATGACCAAACGCGCAAAATTTTGGATAAGCACTGTCACCGAGCGCTAATACGGCAAAGTTTAAATTGTGCAACCCTTGTTCACACTGCGCTAATGCTTGCACAAAGCCATGAGATTTTTCGGGCGCTTGACCATCGCCATAGGTCGCGGCCACCACGAATAACTGTTGGTATTGTTGCAAACAATTTGGGGTGAGTTCCCCAAAGGCTTTGATATCACAATAACCAGCGGACGATTGGGCAATTTTTTGCGCCAGTCCTTTAGCGGTGCCACTTTGACTGGCATAAGCAATTAAAGCCCTCTTTGCGCGACCAAGCAAACTGCGATTAAATACCCGATAAACAGCATAACCATAGCCAACAACAAACATTACATATAACCCCAACCAACAAAGCGATAGCACAGATATTACAACAGGACTTTGCAGTACCAACGCGCCACTCGCTAAGCATAGGAGCAACGTTAGCAGCAGCAAGCGTTGCCGACTGAGCAATAATGCAAAAATCGTCGTAAACAACAGCACAAAAATGCAATAACGCCACGCATTGAGCAAGCCAGCAAGCAGTTGAGATTCCAGCGATGAAAGCACCATTAACGCTTGAGTTAGGCGATAATCAGCGGATGAAAAGATCCCGATTAACGCAATATGTGGATGTTCTGTAATGGAATGAATAAATACCTTTGCATTAGATGCTGGCAGTTCAAGCAACAAACCAACAAAAAACAGCAACAAGGCAGCACCAAGCAATCCGGTTATGATTAATAACCGAGACAGAGTATAAAACAGCCCGCTGGCAAATTGAGTGTTGGTGCTTTTTCGGAAAATACCCATCAGTGCCAATCTAAATGAAAATTATTATCATATAGTATTGCATTTAAATGCTTAACACTAGTACTATATGGGCGTTCAAATTATGCAGTAATCGAATGGCTAATGGGATTTTTAAAATTAAAACGCAATATTTCATATAACGCGTTGGCGCGTGACATACATGTCTTTAGCGCGATGCTGGTCATGTTACTGATGTTGTTTTTTGCGGTCTCTGGTTTTTTTCTTAATCATCCCGACTTAAGCGATAGCGACATCGCAACCACCAGCACCACATTAGAATCACCGCAATGGCTAAACCAACGCACAGACTGGGCAGCCAATTATGCGCATAACGGCTTAAAACTTATGTTATGGCTGGACACTGAGCATGACATTCGTGGTGTCGATTATGAATTCGAATGGGACGACTTTGATGCCTTATTAATAGTGACTCTACAAAGCCCTGGCAGCAATACCATTATCGAATATTTTAGCCAAGAGCAACGTATCGAGATAGAGCAAAGCCCCTTCGGCCTGCTCGATACACTAAATAATATTCATCGAGCAAAACATACCACTACATTATGGCGCTACACCTCAGATTTTAGCGCCATTGTGATGATTATTTTTTGTTTAAGTGGGCTATGGCTCGCGCTAATTAATAAAAATACCCGAAGAGCAAGCAGCCAATGGTTTGTCTTTGGCAGCAGTTTATTTTTGTTAGTGCTGTATTTAATGCACTAACCCACACGAGAGGACAACATGAATAAGAACATTTTAATCACCTTGGCAGCCATAAGTCTGCTATTTACTGTGGCGTCACAAGCCACCACCTTGACGGTAGATTTTTCTCTGCCGCAATTTGATAAACAAGACTATCGCAAACCATACGTTGCCATGTGGGCTGAAACCAAAGGCAATAGCGACAACTTATTATTGTGGCATTTAACCAAACGTGAAAATGATAAATGGCTGGTCGACATTCGCCGTTGGTGGCGTAAAGAAGGCCGCTATAGCGACAATAAATTTGACGGCACCACCGGCGCCACTAAAGGAGCTGGCCAACATCAGGTGCAACTCGATATTGGGGATTTAAAAAAATTCACTCTAATGATTGAAGTGGTGCGCCAAAAAGGCGGCCGTTCGCTGGTACGCAAGAAAATTGATCTGTCTAACACTAACTCTCTTTATAACATTGCACCGAGCGACGAAATTGGCGCTATCACCATTAAGGTAAATAACTAATGAAATCATTCACTAAAATAGCTTTATGTTCACTAACCCTCGCCTCAACATTATTAGTGAGCCAAGCTTTTGCTCATGACTTAAATATGTGGCCAAGCCAGTTCAACATCAACAGTAAAAAGCCAACGGCGGTTACCGTTGATTTTACGTTTAGCGAAATACCTTTTCGCTTAGATCATGGCGTATCCTCTGCTGGATTAACAGTCTTTGGCCCGCAAGGAAATGTATTACGCAACCCCGGCAACATCTATCAAAGTGCCCAACGCACAACGCTTGATTTAGCGATTACAGAGCAAGGTACTTATACCATTGCCTATCAAAGCCAGCCACGTTATACCACCAGCTACACAGCAGGCAGTAAAGCAAAAAAGAAAAGATTACGCCTAGACAAGATCGCCGCAAAGAAAAAGTTACCAAACTCTGCTAAAAATGTGGTGACAAAAAAATCTATCACTTCAGCGATTGCTTTTGTGACTAATACTTTGCCATCAACACGCCCTTTTACACCCACGGGTCAAGGGCTAGAATTAGTACCGGTAACGCATCCTTCTGATTATGTCACCAACGATACCATCACCATGGCGTTATACTTCAATGGCAAGCCACTAACTAATGTTAAAGCAAAATTACAACGAGGCGGCGCTCAATATTTGGCTTCAAACAAGCCCAGCGAAACGATGACCGATAACAAAGGACAATTACAATATAAGTTTGAACAAGGCGGTTTATTTACCTTAAGCGTCAAACATAGTGTTAAGCAAGACGCGCAGTTGTATGACGAAGTCGGTTATCGTCTATTTTATTCTTTTGAAATTGCTTACGAATAGTCTCCATTTCACTTTTATAGTTAAATAACACCGCTACTTTTTGTTAGCGGTGTTTTGCGTTTTATCACCGAGGTCATTCGCCATGTCATCATCAAACCAGCACCATCAAAACATCCCAAGTGACATTGCTTGTGTTAGTGATTATCGCCAGTATGCCAAGCAAATTTTAAGCGATCCTATCTGGCATTATATTGATGGCGGTTCAGCCGATGAAATCACTAAAGCTGCTAATCGCACCAGTTTTGACGCCATTAAACTTCGCTCACGTGTCTTGTGTGACTTAAGCTGCGCCAGCACACAAAGTCAATTGTTAGGGCAATCGCTCGCCTATCCATTTTTAATCGCGCCTATGGCTTACCAAAAATTACTGCACCCATTGGGTGAACAAGCCACCTTAGCCGCGGCTAACGCACAAGATATTGGATTTGTGCTCAGTACATTAGCCAGTACAACCATTGAAGATGTCGCGCAGCAATATCATCAGCAGCAAGTTGAGCGCCCCAGTCCATTATGGTTTGGCTTATACGTACAACCAGAATGGTGTGATACGGTAAACTTGATTGAACGAGCCCAACAAAGTGGTTATCAGGCATTAATGATCAGTGTTGACGCGCCAATAAACGGCTTAAGAAATAGAGAGCAGCGTGCAGGCTTTAGCCTGCCAGAACATGTAAGCGCGGTTAACCTAACTAACAACAATCAAGATAACACCAATTATAATCAATATAAAAACCCTGTTTTAGCGCGCCTACAACACAGCGCCCCAACATGGCAAACCATTGAAAAGATTATTGAGTACACAAACTTGCCAGTGATCATTAAAGGCATTCTCGACCCACAAGATGCACTAAAAGCCCAAGCAATTGGTGCCAGCGCTATTGTTGTATCTAATCATGGCGGCCGTGTGCTTGATGGTGCCATCTCAAGCATTGATGCTTTGCCCGCGATTAGGCAGGCGGTGGGAGACGATTTCTCTCTCATTCTTGATAGCGGTATCAGTCGTGGTAGTGACATCTTTAAGGCCATCGCATTAGGTGCCAACAGCGTGTTAATAGGCCGCGTTGCGCTTTATGCCCTAGCCACCGCAGGCCCAATGGGCGTGGCACACGCATTAAAGATATTAAAAGATGAATTTGAGTTAACCATGGGTTTATGTGGCACAAAAAACATTGCCGAGATAACGGCAGATAAAGTATTTCTGTAACCCGAATATTTTTTCGGGATAGGTATTACTTCACAATAAATTGACGGTAAATGGGTACAGCCATAAGTATATACTTGATTTAAAACGCGCCTTACGCCTGATAGGTCCATCGAGTTTCGGCGTCACCGATGAAATATCAGCGCTGCCGGGCTAGATTTCCGTTTGATTTGTTATTTTGTAGCTAAATGGGCGCAACAATGCCTGAATTATTACTCATCAATTCTCATTGTTAAATTTAATTAGTCAGCTAGGGTGTTTGCACCAACTTTTTCCATGTTGATGTGTAAAGTCGCGCAAATGCTTGGTAGTGCCAGCGGTGCTGCCATATTGACGCCGAAAATGTTTAACCGCCGTTAACCAATCGTTGGTGTCTACCCCAATGTTGCCAATATCTTAGGTTCGTTAAGTTTAATATGACTCGATTTATTAGGGTCAATATGGCGTCCACTCCAATCGACCAATTCAAAATAGTCGGCATAACTAAATGGAATGGCATTTGTTTCGCTTATAGCTGAAAATGGCAACAATGCGATTGGTTGGTCGACGGTTGATATATCTGTATTTTTATTACAACTTTGTTTTTGATGAGATTTATATTGTGCAATACGCTTTTGAATAGATGTGAAATCACTTTTTGACAAATTAGGCGCAACGCCTACTCGAATGGGATTTAAGTCGACATAAGCCATGCAACTTAACAATGCTTGCGATTTGAATCGCCCTTCCCACTAATTTTTAGGGAAAAAATTAGAACAGCTTTAGCTGGCCCGGAGGGTGAGTGCCATGAATGGCAGCGAATAGAATCTGCCAGTCCATTTATCTTCTTTATTAGCTAGCCTTGCAATGTGCTCATTCAGACATTTCATAAACCAAGATATGTCATAGAGCCTAGCTAGCCATAGTTCGACTAGCTTTTCTACTGCTTGTAAGTGCGCGGAGCTAATCGTTTCCTCAGTTAGGTAACGGTCAACCAATAAATGGCCGTTAAACAAGCGATACCAACGTTCAATCACTTCATTCATTGACCATTCATCAGCAATCTCCTTATCAACTTGCAGCACCAAATGGTAATGATTACTCATGACGGCGTAAGCCGAAATGTTAATTGAAAATATCTCCGATAACATCATGAACCTATCAACTAGCCATTGCCGGCGGTGGTCAAAGTTTTTCCCGCTAACTCTATCGTCACCACATAAATAACTACGGCGAACACAACGGTTAATCACGTGATAAAAGCTAGTGGCGGTTAAATCGATTTGAGAATATCTTGCGCAGGTCATATGTCACCTCTGCTAATTGATGTATAGCAGGGATCATTATAGGACAGCATTGCCAGTTAATCACATCACAGATACTATGTTGTTATTAAATCAACGATTTAGTTTTGGGTGTCCCAAGTTAAAGCTTGGTGCTATTTGATCAGACTTTGATTAATTTTAAAATAATTTCATGATCTTGCCCTGGTTGGTTGACGTCAACTAACGCTAAAAATCATTCAAATGTTAGCATGTAGAGGTAGTTGTGCCTAAAGCGTCCTATTAAGCTAACACCAAGCATTCCCCCCTCCCATCAGGAACTTTCAAAGCAGCTATTTGTGGCTGTTTTAGCTCGGCTAATTTAATCCTGAATGTAAAGGAATATTAAATAAAACTCAAAATACATTGCTAATGATAATAATTCGCATTAGTATGCGCGTCAATTAATTGTCATTAATCTTCTAAGGGAAGTATCACCACATGAGTAGTTTTAATAAATCACCACTGAGTATAGCACTAGGCGTAGCGCTTGTTACTTGCGCGTTAAATGCGCAAGCGGCAGACAATGTTAAAGAGCTGGCTGTAACTAAAATTCAAGAGTCTAAAACGAGTCAATATAAAGTTGATAAAGTAGCGACCCACAAAATTTCAACAGACTTGATTGACACGCCAAAAACTATCACGGTTATTTCGGCTGATTTATTGGCCGACCAAGGGATAACAAGCTTTTCTGATGCACTACGCAATGTTTCTGGCGTGTCTACATTTGGTGCCGGTGAAGGGGGCGGTGGCAACATCACCACCAATGACAAATTAACTATTCGTGGTTTTAGTGCTAACCAGAGCATTTATATCGATGGCGTTCGAGATTTAACGACTTATTCGCGTGATCTATTCAATTATGAAAAAATTGAAGTATCAAAAGGTGCTAATTCATCGATTGCTGGTAAAGGTACTTCAGGCGGATCAGTGAATTTAGTGACTAAGCGCGCGAGTACCGATGAGACATTCAATAAAGTTCAAGTGAGCTTTGATAACTTTAAAACTAAGCGTATAACGGTAGACAGCAACATAGCACTAACTCAAGACACTGCAGTACGTATTAATGCTGCTTTATCTGATGGCGGTGACAAGCTAGGCAATGGTGTTGAAAACTATAAAAACACAGGCTTATCTCTATCATTAGCCAGTAACTTGTCTGATAAAACGTCAATTGTTGGCGGTGTAATGCTTATCAAGCAAGATAACACTCCTTTATTAGGGTTACCTTATGTTGCGGAAGGCGTAGCTAAAGCGTTTCCAAACTTAACCGAGGGTGCAATTGATAAGTCACTTTGGAGTAATTATTACGGTGTTGAAAAACGTGATTTTGAGAAAACTAACGTAACGCAAGCAACGGTTAAAATTGACCATGAATTTTCAGATACCACGCGCTTAGTAAGTACGTCTCGCTTCGTAAAAAGTGATCGTAAGTCAACGATAAGTCGTCCTATTTTTAAGAACACGCGTGAAACAATTGATGGCAAACGTGTTTACACTTATTTTGATGTAGTACAGGCAGACTATGTACAAGCTGCTGATGAAGCCAATAGTTTAATCGTTACTCAACTAGATTTTATTACGCAATTGTCACTTGCAGGTATGAAGCACGATCTTGTGGTTGGGACTGAAGCGTATAAAGAAAGTTATGAATATTATCGTTTAGACAATAATATGGTGTTATCAAGTGATACTCTCGATTTAAATAACCCAGCGCAAAACCTTACTTATACCGGTGCTATTACACGTGTAGGTGATAAGCCAGCAAAAACAGAAGGTACAGGTATTGCTGTTTATTTACTTGATACTATTAAAATCAATGAGAATTGGCTTTTAAGTGCTGGTGTGCGTTTTGAGAAATTCAACGCGAAAGGTTCTGTTTATAAAGATAAATATAATCATAGCCACCCGGCTCCACCACTACCACGCCATGATTATCACGTGGTAGATGGTAGTGAGGCCAAGGATAGTTTCGTTAGTTATAATGGTTCTATTGCTTACAAACCAAATGAAAATACTAACTTTTATCTAGGTTACTCAAATTCACAAACACCCAGTGTAAGTACGCTTAAATTTTCGTCTACCGATTCAGTTAATGGATTAGACCCAGAAACAGCAAAAACGTTAGAATTGGGTGCTAAATGGGAATTGATGAATGATAAAATACTTGTTAATGCGGCTGTGTTTCAAACAACAAAAACGGTAAGAGATCGTAACGACGAACGCATTTATTTCTTAGCAGGCGAGCAACAAGTCACAGGATTAGAGTTAAGCATTAGCGGTGAGATTACCGACGATTTATCTCTTATTGCCTCTTATACTCACCAAAATTCTGAAGTGACAAAAGATTATACAGTAGACAGTGTTGGTAATGGTTTATCTTCTACGCCAAAAAACACGGCCAATATGTGGTTAACGTATGCTGCAAATGATAAATTATTGGTGGGTGGTGGTGTTACTTATAACTCAGGTAACATTTACTGGCGTCGCAACAGCGCTTATTTCACTACAGGTAACGTTACGTTACTTAATGCAATGGCTTCTTATGAAATAAGTAACAACCTAACACTGCAATTAAATATCAATAACTTAACAGATACAGAATATGTAACTGATTACAGTGCCAAAGGTCATTTTTTACCAGGTGCACCGCGTAACATCAAGCTTGGCGTTAGCTACGCATTTTAATCCTTAATTAAACGTTGTAGAACACGTTAGATCTCTCTGATAAAGCCGATGCAAATGCATCGGCTTTTTTTGTCACTCATCCGGCTTATTTTTATACCGGCGGCGTCACCGTAAAGCCCATTTTTTCAACCACTTTGATCCAATATATTTTTGCCTGTCCCAATTTAGCTATAACGTAGGGATCTTAATGCGAATCGCTTTTGTTTACATTGGTGTTTTTGAGTTTTCTTACAATAGATATCTATACCTTATAACGGTGGGATGTCGGCATGTATCTAATGCCGTACTTACTAGCTAATACCCTTTATATTCATGTGGTTAAAAACAAAAAAGCCGATGTTCACATCGACTTTTTTAGCTTATATAACGAAACGATTAAGCATTAAAACTGATAGCTTACGCCTAACTTAATACTTCTTGGTGCACCAGGTCGAAAGTGACCCTTAGCGCTATAATCGGTAATGTAATCTTTATCGGTTAAGTTATCGACATTAAGTTGCAGTGCCAATGCGTCGTTTACTTGATATGAAACCATTGCGTTAATCAATACCGTACTACCAGTATTAAAGTAGGCCTTGTTTTTACGCCAGTATATATCTCCTGATGTATACTGAGCTCCACCGGCAACCGTTAACGCGCTACTTGCTACATAACTAAGCCATACACTCGCTGTATCTTCTGGCGCTGCGGTTAAGCCATCACCAACCATATCGACGTTAAAATCTTTAATGACTTCACTTTCCTGATGAGTATAAGAGGCCATGATGCTCAAATCATCGCTTATTTCACCCGCTACACTAAACTCGAAACCTTTCACTTCTTGCTCACCAGCAAGATAATAGAGACGCGATACATCATCACGATCCAATACTGATTTTTGGGTGATAAACAATGCGGCATTTATTTGCAGGCGTTGATCCATCAATTCCCACTTTGCGCCTAACTCAATGCTTTTAGCTTCTTCAGACTTCACGTCAGACGCATTGACTAATTGTTCTTCTGTTGAGCTTCTAAAAGATAAGTTACCGCCATTTGGATCTTGTGAGTTTGCGTAACCTAAGTAATAACTTGTGTGCTCGTTTGGTTTATACGCCACAGAGACGTTATAACTTAAGAAGCTCCCTGACGCTTCAACGTTTTCAACCGACGGCTTAGTCCACTTACCATCAACTTTTTTCCAGTAAGTTACATCACCGCCTTTTGCAGTGTAATCTTCATAACGCAAACCAGCCGTTGCCAGCCACTTTTCACCAAAGCTAATAGTGTCTAGCGCATAAATAGCGATGCCTGTACCGGTTTTTTCAGCTGGCTCTCCAATGCGTTCAATAGCACCAGTGAACGTAATAGCCTGCGGATTACTCAACGACATCACGTTACTTGATAATACCGTGTTATTTTCTAACGCATGTGTTGTGACTGTCTCTTTATAATATTCACCACCAATAACAAGATCATGAGTCACGTCACCGGCGCCCAGCTCAGTGATAAAATCAAGCTGAGTCACTACTAAGTCGTTACTTTGATCTAATAACTGCAAATAGGTCACGTCAATATCGTTACTATACACCTTATCGCCATCATCGTTTTTGGTATAACTAAACTTTGGACGGCTTAATACTGAATATTTATCGTTGCTGGCAAAACGTGTGGTACTGCGTATTCTACTGTGCTCTGATAACTGATGTTCAACCAATAAACTGGTTTGCAGCACTTCAACTTCTTCTTTGTCACGACCTTCTACGCCGTAATAGTTATCCCACAATGTAGAGTCGATTGCGCCTTCTTTTAACGACAATGACGTGGCAACACCAGACGTAATGAACGGTAATCCAAGCATTGGTACATTGTCTTGCTTCATGTACATCGCGTCAACGGTTAGCGTGGTTTTGTCTGACACAGCCATCACGATACTACCGGCAATGCTTTGTGTCTTATAGCTTTCAACGCCATTGTCAAAAATATCACCGCCATCGCTAATTAACGCGTTAATACGAATGCTTGTGGTGTCGTTAATTTCTTTATTAACGTCAGCGCTTAAACGCATGGTCGCACTATCAGTAACGCTTATAGCTGCCTTGCTAAAGTCTTGACCCAACTTGGCATGTTTAGTCACTAGGTTAACAGCGCCGCCAGAAGAACCTTTACCCGAGAAACTTGAACTAGCCCCTTTTGATACTTCAACTTGCTCATAGTTAAACATGTCGCGAGAATAACCAGCGACATCACGCACACCATCAATATAGATATTTTTAGTGGCGCTAAAACCACGGATCGTTAGTTTGTCGTTCGTAGTAATGTCACCGCCACCACCTTCACCAGCACCGAAAGTAGATACACCAGACACGTTACGTAATGCATCACTTAGGCTAGTTATACCTTGATCTTCTAGTAGATCGCTGGTGATAACGCTGATGGTTTTAGGCGTATCAACCAGCGCAGTGGTAATTTTATGGCTCGCCACTTTTGCAACTTTATATTGGCTAACTTTCTGCTCCTGAACCTTAGTAACTGCAAGTTCTTTCGAAGAATCAGCAGCTTGAGCATTGATAGCGCAGGTTGCTAGGGCAATTCCTAGCGCAAGGTTAAGTGGAGATTTAGTAAAGGTCGTCATAGCGGTATCCCATCAGGTAAAATAAATACAATAATATTGCGGCACATACTAATGCGAATTATTATCACTTGCAATACCGTTTGCCATATTTATGTCACACTTGGGTGTTTAGGTTTCGCTCCATTGCCTTAGTAAGTTGTGATATACCCCGCTAAGCCTGACCAGCTCTTGCTGCTGAGGGTCTTGCTGCGTTAAGGCCATAATGCTTTGATCAAGATCATAGAGAATTCGGCGCTGCTCGTCGCTGCGAATTAAACTTTGCAGCCAAAAAAACGACGCTAAACGCCGCCCTTTAGTGACTGATGTGACGCGATGCATGCTGGTTGAGGGATATAAAATGAGATCACCAGCAGGCAACTTCACGCGCTTTTCGCCATAGGTATCTTCAATAACTAGCTCACCACCGTCATAACTGTCAGGTTCAGACAAAAATAGTGTCATCGATAAATCGGTACGCACTTGCCCCGCTATCAACGGTGATTGTCGAATCGCATTATCGATATGATTGCCGAAGTTACCCGCGTGCTGATAACAATTGAACATGGGCGGGTAAAACTTATTTGGCAATGCTGCGGCCATGAAAAGTGGCATTTTCTGTAGGCAAGAGAGTATAAAGTCTCCTATTTGTTTTCCCACGTCAGAGTCTTGCGGCAACTGCGAATTATTTTTACTATGTAAGGCTAAGTGCCCCGCGGTATTTTTTCCGTCCACCCAATCAGCCGCCAGCAACATCTCTTGGCATTCTTGAACTTGCGCTTTGGTTAAAACATTCGGAATATGCAGCAGCATAGATTAAGGCTCTTATTCGACATTAATTAATTGTACATAGTAATGATAATTGTTATTATTTACAAACTTAAGGTGGACTTATACTTCATTTACCGTACTTTAATTGATCTAGGACAATTCATCCTGCCATGAAAATTCGCCAACTTTACCAAGCTTGCGCCCTAAGCAGCCTTTTACTTAGCAACTATGCGATTAGTCAGCCACAAACGTCGGTTAGTCAAGCCGACAGCTTAGTCGCGCAATGGATTACTATTGAGCAACAAAGTAATACGTTGCGTAGTCAATGGAGAGAAAATAAACGGCTGCTAGAGCAAAGGCTATTTCTATTACAAAGTGAAAAAGAACAACTCAGTTCATTAACTATTAGTCACTCTCAGCAAGGTGATGACGTAGCATTAGCTCGAGAAAAGTTACTCACATTGCAAAGCTCAATGGAATCACAGCAAGCGGCATTAGGCAATTGGCTAACGATTCAATTCTCACATATCAGCAATATTCATCGCCAATTACCGCCACCTCTGGCGATTAGCTGGCAAAACACCCTAGATCAATTAGACAGCAATGACCAATCCAAGCGATTGCAATCGCTATTAAATCTTTACCAAAGCTATGATGAGTTTAATAGCCGAGTCAGTAGCCAACAGGCGACCATTGTCGACAGTCAGGGTCAAGAAAAAATGGTCAAACAATTGTTCTTAGGCGCCGCTCGTGGCTGGTACCTCACATTAGACGGCAAGCAAGCCGTCGCAGGATTCCCTAGTGTCAATGGTTGGCAATGGCAACACGATAAACCAATGCCAGCGCAACAGATCAAGCATGCATTGTTGATGCTTGAACATAAGATGGAAGCACAATTGATCACCCTACCTTTATCATTAAATAATGCCGTAGCTGGAAAACAATAAGATGAAAATATCAATCCTAATTCCCCTGCTTAGCCTTGTCGCATTGTCGAGTTACGCCAACGTAGAATCACAGTTAGTCAATGACATAAAAAAAGCACAAAGCGTGTTAGATAAAACACAAGCCAGTATTAGTCTCCAAAGTGCCAAGTTAAATCAACGCACCCATTTAGTTGAGCAGGATGTGCTAGCATTACGTAAGAAAACCGCCGCAGCACGCCGCGCCGTTGATGAGCAAACATTAAGTTTAACCGCGCTTGAGAAGCGCGCAACAGCATGGCAGCAACAAGATACTTTCCAACGTAATGTATTGGCACGTTTTAGCCAGCAGCAGAATATTACGCAACAATCCAACGACTTATTGACCAAGCAAAGCCTCACCCTATTAAGTAACCATTTTACTAATATGCGCGCCACGCTTAATCCTATATGGCGACAAAGCCGAGTGATCAAACAAGATGGGGTGATTACGCAGCTGCCAGTATTATCAATTGGCCCAGTTTCTTGGTTTTTAGACCATGATAATCAGCAAGCTGGTTTCTTAGTTACCGATGATAACAACAAGCTGCAAGGCCTGATGCTCAGCGATACACATTATCAACAATTGAGTTTAATCGAACAAAAAAAATCAGCCAGCATTAGCTTTGATCCCACGTTAACCCGCGCTATGAAAATAGCGCAGGCGCAAGAATCGGTATTACAACATGTCGAAAAAGGCGGTATTTGGGTGCTGCCAATTTTGGCCTTTGGCGTGTTTGCACTGCTTATTTCATTGCTAAAAGCCATACAGTTAGCCCGTTTGCCGAGCATAGTGCCGGCGCTGGCCGAACGCCTCAATCATATTAATCCGGCGGTGCAACAACAAGTTGCGCAGTTAAAGAGTCAGGTTAATGGTATGCAACAAGATTTGCTAAATATTGCGCTAACCACAACCAGCGGACAAAAACGTGACGACCAACTATTTTCAAGCCTATTAACCCATAAACATCGCTTAGATTATTGGCTAGGCGCGGTTGCCATTACCGCAGCCGTATCGCCATTACTCGGCCTATTAGGCACCGTTAGCGGCATGATTGAAACATTTAAGCTAATGACGTTGTTTGGTGCAGGCGATGCATCGGCGGTTTCAGGTGGTATATCCGAAGCACTAGTGACCACTGAATTGGGCTTGGTTGTTGCGATACCCGCGCTATTAATGCACGCCCTTTTATCACGCAAAGTGAAAACGTATTACGGTGCGTTAGAAAACTGTGCAGTGCAATTAAGCCAATCCAATACCACTAACTTAGCTGAGGCCGCTTAATGAACGTGCAAACATTTGATAGCATTATTGTGTGGGCGATTCTTGGTTTAGGTTTTTTCACCTATTACCAGTTAGTATTTTTTATTATTCGTGCCAAGTCAGGGCTGTATGAGGCAGACCATAAAGCATGGCAAGAAACGATTGAAATTTGTGTCGGTGCTCTGCCTTTACTTGGCTTGCTGGGCACCATTATTGGATTGCTTGACGCCTTTACCGCGATGAGTGTGGGAGGTAATTCTAGTGGCCTGACCCAAGGCATAGCGAGTGCGTTATGGACCACCCAATTAGGACTTGCGATTACCGTGCCTGGTTGGCTATTACTAAGCTATTACAAAAAGCTACAAGCGCGAGAGGAATTACGTTATGCACAGTAGATTGCAACAACGACTTGACGAACAACAGCAAACAATAGACTTATCGCCCCTATTGGACGTGGTCTTTATTCTGTTAATTTTCTTTATTGTGACCACTGTTTTTGTCAAAGAAACAGGCATTGAGGTGGATAAACCCCAAGCCATGTCAACCCAAAAACTTGAACGTAATATCATCATGATAGCCATCAGTAATAATGGCGATGTTATTTACGACGGCAGCGTGATTGGTGTTGCGGGCGTGCGC
>SPKZ01002630.1_pt1 | contig 14341 bp, 10 predicted proteins | sample 2456571 | NCBI WGS metagenome assembly SPKZ01 (sample SAMN11192286, study PRJNA482655) | marine metagenome | biome: ENVO:00000447; feature: ENVO:00000244|ENVO:00000211|ENVO:00000569|ENVO:00002023; material: ENVO:00002151; isolation source: ocean water from marine abyssalpelagic zone ...
ACGCGCGAAGGCTGGCCCATGGGGGTCATCATGTCGTGCCTCTGGAGAAACGGGCGACTCTGGCTGACGGCGGGCGCACACCGTCACCGGATCTCGGCCGTGCGTCGCGAGCCGCGGGTCTCGGTGGTCCTCACCAGTACAGGCACCGAACTCGGCCCGGGCAAGACCGTCACGCTCAAGGGCCGCTGCGTGGTGCACGAGGACCGCGAAACCAAGGACTGGTTCTACCCGGAGTTCTCGAAGCACCTGTATCCGAAGCCGGATCTGGCCGAGTCGTTCTGCAAGCAACTCGACTCGCCGCTCCGCGTCGTGCTCGAGGTGGTGCCCGAAAAGAGGATCAGCTACGACGGAGCCAAGATGTTTGCACACGCGGCCGGGAAGCTCGACGCGCACCAGCTCGGCGAGCCCAAGAGCTCCGATACGACGCGGCTTGCCCGCGAGCTGAAGCGCCGGGGCCTCGAAGACTAGCGGCTGCGGGCTGCCCCCCGAAGATAGACGGGGCGGCGGCTGCATCCGCGCGGGTGCGGGTCGCCCGCGCGCGTCGGGCGCTCTGGCGGCTCAGTCCGAGAGGGATGGCGGTGCCGCACCCGGCCCGGCTGCGAGCGTGGCCCGGTAGAGTTCGTGCACGCGCGCGACCTGCGCGTCGAGATCTTGAAGCGCCCAGCCGCGCGTATCGATCGGTGGGTACACCACGACCGAGATACGCCCCGGGCGCATCAGCCAGCTGCCTCCCGGCAGCACGTCCCGCGAATTCAAGATCACGACCGGAACGATCGGAACGCCGGCCTCCATCGCCAGGCGAAAGCCGCCCTTCTTGAAAGGTCCGAGCGCGCCGTGCTGCCCGCGCGTCCCCTCGGGTGCGATGGCGATCGAGACCCCGGCTCGAAGCGTCTCGACTGCGGGGCTCAGGCTTAGAACCGCCTGCTCGCGATCGAGACGATCCACGAACACCGTCCCCGCAAAAGCGAACGCGGGCCCCAGCAGTGGATTGCGCCGCAGCTCGCGCTTGGCAACTCCGACGAAGTCGCGCCTGAGCAACGCGCAGATCAGGATCGGATCGACGCCGCTCTGGTGGTTGAGCAGAAATACACAGGGGCGTGCCGCATCCAGATGGATCTCTCCCTGGACTTCGAGGCGAATTCCGGCGGCCCGGAGTCCGAGCCGACCCCAGGTCCCGATCGCACGGTTGATGGCGGCGCGGCGATCGCGCCGTCGGAGCAAAACGAGCAGCCCTGTCCCGATCCCGGGCAAAACGGCGGCCAGAGTGAGAAGCGTGCGCGCGAGCCGTTCGAGAAGGCTCACGCGAGCGCGAGACCCCCGCGCAGCCATCTCTGCGTACGAGCGCCGCATCCCTCCCGGCGTGCGGTCCTTGCTCTCATGTGCTCCTCCGCCGGCAGGCCCCCCTCCGCGAACGCGTCGGGGCTCCGGCCTTCGGCGCCCGTCCGGTGATCGACGAAGCATACGGTCTACCCGGGCCCGAAGGTCAAGCGAAACCCCGGGGCGCATGCGCGCCGCGCCAGCCGGCCCGAGGCCGGCGCCTTCCCCGGCACCAGAGTCGGATGAGCCTGGAAATTCGCTATGCTGCCGGCGCCCGGTCAGAAGGCTCGAGGCGTGCGACAGCCGATTCGAAGACTCATTGAACGCTTGGACCGCGCGGTCCGGTTGCCCGAACCGATCTACGATTTCGGCGCGTTGCTCACTCCCGGCAAGCTCAACGCCCGCGAATTGTTCGCCGACCGCGAGTTCGTGGGCTGCGATGCGAGGCCTGGGCCCGGTGTGGATCGCCTGCTGGATCTTCACGCGCTCGATCTTCCCGATGCCAGCGTCGCAACCGCGATTTCGACCGACACCTTCGAACACGTCGAACGTTTCTGGACCGCGATCGAGGAACTCCACCGGGTTCTGCAGCCGGGCGGAATCCTGATTCTGACCTCGGTCATGTACTTCCCGATCCACAACTACCCCTCCGACTACTGGCGCTTCACGCCCGCGGGGTTCCGGGCCCTCGCACACCGCTTCGACCACGTCCTCGTCGAGGCAGCCGGCGTCGGCGACTTCCCACACACCATCGTGCTGATCGCGGTCAAAGGCCGGGCCACACCCGAAACGCTGCAACAACTCGAATCAGCGCTTCGTACCTGGCGTCGCCGCGACGCGCAATCCTGGAAGGAGATCTGTTCCCTCTGGCTGCCACCCATCCTGCTCGCTCCGCTCTACCGCTGGTTCACGCGCTGGACCGAACGCCGACTCCGGCTCCGTTAAGACTTCGTTTTCGATAGACTTTCCGGGATATGCCAGGCAGCGAACCCTTCAGGTTGCTCATCTTCGTCGTGGCGTACAATGCCCAGAAGACGCTCCGCGCCGTGCTCGACCGGATGCCTGAAGCGTTCCTCACCCGCTACGCAACCGAGATCCTGCTGATCGACGACGCCTCACCGGACCGGACCTTCGAGGCCGGTCTCTCCTGGGCTGAGGACTGGGACACCTGCCCGGTCACGGTGCTTCGCAATCCGAAGCGCCAGAGCTACGGGGGAAACCTCAAGCTCGGACTCGAATACGGCATCAAGAGCCGGTTCGACGCGGTCATGCTGCTCCACGCAGATGGCAAGTACGCGCCCGAGTTCCTGCCCCAGATGGTCGAACCCCTGGTTGCCCGTCGCGCGGAGGTCGTCATCGGATCGCGCTTCAAGATCTCGGGAGACGCATCTCGAACTGGCATGCGAATGCATAAACGGCTCGGGAACCGCCTGATGACCGCGCTCCAGAATCGTCTGCTCGGCACCTCGTTCAGCGACTGTCACTCGGGCTATCGCGGCTATTCACTCGGGATGATCGAGAAGCTCCCGTTTCGGAGCAACACGGATGAACTTCACTTCGACACCGAACTTCTGATCCAATTGGTCCGTTCCGGCGCCCGCTTCGAGGAAGTTTCGATCCCGAGCTACGACGGAGACGAACTCGCCTATCACCGGGGGACCCTGTATGCAAAGGATGCGATCCTGACCACGCTCGCGTTTCTCGTTCACTCGCTGGGCATCGGCTACCATCGGAAGTACGATATCGAGGGGGGGCCGGCCGAGTACTCGGTCAAGCTCGGCTATGCCTCCTCGCACAGTTTTGCAATCGAAGCCGTTCCCTCGGGCTCGCGCGTGCTCGATGTCGGCTGTGGACGCGGCTTCGTCTCGCGCGAACTCCTCGCCCGGGGCTGCTACGTGGTCGGGATCGACCGCCGCGAGCCCGAGCCCGGAAGCGTGAGCGAGTACCTTCCCTGGAAGCTCGAGCAGAGCCAGATCCCGGCTCGCCTCGCGGGCTACGACGTCGTCTTGCTGCTCGACATCATCGAACACCTTCCGCGCCCGGAAGATCTCCTGGCCGCTCTGCGTCGCTCCGCCGAATCGGCGGGTCCAATCGTGATTCTCACGACCCCGAACATCGCCTTCCTGCCCATGCGAGTCATGCTGCTCCTGGGACGGTTCAACTACGGCAAGGAGGGGATTCTCGACCTGACCCATACGCGACTCTTCACCTTCGCCTCGATTCAGTCGCTGCTACAGCAACAGGGCTACGAGGTGCTGGAAGTCCGCGGCGTGCCCGCCCCTTACCCGAAGGCGCTCGGCGACGGCTGGTTTTCGCGAAGCCTGCTGGCCCTCAACGAGTTCGGGATCCGCCTCTCGAAAACGCTCTTCTCCTACCAGATCTATCTGCGCATCCGGCCGCAGCCGACCGTTGACCACCTGCTCCGAGACACGATCCGCCACTCGCTGGAGCGCCGGAAGACCTGGGGGGAAGAATCCTAGGACGAGCGTTTCCGGTGGCCGCTTGCGCCGCGTGTTCGACCGCGGCCCTGCGGGAGGGCCCGCGGCCGGAACGACGCGAACGCCAGCAGCAGAAGCCCGGCGCCGAGCAGCCAGACTCCGGCAGGCTCGGGAATCACCGTGGGCTGCTCGAGATGAACCTGGATGTCGACGGAGTTCGCCTCGACACCAAAAAACCCGACCGTGAAGACATCGCCTGTCGGGAATAGCGTCGAGCCCGTGGAAGTAAGGTCCACGTCCGGAATCGTAAAGAAGAAGGCTGCCGAGCTATCCCCCTCCGCGAGGCCTCCACCGGGAAGTCCCGCGAAAGAGAAGTCCGCAAACTGGTTGAAGGTCCCGAAGCTGAAGACGGGACCGGACGACCCGATCGGGCCGCCGCTGCTGGGACCCGGCGACACGAGCAGCACCCCGTCGCCGGGGCCGAGTTGGAAGGCCGACATTTTGACATCGGTGATCCCGGTCGGGTTCAGCGTGTCCGGATCCATCTGGACCTGGAAGATCAGTGTGAAGTCGGTTCCCAGAGTTGGGGCTGCTGCCCCCCCCGCAAGCGCGGAAAGACCACCTCCAGAGTCAAACAGCTCGTAGGCGAGACTCCCACTGAACCCGGGTGCCGACACCCCACCATCGGGCTCAAAGAAACTGGTCGCCCCGGTCAGGATCTGGGACGCCTTCGCGGCCGACGGGAACCCGGTCGCCACAGCTAGCGCCACGCACAGCACTGCGACCATCCGCGCGGCTCGTCCGAGCCGAACCACACCTAGGAGGCTTGCGAAACTCATCTCCCCTCTCTCCGACGACGACCACGCGTACGAGGCCGGACTCCGACCAAGTGGAACCACCTCAAGGCGTTTCACCACACCAGTGTACACCGACCGAGGGTTGTTGGCGCAGCCGGCCCATGACGGCTTATCCCTTCGAAAAACCACGGGAATTCTAGAATCGAGCCGGATCAGCCCGACATAAGGGCGAAACTTGGCCGATTCTGGCCGGGCGACCCAACACCAATTGCTTTTTGGTTATAGTGATCTTGACACATAGGGCTGGCCGGTTCGGACCGTTCGCCGATTTTCACACCGGTCAGGCGTCTCAGCTTTCGTCACCTCATGGCCGCGAGACCAGACGCGGGCGGGAGAGGCGAGGGGCGGCGTGTGTTTTTCGGGGCGACGGAGCTTCGGACACAGTCGTACGAGTCTGCCGGCCTTCGGGGTGCATTCCCCCCAGGACGACGGAGTATTTGAGGCGGCGGAGACAGGGAAAGCGTCAGAAAACGTCCGGGTCCACGTTCTTGGGATATCGATCAGGAGGCGATCCAATGATCCGACAGAATCTTGCGCGCGCGGACTGTTCGCGCGCGTTCCGCGCGCTCGCGCTGGCCTCGCTGCTCTGCCTGAGCTGGGTGCCCGCGGCCCTGGCGGCGCCACTGGAAACTGCGAGCGTCAGCTTCGAGAATCTGGACACGCCGCCCTTCTACTTCAAGGCGACGGTCGAGATCGAAGTCTACGAACCCGGCAACGCCTCGAGCCCGCTTTTCTCAGCCTCGGACTACACCTACGTGTATCGGCTCACGAACCTGCTCGCGCCCCCGCCAGCCGGCCAGGTCAATATTCCACTCGACATATTCGAGATCGGGCTCGGCTCCGTCTCGACCGTGAGCCTCGCAACCAGCCTGGACGACCCGACCGGGGTCGCACCCTCCACGATCACCACCTCGGAGACCAAGGTCAGCTTCGGCTTTTCCGCCCTGCCCCTCGCGCCCGATGCCATCTCGGATCCGCTGATTCTGCAGAGTTCGTCCGCACCCGGGGACGTGAACGCGACCGTGGGTCTCAGTTCGTTCGTGGACGATCAGGTGGCGCGCGGACCTGCGGTGCTGCCGATGGCGGACTTTCCGTGTTTCGATGCGAACGTCGTCAAGATCCAGACCAACTTGTACAAGTCCGGTAAGGACAAGCTAAAAATCGCCAAGGGCGCCATCGACCTGGGCCCCGGGAACAGCTTCGACCCCGACAACGACGTGGTAAAGCTCGATCTCGGAGATGGACTCTTCGTCAAGACGATTCCGGCGGGCTCGTTCGTGCAAAAGGGCAAGAAGCAACGCTTCCGCTACAAGAGTTCCGACGGCGCCACCCCCAAGATCCACTTTCATCTCAACTTCAAGAAGAAAGAGTGGGAGTTCAAGTTCGCGAAGGGCGACGCGGTGCCGTTCACGACGGCCCAGAATCTGCCGATCGTCCTGACGATCGGGGGAGCCAAGGGCGAGACCGTGGTTCCACTCTATGAAAAGTCGTCGGGGCCAAAGAAGACCAAGCTCCGCTTCAAGCGGCACCCACGGATCGATTGTGGCGACGATGAAGATTCCGATTCCGACCCGACCTGCCACATCGGCTCGCACTCGCACCATCACAAACGCAGCTGTCTCTCCTTCCTGGAAGTCGTCTACAAGGCCGGGACCGCGGACGAGGAGGTGCTGCAGAAGTTCTCGGACGACATCGGCCACCCAAACACGGTTTTCGTGGCTGCTGAGGGGAAGAGCGGCAGCTTCCACAGTTCCTGCAGCCAGTGCCTGACCTGCGGGCAGACCGACTCGAGCGGCCTGTTCCAGATCACAGGGATCGTCGATGCGAAAGGAACGCTCGCCGGTCACTGCGGGGTCGTCGACGCCTCCTGCAGCCTGGATTTACCGGACCCGGCTCCCGATGATGGAGATTCCGATTCACACTAGAGGCAACGAGCAAACGACTGAGCGGCACACCGGCCGCACGGCCGGGGGCGTGGAGCGGGGGCTTCAGGCCCCCGGGCCGGGCCAGGCGACCACGCCGTCCGAAGCGAGTTCGGCAACCTGAGCCTCGCCATAGCCGAGTTCCGCGAGGATCGCGCGGGTCTGCTGGCCGAGTTCGCTCGGCCCGCCCAGGCTGGGACGGTCTTCCGACAGGCACACCGTGGGTCCGTAACGCTCGTAGGGTCCGATCGAAGACGCACGCCCGGGGGCGACCCGCGACCAGAAGTTCGCGTCGCGCATCCAGCCCTCTGCCTGGGCAAAGCGGGCGAACGGTCCGGACCCCGCCTCGACGCAGCCCACCCCGGCCGCGCTGAGCAGCGCTTCCCACTGCCCGGCCGGGCGTTTCGAGAACGCGGCGGCGAGTTCGGCGGCCAGCGCGGGATCGTGGGCACGCCGAGCGGCCGTGTCCGCAAAGCGCGCGTCGCGCACGAGTTCGGGGCGTCCGAGACCTGCGCAGAGCCGCTCGAAGTCGCGCCCGGACCCGGCCGAGACGAAGACCCAGCCGCTACCCGTCTCGTACAGGCGGTAGAGCGCCGACAGGCCCAGTAACTTCGAATCGGCGAGGGGCCGCGGCGGACGTCCGTCGTAGTCGACGTAGTCGGCCGAGAGCGCGTAGGCGTTCGAGCAGATCATGCGCGTCTCGATCGCCTGCCCGACGCCGCTGCGCTCGCGTGCGTAGAGCGCCATCAGCATCGCGGTGGTCGACGAGACGCCGGAGCTCGGATCGGGGTGGGACTCGTTCGCGAGTTCCAGGAAACGCGAGAGCCGCCGCGCCTCCTGATCCGAAATCGGCATTTGGGTGGGCTGCTCGACTGCCTCTCCCGCGACGGTCAGCGCGGCGCCGCAGAGTGCGCCCGCGCTGGGATGGTAGGCGGGCTTCGCGGCGCAGGGCCCGGTCGATCCATAAGACGCTCCGTAGAGATAGATCAAGCGCGGATTCAGCTCGCGCAGCGTCGAATAGTCGATCCCGAGACGCTCTGGCACCCCGGGGCGATAGTTGTGCGCAAGAATGTCGGCACGCCGGACCAGCGCCTGCAGAATCTCGCGCCCTTGCTTCCGCTTGAGGTCGATCGCAAGGCTCTCCTTGCCCTGCACGGTCTTCAGGTGGGCGCCCGCAACCTGGCGGATCGGGTCGCCGGTAAGCGGCTCGACCTTGATCACACGCGCACCCAGATCCGCCAGATAGGTGGTCGAGAGCGGGGTCGCGAGCCAGGTTGCGAGTTCCAGGGCCAGGATCCCCGATAACGGCCGCGTTCCTGCTGGAAGCTCGGAGACCCCTGCGGCCGACGGCACCCCTGGCTCCCAGGAGAGATCACGGGCGGAGTCGAGTACGGGTGCGCTGCTGCCTAGCTGCGACGGAGTCTCGCCGAAGGTCGCGAGCGGGCCGAGCTGGCGCGACCGCTCGCCAGCGTGGTCGATGACTTCGACCACGTCACCGTTGTGCAGGAGCTGCGGGTGCTGCATCGACTGCGCCGGACGCAGCAGCGGCTCGACCGCCATCAGCGTGTCGGCATCGAAGATCGCCTTCCACTCCGCCCACGGCCTTTCGCGCACCCGCGCGAGAAGCAGATCGCGAAATGCGCGCAGATCTTCGGGCGTGGCAAGCGCGGGAGCTGCCGCGAAGCGCTCGTCCTGCCAGATCCGGTCGAGACCCAGGTTGTGAACAAAGGCTCGAAACTGCTGCGGTGAGAGCTGCGCGAACTGGATCCAGATCCCGTCCGAGGTGCACGCCGCCGTGTACGGAAGCCAGGGGCTGTCCTCGATCCGGGCCGTCATCGGGTTGCCCGGCAGCCAGTGCACAATGTCGTAGACCGACAGCGCCTGCACCAGACTGGTCTCGACCCGCTGCCCCCGGCCGGTGCGCTCGCGCACCAACAGCGCCGCGAATATTCCGTGCAGGGCCAGCTGGCTGGTGCAGTAACTCGTGAACGGAGCCGCCACGAAGACAGGGCGCTCTCCTCCCTGCATCATCGAGAACTCGGCCATGCGGCCGGCCTTCGCCGTCACGATCCCCTCCTGCGCAGGGTAGTTCGCGTAGGGTCCGGACCGGCCAAAGCCCGTGATCTCACATACGATCAGCCGGGGATTGCCGCGCGAGAGGCGCGCGTAGTCGCACTCGAAGCGATCGGCCGATGCGGGCTTCAAGCTGGAGAGAACGACGTCGGCCCCGGCCGCCAGCGCGTGGATCCGCGTGCGACCCGCTTCGCTCGAAAGATCGGCGACCAGGCTCTGCTTTCCCCGGTTCCACATGCGAAAGGCAGGCAGTTCCCGATTCGGGTCGCCGGCCGGCGGCTCGACCTTGGTCACGCGCGCGCCGTTGTCTGCCAGGATCATCCCCGCCAGCGAGGCAGAGATCCCGGATCCGAGCTCGAGGACCCGCAGGCCTGGCGCGATCGTCTCCGTCACAGGTTCAGGCCGGGAAAAGAGAGTCCGGGACTTGGTCCAGGCCGTAGAGATCCCGGCAGTTCGTGTGAAGCATCTTCTTCACCTCGTCCGCTGGAACTCCCCGAAAGTTCCGTTCGATGGTGATCCGCGAGTTGGGCCAGTCGCTTCCGCTGTGGGGATAGTCGGTCGACCACATGATCCTGTCGAGATTCATCCGGTGGCGCATCTCGACGCCGACCGAGTCCAGCATGAAAGTCGACCAGAAGTTTCGGTAGAAGATCGCACTCGGCATCCGCTTCATCTCGTCGACGGCACCCGTGTACCAACGGAAGCGGCGGAACATGTCGTCGGCCTGCTCGAGCAGTGTCGGAATCCAGCCGATGTTCGCCTCGACGAGCACAATCTTGAGATCCGGAAATGCTTCGAAGATCCCCGAGAAGAGCACGTCGCAGACCACGTCGAGCGTTTGGCCGCCCGCCTTGGTCCAGGCCGCGCGGCCGACGAACCGGAGCCCCGTCCAGCTCTCGCCCGTACCGCCCTTGGACTTCGGAGCGTCCGGAAGAAAGCTCCCGATGTGGATCGCGATCGGGAAGCCCGCCTCCTGGGCAACCGACCAGAAGGCCCGGTCCTCGGGCGCGGGATTCAGGCTTCCGTTCGGAAACGCCGAAATGACCGCCCCGCGGTGCCCGCTCTTCATCACGCCCTCGAGTTCTGCGACCGCGTCTTCGATCCCGGTGGTCGGGATGATCGCCTGTGGAATCAGCCGGCCGTTGGAGTCGCAGCAGAACTCGAGAATCCACTCGTTGTAGGCTCGCACGCACGCGAGTTGCAGCGGGCGTTCGCCCGAGTAGATCCGGGCGCCTTTGAGCGTGACGCTCGGATACAGCACCTGCGCGAAGATCCCGTCGGCATCGAGATCCCGCAGCCGCGCCTCGGTCTCGAAGCTGCCGGGCCGCATCTCGGAATAACGCCCCCCGACCGCCGAGAACTGAAAGAAACTCTGTCCGGCGGTGGCCGTGAGGCCCACCGGCCACTTCTCGCGGCCGGCATCGAAGCTCCAGATGTCGCCGCGTTCGGTCTCGAGCACCCGCGGCGCGCGCTCCTTCCACTTGGCCGGGACCCGGTCCTGCCAGAGATTCGGAGGCTCGTTGACGTGTGCGTCCGAGTCGATGATCGGGTAGTCGATGCTGGCGGTGTCGAAGAAGCGAGTCTGCATGTAGCCCCCTCGGTCTTGCAGGCCGTGATCCGATCCCGGTGCGAAGCCCATGCAGCATAGGGTCGGGCGGGGGCCCCGCGTCAAGCGCCCGAAAACCCCATCCCGTGCTTCCCTGCGCCCGGGCCGTCTGGCAAGCTAGCTGCGGGCGGATCCAGGCGGCGCGGCCGCGGGGAGAGCCTGCAGGCGCGGTCCGGGCGGAACCGACCCGAAGCAAGCAGAGGGAGCCTCAGATGACGACGCACGAGACCGGCCCCGAGCAGACCCAGGCACTGGAGAACGGCGCGCTGTTCGAGCGCCTGGTCGACACCTGGCGGCGGCTCGGCCGACTGGTCTACGACGAGGGCTCGGTCGCGGCGGCCGGTTCGCTCGCTCGCGCCCAGGGTCTCCGCTACATGACCCGCTACCTCTCGGCGGGTTCGATTCTGGCGATGGAACTCGGCGATCCCGACTACCCCTATTTCGACCGCTGGGCGGACCGGAGCTACAGCTGGGGCCTCAACAACCCGGATACGATCTACTCGTTCGCGGCGGTCCGGGGTGACGCGACCTACCGGATCTCCGGAGATCGCGGGACCAGCCACCACCTCGATCTCCAGGTCCACGCGCCGCACTTCTGCGCGGCGCCCAAGTACCGGATCGTGGCCGGGGTCGACTGGCGCCAGCTCAAGTGGGAGGAAGACGGCTCGATCGAGATCATCCTGAGTCCGGACCGGCACGCGGGCAACTGGGTCGAACTCCAGCCGGGGTCGGGCTCCCTGTGCCTGCGGCAGTACTTCTACGACTGGGAGCGGGAACGTCCGGCGAACCTCAGCATCGAGCGGGTCGGGGCCAGCTATCCGCCGCCGCCCGAGTCACCCGCGCAGATTGCGGCGCAGGCGGAACTGCTGATGACGTGGATGGAGCGCGGGGCCTCGTTCTGGGACGCGATGGTTCGAACCTGCCTGAAGGCCCCGCCGAACTCGTCACCCTTCCTGGATCCGGGAGAGAGCGAGTGGGGGGGATTGCGCGGTCTTTCCTACGGCCTCGGGAACTACCACTGCCGGCCCGACGAGGCCGTGATCCTCGAAGTCACGCCACCCCGCTGCCACTACTGGAGTTTCCAGCTCGCAACCGTCTACTGGGAATCGATGGACTGGTGGAGGCGCCAGACCTCGATCAACGGACATACAGCCGTCCTGGATCCAGACGGTGTCTTCCGAGCTGTGATCGCACACCGGGACCCGGGCGTACCGAACTGGCTCGACGCAGGCGGACACGAGGTCGGGCTGTTGAACGGCCGCTATCTGCTCTCGGAGAGCCTGCCCGAACCCAGTCTGCGCGTGGTGCCGTTCGCGGAACTGCGCCGGCAGCTCCCCGAGACCGTCCGAAGCGTGACGCCCGAAGAGCGCAGCGCGTCCTTGCGACGCCGCCAGCGCTTCGCGCAGAAGCGCGACGGTCTCTAGGCACCGCCGACGCACCCGGGCGCGCTCACTCGTCCACCGCGTAGCCGAGCGCTTCGAGCTGGCGCCTCCGGGCCTTCGAAAGCCCGGGATTCTGCGGCTCGATCCGGGGACCCAGGCGGGCGCGCGCCGCCCCGAGCGAATCCCTTAGCCGGGCCAGGATGCCGGGCTCGGACTGCGCGAGGTTGGCGCTTTCGTCGGGGAGCCGGTACAGGAATTCCTCCCCACCGGCGCGCAGGTACTTGTAGCTCCCATCCGAAATTCCCATCCGGGCGACCTCGGAAGTCGGGGGATCGGTCCGAAAGTAGCCGAAGGACGCACTGGCTTCGGCCCCGGGTGCAAGCAGATCGCGCCCGGGCAGCCCCGGGTCGGGCGCGTCCCCGGCAAGACCTAGCAGGGTCGGGCTCAGGTCGGTCAGCGCTGCGAGATCCTCACGCACCCGCGGAGCCCGGCCGGGTACGTGAATCAAGAGCGGAACCCGGAGCGTCGCCTCGTTCAGGTGCTCTCCGTGGGCAAACCAGTAGTCGTCCTCGCCAAAGGACTCTCCGTGGTCGGCCGTAAAGATCACGGCCGTGCTCTGCAGCACGCCACGCGCCTGGAGCCAGCCCAGCAGACGCCCCACCTGCTCGTCCATGTAGCGGACCTCGCCGTCGTAACCGGCGCGGTAGTAGCCGACGTCGCGGTGCGGCTCCAGAACCTGATAGTCCGGCAGCCCTCCCAGCCCTCGAGGCTCGAGCTCGAGCGAGCGCGCTCCTCCGGAAGCCGCGTGTTCCCGCTCGAGGTAGCGCGCCCTGCGATCCCCGGGGGGCGTGTACGGACCGTGGGGATCCTGGTAATGAACCCAGAAGAAGAAATTCGGCCGTGCGACCACCAGCCACTTGAGCATTTTGATCGCAGCATCGGTGGTAGAGGCCGCGGTCCGCTCGCGGACGCCCCGGTTGATCTCTTGCTCGTCGAAGCGGGCATCGAAGTTTCGAAACCCGCGCTTCAGTCCGGACCAGGGATGGAGCACGAAGTTGGAGACGACGCCACCGGTGGCCCAACGCTTCTGATGCAGGCGCCCCGCGATCGTCGGAACCGCGGCCGGAAGCTTGCCCGAGTTCTCGAGTATCCCCAGCTCCTCCGGATACCGACCGGTCAGCATCGAAGCCACGGACGGAAGCGTGAACGGCGCTGGCGCATACGCGAGGACGAAACGGTCGGAGATCCCGGCCAGGCGATCGAGATTCGGGGTGAGACCCAGGCGGCTTCCGTACGCGCCCAGCCGGTCGACGCGCAGGGTATCGACGCTGATCAGGACGATCCGCCCGGCCCGCGGGTGCTGCTCCGGCTGCGGCTGCTCGCCGCAGCCGAACCCTGAAAGAAGCGCCGGCAGCAATGCGACGCGGCCGAGGCGACCGAGCCGGGAGACGCCGCGCCGACCGGACGCTGCGGCTCTTCGCTTCATCGTCCCTCGTCCTCTGGTGCGGGGCCCCTCGGGTCCGGGCGGCGCCTCAGCCTCGATCGTCACCCGCGATGCCCCCGGGAAGCGGGCTCTTCGCGCTGCAGGGCCGTCGCCTCACCCGAGCCGCCGCGGTCACGGTCGCGAGCTTGCAGTCGAGTCGACCCATCGCATTTCAGATCTCGGCGGGCGGGCCCTGGACGCGTCCCGTCAGCGCGCCTGCTCGGTGCGGAAGTGTTCGAGCCTGAGTTTCACGACCCGCCATCCCTCCGGGGTCCGCTGGTGTTCGACTTCGTAAACCCCGGTCACGAGTGACGCAACCACATGCATGTAGCTCCGGGTCCTCGCGCGGTCGCCCAGGATCTCGAACACGTGGTTCGCAAAGAAGTGCTTGGGCTGCGTGTCACCGAACTGTCCGAGGTTGACGCGCAGCCACTCGATGATCTTCTCGCGGCCCTCGAGGCTGACGTCGGCGACTCCGAAGGTATCCAGACCCAGGTAGTGGCACTCGGCATCCTCGACGAAGACCTGCTTCAGGCTCTCCCACTTCATCCCATCGATGTACTGGTGATACCGGCTCAAGAGTTCGGTGAGTTCCACCCGGTCCGCGACCGCACGAAACTCTGCGCGGGATATGCCCTCCCCTGAGCGCCTCTGGCCTTTCTTGTCGCTCATCGCGGCTCCCTTCCGCTCTTCGCCCTCACATGATACCGATCCTGGATCTCCGGGGGGAGATTCCGACCGCCGGACTCCGCGGCCCCGGACGTTTGACTTGCTGGGCCGACCCGCCCCAGAATTCGCAAAACCCAAGCAGCCGTGGATCCGGGAGCGCCCGAGCAGGCCGCCTGGGCCCGGGAACCTCTGCTCGGCGGAGGGGCTCGGAAGGGGGGGCATGAGGATGAGGACGGGACTCGACAGGCTGGCGGCGCTCGCGCTCGCCACAGGTCTTCTCGGTGGCTGCGCCTGGGTCTCAACCCAGAACGCGATCAGCGCGGAACGATCGCTCGCCGCGGCCGGCTTTCAGATGAAGCTCGCGACGACGCCCCAACAACTCGCCTCACTCGAGGGCCTGCCGCAGCGAAAGCTCCTGGCTCGAGACCGCGACGGGGCCGTGATCTGGATCTACGCCGATTCCACTCACTGCAAGTGTATTTGGGCGGGTTCCCAGGCCGCCTACGGTCGCTACCAGCAGATGCAGAAACGCGAGCAGATCGCCGAGGACGAGGCGGTCGCAGCCATGAACTGGGGGCCGTGGGGGCCCTGGGG
>SPKZ01009652.1_pt1 | contig 14324 bp, 11 predicted proteins | sample 2456571 | NCBI WGS metagenome assembly SPKZ01 (sample SAMN11192286, study PRJNA482655) | marine metagenome | biome: ENVO:00000447; feature: ENVO:00000244|ENVO:00000211|ENVO:00000569|ENVO:00002023; material: ENVO:00002151; isolation source: ocean water from marine abyssalpelagic zone ...
AAAACAAACCTTCCGAAAAACTCGCGAAAGCCTCCGATCAGGCCAGTGAAACGGCCGAGCAACTCGCAAATGACAACCTCGAGTCAGCCGCCGATTCGGCCAACGACGCCAGTGAGTCCATGGCTGAAGCGGCAGCCGCCTCCGAAGCCTCGGACGCATCCGAAGCGGCAGAGCCCTCCGAAACAGATTCCTCTGATCCGTCCTCACCAGAAGCCAGTCCCGGCGAGCCGGAAATGGCCAAAGCCAGTGACCAACCCGCCGCGACCGAAGGCAATCAGCCTAAAGTCCCGAACTCTCCCCAGCCATCCCTCAGTGATCTGGCCCAGCGCCAGGACGCTCTCGCCGAACAGATCGAGATGGTTCGGGACGGGGATTTGCAGCAGGCTTTGAGCGCGATCGAAGCCCAACTCCAGGCCGATGCCCAGGCGCTGCGGGCCGAAACTAATTCACTCGAGGAGACCCTCCAGAGTCTCGATCAGCACAACGCGAGGAGCGCCGCCGACCGCGCCGAGCAGGCCCTGAACCAGGGTGCCAACGAAGCTAAGGACGCCGCGCAGCATCTTGCCAATGCCGAACAGATACAGGACCAGGCTCAGTCCAACGGTCAGCTCGAGAGCGGAGAGCTTTCTCAACCTGCCCAGCAAGCCATGCAGCGTGCGGCGCAGGAGCAGCAGCAAGCCGCCCAGGCACTCGATCGGGCTTCCGGAGCACTCGAAGCTTCGGCCAACTCTTTGGCCCAAAGCCAGGAACAGCTCCAACCTTCCGATGATGGCGGCCAGGTCGCTGACAGCGGAGAGATGGCTGAAGGCTTCAACGACGTCACCGAATCCGCCCAGTCGCAGGATGCCCAACAGGCATCTCAGCAGGCTCAGCAAGCCGCCGACTCGCTTCAGCAACTCGCTCAGAATGCGATGAAGAAACTCGGAGCCCAAGGCCAGAATCCGGGCATGGCCGATTCGGACCAACCCAATTCCAATCCTGAGCTAGCCTCGGAACCTGATGGCTCGCTGAACTTGAATGAGTCAGGAGAGAAGACCGCCGATGCCGACGGCAGCGGCATTCCACCGGAGCTCAAGGCCATGGGCATCAGCGCCGAGGACTGGTCGCGTTTCAAGGGGGCGATCTCCGGCGGCAACGCTGCCGGCATCGAAACTGACCTGCCTGCCGAGTATCGCGAGCTCGTAGGCCGCTATTTCCAGGTGATCGCAAAGGAGGCCGGCAAAGAATGATCCGGCTGATCACCATCCTGGCCGTCCTGGCCATGCTTCCGGTCCACCACGCGGTGAGCCAGAGTGAAACTCTTTCTAATGCCGTTTTCCTGAAGCACCAGGAAGGCGTCGAAGCCGCTGTCGATCGTGCTTTGCGTTACCTGGCCTCCAACCAGTCCGCTGACGGGACCTTCAACGATTCCTACGGCCGCTCTGTCGGAGTCGTTTCTCTGGTTGGGATGGCTTATCTCTCTGCCGGTCACACTCCCGGTTCCGGTGAATTCGCCGATAACCTGCAGCGCTGCATCGACTACGTGCTCGACAGCCAACGGCCCACCGGTCTGCTCGACAAGGGCGACTCTGGTCACGGCCTCATGTATGCGCACACCATCGCCACGCTTTTTCTCTCTGAGTGCAGCGGCATGGTCGATCCAAAGACGCAGGCCCGTCTCAGCCCTGTTCTCGCCCGCGCCACCAAACTGATTCTCCAGGCCCAGGCCGTTCCCAAGGCGGAAAAGCACCAGGGAGGCTGGCGATACAAGGCCGACTCCCGCGATGCCGACCTCTCGTGTAGCGGTTGGGCTCTCATGGCCCTGCGGTCAGCCAAGCTCAACGGCGCCCCCATCCCCGACCAGGCGATTGAAGACGCCGTGGCCTATGTGCTCTCCAATCACGACAAGGAAGAGGGCCGTTTCGGCTACACCGATCCCTGGGGTCACTCCGAAACACTGACGGGGTGCGGTCTCCTTTGCCTCGAGCTCTGTGGTTATCACGGCACCAAGTCGACCTACCGGGCCGGCGATTTCATCCTCAAGCACCGACAGGCTATCGTACAGAATGCCCACGAATACTACGCCAACTACTACAACGCCCAGGCCATGTTCCAGCTGGGCGGCCGCTACTGGGCTCAATACGCCGACTGGATGTACGGTGAATACATTCCCAAGCAGCAGTCAAACGGCTCCTGGTCCAATGGCCGCAACGGAGGCACCTACGGCACGTCAATGATGGTCCTTTCCTTCACCGTCCCCTACCGCCAACTCCCGATCTATCAACGCGACGAAACCGTTGACGAAGCGCCATGAGGGCGGACCCTATCCCGAATGGATTTTCGTTGGTTAGGCAGAATCTCATACCAGGAAGGACTCGAGTTGCAGAATGAGCTGGTCGAGAAACGGCTCGAAGGCAGCGCCTCTGATACGGTCCTGCTGCTGGAGCACGAGCCGGTCTACACGATCGGTCGCACCCGCGATCGTTCCTCGCTCATTAATCCCGACAACCTGCCCTACCCGGTTTTCGAGACCAATCGCGGAGGCCAGGCCACCTTCCACGGCCCCGGCCAGCTCGTTGGTTACCTGATTCTCGACCTCAATGCCTACGGCAAAGATCTGCACACTTATCTTCGTGAAATCGAGTCGATCCTGATTGATTTCGCCTCAGAATTCGGTATCCGTTCTGAGCGCAGGGAAGGACTCACCGGAGTCTGGATCGACGACCGAAAACTCGCCTCGATCGGCGTTGGCGTCCGCAAATGGATCTCCATGCACGGATTCGGGCTCAACGTTTCACGCGACCTCCACGGCTACGAAGCCATCGTCCCCTGCGGCATCTCGGATGTCACCATGACTTCGCTCGAAACTGAATCGAACCAGGATCTGACCACCGAAGAGGCGGCCAGTCGCATCGAACCGTTTATCCGATCCGGACTGGACGCCCTCCGCGCATCCTGACCAACTACCTAAATTTCTGCTTCTCACCTTACCACTATGTATCTCGTCGCCGTCAATCTGGAGAATCCACGCGAAATGGCCGTGGCCCAGGCCAAGGATGACCGTACCATACGTATCGGCCGTAAGCCTGAGACCCTGCCGGAGGAACCTGTCGACGTCCTTCGCATCACCTGGAATGACCGACTCGTCAGCCGAAATCACTGCGAAGCCATGCGCACCGGCGAGTCTCTCCAACTCAATCGACTCCCGGCCCTGCCCGGACGCAGCAAGCCGAACGCACTCTATTCCAACGTGGCTCCACGTGACCGCGAACTGATGCAGGAACCTGTCACGCTGAGCTACGGTGGATCTGCCGTCATCGGCACCAAGGGGAACACGGCCATCTACTGGCTCAAAAGCCTGGGTGATCTCGACAACGAGATCGAACGCTATCAGCAATCGCTCGAAACTAACAAGGAGAGCTACGAGGCGGAACCGATCACCGGCCAGGACTACGACGAGGTCGAGCAGCTCGACGAATACAGCCTGCGTCTACAGCTGAAGCTGCTTCAACGCGAACTGCCTGAACAGGTGCTCTCTGGCTGGACCGACGAAACCGATCTCTTCACCCGCGCAGCCGTGTTTCTCGAAAACGCGCTGCCCGGACAAAAGGGCGTCAGCGCAACTTTTCTGGCACTCGACCCCAGCGACAGCAACCTGGTCATCGAAGTCCTCAATCCCGATCCCCTCGCGCGAGCCGATTTTCGCCCCAGCCGAACTCTGCTGAAGCGCCTCGACATTGAGAACCCCAAGCCGACTGACATTCACATCTGGTCCTCCAAGGAACACTCCAAGGTTTTCAGTGCCGAAAGTCTCGGTGACCAGATCGACTGGGTCTGTATCCTGCCGGTCGCCAGCCTCGACGAATCCGCCGAGATCTATCGCGATGAGCGCCGCCGACCGATCTACCTGTATGTGGAGACGCGCCAGGCATCGGAAACGACTGCAGCTGCGTTTGTTCCTTTTCTTCGTCTCATCAGTTCGCTGGTAGCCAGCCTTCTTTCCTCTCGGGCCGATCAGAAGCTTCAGGACCAGATGGCGACCTACTTCTCGCCCGGTCTCCGCAAGCTGATGCAGCGGCTCGATCAGACGGTTCTCGAACCCGCCATGGTCGATGTCACGGTGATGTTTGCCGATCGTCGCGGTCACTCCCGAATGCTCGAACTTGCTCGTAGCGATCACGAAATTCTCGACCGCCTCAACGAGAACCAGGGCGTCGTGGGACTCATCACCGAAGAGGTGTTCAACAGCAAAGGCGTGGTGACCGACTTCGCCGGAGACGGAGCTCTTGGCCTCTGGGGCTGGCCCAACATCGAGGAAGAGAAGACTCAACATTCCCTCGAGGCCGTTGAAGCGGCCGAAGCCATCATCAAGCGCCTCTCGGATCGCGTCGAATACGAGGAGGAACTCGGCCGCGACATGTCCGCGGTTCGAATCGGGATCAGCACGGGCCGAATCGCCGTCGGAAAGACCGGCCCGACTCAGCAGTGGCACATCTCCGTGTTTGGGAGTGTCGCCAATCTTGGCGCCCGCCTTGAACGTATCGCCAAGGAGTTCCGCATTCCCGTTCTCATTTCCGATGAGACTTACCTGCGCATCGAAGGCATCGGTGATCGCAGATTCCGCCGCCTCTGCCAGATTCGCCCCGCCGGCTTTGAGGAGAGCTATCCGATCCACGAACTCATCCTACCCAAGTCACAGGGCGGCTCCGGAATTTCTGACGAGGACGCCCGGACCTACGAAACCGCTCTCGAGCTGTTCCACCAGCGAAAATGGGATGAGGCCCTCGACCTGCTGAAGACCCTGCCCGAAGAGGATCCTCCGACCGCTTGGTTGATCGACAAAACCGAAAGTTTCCGGCAAGATCCTCCGGCGCCCGACTGGGGCGGAGAAATTCAAAGCCTTTCCAAGTAAAACACTGCCGTGTCCGACGAAGAAAACATCCGGATTAAAGACTACCAGGTCCACACTCCCCCCCTCGGGGAAGGAGCCTACGGTAGGGTGTTTCGCGCCACCTACCGTGGAATTTCCGATCGCGCCCTCAAGATCTTTCGACCGGGCGCTGTCGACCTCTCGGCTATGGCACGAGAGCTGGAAAAGCTCTCCCAGGTCGCCGAACACCAGGGCATCGTCACCCTGCACGATTTCGACCTGCTCCACGAACCGCCCTACTACGCGATGGGCCTCCACGCGGACCAGGATCTCGAAGGCAGCTGGGAGACCCGAACCCTCGAGCGCATCGTCGGCCACGTCGATCACCGCGAAGGCTGGCGCATCACCCGTGACATCGCGGATGCTCTCGCCTATTTGCACCAGCACCAGATTATTCACTGCGACATCAAGCCGTCGAATATCCTGCTGACCGACGAGATTCCCTATCACATCAAGATCTGTGACTTTGGTCAAAGCCGTGGCCTCGCGGCAGAGGGATTCGAGCCAGTCGGCACACCACTCTACGCCAGCCCCGAACAGCTCCGTGATCCCCGCAACTCGGCCGACGGCAAAGGCTTTCGATGGGACGTCTACAGCTTTGGCGTTCTCGCTTTTAAACTCCTCACCGGGGAGCTCCCCCGTCTCCAGGCTTTTTCGATGGCGGAACGAACCAGCTTTGATCCTGACGCCACCCTAGTCGAAGCCAGCCTCGAGGCGACCATGGCGGAAACCGGCAATGCCATCGATGGCGATCAGCTCGCCACGATGACGGAGGCTGTCGAGGAGATCAACTGGCCCGCCGACTTCTACGTCCCGAGTGATCGAAAGGAACTGATCGAACAGTGTCTCGAACTCGACCCTAAGAAACGTCCCGCCGACATGCGCGAAGTCTGGGGACGCATTCAGAATCTCGATCAACAGACAGTGGTGAAGAAGGCTCGCCGCCTCAATACCATTTTTGCCACTTTGTTAGTCGTCGCCATCTGGGCATCAGGTTTCGCCTTTTTCCAGGCGCAAAAAGCAAAGACAGCGACTGAAGAAGCCAAGAAAGCCAAGATCACATCCGACCAGAGTGCCGGAGCAGCGATGGACCTGCTTTCCCTCGTTGTTCAGCAATTGAACAGCGGGGAAATTTCCGGACCCGAAGCAGACCAGCTTTACCAAATCGTGGCGGACAATGCGTCCACTTTCGTGGAGAACCGCAAAAAGAACAGTCCCGACTCCGCCAAGCTTCTGCACTTCTCTGCCCAGACAGCGTTCACCAGTGCGATCGGATATCGCAAACGAGGCAACCTCGATGAAGCACTGAAGGAATTCACCGCGGCCTACGAAATTCACTCTGAACTCGCCGGGGATAAGAAGGCTCTCGAGACCCTTTCCGTCAATTTTCCGGCCCTCACTGCCCGCGCCCTCATGGAGATCGGCAAAATCCATGAACTCAAAGGGAATTACATCGATGCCATTAACGCCTTCACCAATGCCCGAGACTGGCGCCTCAAGGAGTCAGAGACCCGACCGGGCCAGGGCTCGTTTCGCAAACAGCGTGATCGCGAACTGGCTCAAACTTACCGTGCCATCAGCCGGGCCTACTTTCTCAATGGAGAAGAAGAGCCAGCCATTGAAGCACTCGAGGAGCTCCATCTCATCCTTGAGGAGAAGATCGCCGATCCAGAGGAGAGCGATGCTCACAACCTTGTCATCGAGGCGATTCAAACCCTGAGACAGAAAGGTGAAATCGAGCACAAATTTGGAGACCTCGATGCCGCCTCCGCCACCTTCCAGCGCCTCATGGTCCTGGCAGAGTCGCTCGTGGATGCCTCCCCTTCCGTGGCAGAAGAAGGTCGTGACTCCTACATTGCCGCGTTGAATTCGCTGGGACGAATTCAACTCGAGCAGGAGCAACCTGAAGCCGCTCTCGTTCTCTTCCGCGAGGAAATTAAACTTCGCGAAGAACGCTCCAGCCTCCGCCCCTACGATCCGGAGATCAAGGTGGCCCTGGCCGAAGCCTACTCTCTCGCTGCTCAAGCTCTTGAACTGGAAAATGAGTCCTCGCGCTCGCTTGCAATTTTCTATCTCGAACAGGCAATCACACTGATTGGCCGCCTTCCTTCGGAGGTTCGTTACCGCCCGGACGTTCAGGCGAGCGTGATCGAATACAACGAGATCCTCTCTACGATCCAGGAAATGGACGAGTAGCGTCCCGCCAGATCTCAACTTCCCCGTCCCAGCCGACCCGGGCTAAGTTCTCTTCAATTTCTCCGAACGAAGGTTCTAAAACTCCTTCGTTTTTGATCTGCTCTGCATCAGCAGGATAATCCGGAAAGACCTGGCAGGACAACCACCAGCAGCCCCAGGCTCGCCAGGAGCGCAATTCCTTCCTCGGCTCCACCATTCGAGTGGCGAGGTGCTGGAAGTGACGTCGTGGATTCCCGATAAACTGATCTTCGAGGCGAGCCTGCATGACCCATTTCATGCCGAGATAGGGAAGCGGCCATTCACTGAGGACCGGCTCATCTCCCGCCAGGTCCGCAGCGAAAGCCCGGTTCATCATGAGCATTGACTGAGCTGGCAAGCCCTGTTGCCAGAGCGACTGTCCACATTCCAGCGCACGCTGATAAAAAGTCGGCCCGCGATCTGAACCCAGTGCCTTCAATGCCGAAGCCCGCAGCGCTTCCGTGACTTCCGGAAGGTAGGGACAAGCCGGCAGCGGTTCACCCATCACTTCACGAGGACAAACTCTCCAAACGACGAAGCCACATGAAAGTCAGGCTTCTCGGTCCCGGGATCCACCCAGCTGATCCAGTCCTCCTGGACTTCATCATCATTCATCGAAAATTCAGCCCGATAAACTCCCGCGATGACCTTATCCCCCTTCAAGAGGCCGTGATCTTTCATCACCTGCAGAGAAACCTTTCCTTCAACAAAGTATCCGCCATCTCCGTACTGAGCCGTTAGTTGAAGCGCCGGAAAATTCCAATGGGCATCAATGTCGCGGTAATGCTTCGCGCGATAATCGAAGATCCATCCTCGCGGATCCATTTCAAGGCCGTAGTACGAATCCTTGAGCTCTTTGTCGGTCGCAAAGAAAATCTCAACCCGATCGGATCCAAGCACGGAATCATCGCGATCCTTTCCGTCACACAACACGATGTCATCGTCGGCTACGATGAACTGGAAACCGAGCCACTTCTGGTTCCACACCGCCCGAAAGGTGGTCGCAGGGCTTTCACGGTCCAACCAGGGAAAGCTGAAATCGGTCAGAGCCTCCCCTTCTCCACAATCGACATTGGCCGAAAAGTTAACGTTGTAGCTCTTCATCTAACCTACCTTCACCACATCCCTGACTTGTTTCAAATCCGTTATTACGGCATCAGCGAGAGACTCGGCCTGTTCAAGCGGCACCCCACGAGTACGAAGGCTACGTTTGTCCCCGGCAAATAGTCCTGCCAAAAATCCCACCTCGCGTGCCGGGAGAACATCTTTCTGAAGATCGTTCCCCAGGTAAAACACCCTGCCCACGTCTATATTTCGCTCTCGGCAGGAGTCTGCCAGCTGCTCGTAGAGCCTTCGCGAAGGTTTGCCTTCCCGTGCCTCGAACGACCAGTGGCTCAGGGATTCTTCAAATCCCAGCCCGCTCAGCGACGAACCGGACAATTCCTCGAAGACAGGTTGAGTGTAGAACTGGGCATTGGAGACAATCCCCAACGGAAGCCCACCTCCCCTTAGCGAGGCGAGGAGCTCAAGCGCCCCGGGCATCAGCCAGACGGGATTGACGACACATTCGTAAGCAATGGCAAAGCGCTCCAGTTCGCGCTCTGATATCCCCTCGATCCGGGCCGACTGAAAAACGTCCTGCCAGACTTCACGAATTTCGACCTCGGGGTGAGAGATCCCCTCATCCCGACGCATTCGGAGTCTGCACTCTATGCTCTCACGGTAGACCTCGGCCATTTGTTCAGGGCTGACTCCCTCACCACGTTCACCAAGGTCACAAAGCAGACCTGCCATCGCGTCTGCGGAAACCGTTTCGTTGGCAAGACTGATGTCACCGGCAGCTGAGATGAGCAGCGTCCCGTAGATATCAAAGGCCACCGCCTCGATATCAGGCAGCTCCCGCAATCGAGGCAATACGCCTGTCTCGAGAGGGTCGATGGGTGTCAGTTTCCGGCACGCTTCGGCTGCGATAGTCATCGATCAGTTGCGCAGCAAGTTAAGGCGTGAAGGATTAAGAAACTGTTTGAGCACTTTGCTGGTGGCGAGGTGTTTGACCTTGCTGGTTGGAGAACTCGCTACCCGATCATAAAGCTCTTCCAACCGCTGGCCATATCCTTCCAGTGAGTAAACGGTTTCAACCGTGTGACGCGCTGCCTTGAACTCGGGTTCGGAACAAAGAGACAAAGTGGGGACTCTCATCTGCTCGAGTAATTCCGGGTTTTCCTTCACCTTGCGAAGCACTGACAGCTGGAGTTCTTCGTTAAGAACGCCGAAATCGATTCGTCCATTTCCGACCCACGCTTTCCAGGTTTGCTTCACCGCGTTCCTCGGCATGCGGCAATCGTAGGCAAGATAGCTTCGCCGCAGCATCGACTCGATTTCGGAGTAGAGCACTTTTTCATCGAGCCACTCCATCGGGAATCCAATCCGGGGATACAGGTTCGTGATCTTGAGCCCATTGCGTTCAAAGTCGCGGGTGATATCGGGGAGGTCCCTGCCAAAGACACACTTGTTCGCCATCCATGGCTCAAGAAAAGCGAGACCAAACCCTTCTGAAATACTTGTCGTGACAATAAAGTCGGACCAACCGATAAGATCGAGAAATTCATATTCCCCGGAGTCTGCTATGCCGAGAGTTACGGGAAGCTCAAGCTCCTCCGCGGCCGCGCGCCAAAAGTCGTGCACTTCTTTCCACTCCGGGTTCTCCGGGCTCAGCGTGGTGGCGAAATCGATTCGATCACCGAAGATCAAAGCCAAAAGCAGCAACTCCCCGAGATTCTTCCGTCGAATGCCACGGGTCGGGTAGAGGGCGAACAACTTACTCTCAGAGAACGGCCGATCCTCCGGCTTTGTGATCACCGTTAAAGGAGAGATCGCATTCGGGATCACATGCAGGTTCGATTCGGGAACGCCGGCCGATCTCAGGTAATCGTGATCACGGTGATTGATCGTGGCGTAGTGAATCTGCCTCGCCATCGGATACAGCGTCGTCTCGAAACTCGATTCCGAATCGAAAAATGATCGCTGGGCGGAGTAATTTCCAGGCCGGCCATCTTCGGCAAAGTCATGTAACTGAAGCACAATCCTGGCACCGTCGTTGGCCAACTCCCGGATCGCTGTTGGAAAGAGAACATTCTTCGCAAGCGTCGGATTGTGGAAATGCCAGATATCCGGCTGCCCGCCGAAATGTTTCTGAGCCTCTGCCTTGAGGGCTTCGGCAAGGCTTTCCGCAATATCAGCATTCCCTGTTTTCCGGTAATTGAGAGCCGGAATGACCCTGACCGATTCGCTGCCGGCTTCCGGCCTCGGCTCTTCTCCCGAAAGTATCAACAGTTCAACACCCCGCCCCTTGAGAGCCTCTCTCGCAGATTCGATCACCCGAGTCACCCCGCCCCGGCGGAGGTGATAGTGCACGATAGCGACTTTAAGAGATTGGTCAGTTCCGGCCATGTCGTTTGCGGTATTCGGGCAGGCTGATCATCGGGGGGCGTTCTTCCTCGATGATTTCGCGGTTCAGCATCTCGTATCGACGCCCCTCCGCCTGCAGTTGTCGGAACATTCCATTCACTTCCGGCAGTTCCGAAACGATGTCGTAATGACGCAGCCGGTTCAAGAAACTCTGCAGAATACCGAACGACATCTTTCCGAGATCAATGGTCGACTGGTTCCGGTGAACCCGCCGGTCCAGGTCAGTCTGGGCAAAGGCATCGAGCCCGTGAGCCTGAAACACATCAATCAAATGCGAAGTCTCGACTCCGTAGCCAATGGGAAAGGGCAGTGTCTCAAGCAGGTCTCGTCGCACCGCATATTCACCGGAGAGCGGCTGCATCAGAGCAGTGAGCTCTGGAAAAAAGATCGAGAACAACGGCCGCACCAGGATCTCTGTCACTCGCCCGCCACCGGAAGGCCTGACTCCCTCCGAAAGAGCCAGCGGACGGTCATAGAACGCCTTCACATACTGAATCTCAGGACGATAAAGCAGAGGTGCCACCAACCCGGTCACGAACTTCGGGTGAATATTCTTAATGTCGGCATCGACGTAGCAGATCACGTCTCCCTTCAACTGGTGTATCGCTTTCCACAGATTCTCTCCTTTCCCCGGCTTGAATCCATGGTCAGACAGAATATCCGCCGACAGGTAGGTATCCGCCCCATAGGAAGCGGCGATCTCGAGGGTGTCGTCGGATGAGCCGGAATCGATCACGGCGATCTCGTCAACGAAGGGATAACGATCCATCAGCTCGCTCTTGAAGACGATGATCTCTTTTCCAATCGTCTTTTCCTCGTTCAAGGTTGGAATGCATAGGCTGATGGTCACCCCTGCTTCCTGTTTCGCCCGGACAAGCTCCTGCATATCCCAGAACTCGCTGTGATGAAACGTGTTTGTCTGAAGCCAGCGGGCTACTTTTTGATCCACTTCCGACATCTGCTTAACCTTCGAACCCAAATCCCGCTGAATCCATAAACTGCAGCACTGAAACGATCTGGGCCAACCCGTCGAAAATCGGTTCGAGGTGAATCATTTCATCCGGTGTGTGCCTGTTTTCCCCCTTCGTAATCCCAAGGGTCAGTGCCGGAATTCGCTTATCCAACAGGGCGGCCAACTCAGAAATACTGGGTTCAACCCGTGGACGAATTCCCAAGCGATCGAGAGCATGCCTCGCCTGCTTGACCAGCGGGTGATCTCCCCCGAGATCCCCCGGTTGACGATGAGCGATCATCTCGACCCCCACCTCACCGGCATAGGCAATGTCAGCACGATGCACAAGGGAAGCGACCTCCTCTTCAACACGCTTCGCCAGTCCTGCATCTTCGCTGCGTATTTCAAAGCGAACCTTGGCTTTACCCGGCGGAACGTTATAGCCCGAACCCGCTTCCAGTGAGCCAATCAGGATCCGGGTCTCCGGGAACTCGTCACGGTTTAACGTCAGGATTTGCTCCACCACTTGGTTGAGGCAGGCGATCGCACCCGAACAGTGCTCATCCGGGCTCCCCCCGTCCCCCTGCCATTCGACGGTGACAACTCCACGAGCCATCCCGAGGCTGGAGTAGCTCAGGCGACCGAGGTTCATCCCCTCAACACACAGGGCTGAGTCAATCACCCGATCAGTATTCTCGAGGAAGAACCGCATTCCGGCGAGATCTCCGCGACCGAAGCTGCGCGTCGTGCCCAGGAGGATCAGGTTGGACTCCAACCGAATTTCAAGAGCCTCCAGTACAAGCGGCAGCGTTGCGAGAACCGCCACACCAAGGCCGTTGTCTGCGATGCCTCGCCCACTCATCTTCCCGACCCCCACATTGACGGTGTGATCATCGGATTCCGGCCAGATCTTGTCGACGTGAGCGGCTACGAGCAAATTGCGCTTGGAGTCCTTACCGGGCATCACCGCTGCCACATTTCCAGCCTGATCCCGTGAAATATCATTGAGCCAGCATTCCGTGAAGCGATCGCTGAGGAGCTGGGTCAGCTCCCGTTCGGAACCCGTCGGCGAAGGAATTTCTCCTGCCATTACGATATTGGCGAAAAGAATCTCCCGTAACTTGCTGAGCGACTCCCGCCTATCCAGGATCGCTTCAGTTGCTCCATGTTCGGTTTCTTTCGCCATCTGCCAGTAAATGAACCCTAAAGAGATCCCATCGCGAGAAAAGCGATTTTCCCGACAAATCCGGCATTGATGGTGCCGTAGCAATAGTTCACGATCACCACCTTAGACGATGAACATCGGCTTTGTATCCACCCGATTTTCCGGCACCGACGGCGTTTCCCTCGAGGCCCAGAAATGGGCGGACGCGCTCGAACGACTCGGTCACGAATGTTTCTGGTTCAGCGGCCTCAGCGATCGACCTCGCGAATCTTCAATGGTCGTTCCCGAAGCGTTCTTTGAACATCCCGGCATCCAGGCGATCAACGATGCGGTTTGGAACGTGGATACCATCCCGACCTCCATCGCCGATTCGATCGCAGAAATTTCGAAGCACCTCGAAGCAAACATCGATGATTTTTGCCAACGCTTTGAAATCGATCTGTTGATCCCCCAGAACGCACTCACCATCCCGATGAATCTGCCGCTCGGGCTTGCACTGACCGACCACATTGAATCGTCTGGCATGCCCACCGTGGCTCACCACCACGATTTCTACTGGGAGAGGAAACGGTTCAGTGGAAGCGGAGTCCTTCCTTACCTCGAGAAGGCTTTTCCTCCTGCATCGGATTCCATCACCCACGTTGTCATCAATTCCGAAGCCGGCCGCCAATTGAACGATCGCCTCAAGCTGGACTCCATTCTCGTTCCCAATGTGATGGACTTCGAGACGACGCCTGAAGGCACACTTGCGAGCTCAACGATCAAAAGCGAACTCGGCTTCGCCAAGGAAGATATTCTCTTTCTCCAACCCACCCGTGTGGTTCCGAGAAAAGGCATTGAACATGCTATCGAGCTGGTTTCCCGACTCGAAGACCCGAGGATTAAGCTCATCATCTCTCACGAATCCGGTGATGAAGGCCACGACTACCTGGACAGTCTGGTTGCGCTGGCCAAGGCCCGGCAAGTCGACCTCCGACTCATCGGAGACCTGGTGGGATCGTCGAGCCAGACTCCATTCACGCTCGAAGAGCTCTACCAGGGTGCTGACTTTGTCACCTACCCCAGTCTGTATGAAGGATTCGGCAACGCCCTTCTCGAAACGGTCTACTTCAAAAAGCCCGCTCTCGTAAACCGCTACTCCGTCTTCATCGACGACATTGAGCCCCTCGGTTTTGATTTCGTGACCATGGACGGAAACGTCACCAACGAAACGGTGGAGCAGGTTCGCCAACTACTGGCAGATCCGGTACGAATTTCGGCGGCTGTTGATCACAACTTCGAGGTAGCGAAGCGGCTCTTCGGATTCAATCGAATCACCGATTCACTTTCACCGATCCTGTCGTCCCTCTAATCCTGGACACTGACCGATTTCACCGTGGCGCCGCGCTGAGGCGGCGTCAGGGTACGGGCATGATAGTCAACCATCACGCTCTCGAGAGAAGCGTAGAGCTTATCCACCATCTCGGGCTTGGGAACGCGGTATTCCACCATGTGGACGTGGGTGGTGGATGGAAACACCTTCACCGGCAGATCGTATTCCTCGTCGGCGATGCCTTCCGCGATTTGTCGGAGGCGTTCAACCCTTTCAGCGGTCTCCTTGAGCGGCACGAGCGGTT
>SPKZ01004227.1_pt1 | contig 14318 bp, 15 predicted proteins | sample 2456571 | NCBI WGS metagenome assembly SPKZ01 (sample SAMN11192286, study PRJNA482655) | marine metagenome | biome: ENVO:00000447; feature: ENVO:00000244|ENVO:00000211|ENVO:00000569|ENVO:00002023; material: ENVO:00002151; isolation source: ocean water from marine abyssalpelagic zone ...
CTATTTCGGCTAGCGTATCTCGCGTTAGCTGCGCAGCGTCGTTCGCTAATTGCAGGCGTTCTTGCGCCGCTAGCACGTTGATATAGCGCCGAGTTACCTCGCCTAATAAGTTGAGCGCTGCAACTTCTTGTGCGGCAAAAAGCATGTTGCGCCGATTATCAATCACCGAAAGGCGGGTATCTCGCTTATTACCCATTTCCAGAACAGATGATAAAGACAGTGTGAACTTTGCTTTATCAAGCACGTTGAAATTACCAGTACCAATGGCGTTTTCCGCCTCAAGAGCAATGTTATAAGCGGGCTTTAGTGTTTGTGTTTGCTGGTGGCCGTTAAGCGCCGATTGGCGAAACTTAAACACTTTAAGCGAAGGATGTTGCGCCATGGTACGTTTAATGGCGGTGCTTAAGTTTAAAGAGTTTTGGCTAGCAATATTTTGCGCTATCGATAATGGACTGAGCGCAATTAAGCCAACGCAAATTATCGATTTTAACGAGAATCGCGATAAAGTGGCGCCTATGACAGGCGCTCGAAAACGATGAAACATTTGGAATTATCCTACTTTAATAATAAATACAGTGGGGTTTTAAACCCACCATTATGTTAGTTAATTAAACGTAGGTTTTAGGAGGACGTAGCAGGGCGTTATAACGTGCGGTAAGCTGGTTAGATTGGAGGTCTAAATATGTATTTGATCTAATCACAATCGATAATTTCACGCTTAACAATGCTAGCGAAATACTGGCGCAGCAAGGACAACACAGGCAATCACAATCAATGCATTGCTCGTTGTGCTGATGTTCTATCGTTTGATTTTGTTGTTCATTCACCGTTTCCGACATCACATCCGACATGACATTGTCATATTGCACCGCTAGCACATTGCTGGTTGTGCATGATTGCGCCGCCACTAACGTCGATTGCAATGCCATCATCGCTATCAACACATAGATCGCCAGTACTACTGGCTTAATATGCAGTTGAGACAGCTTTGCTGCAATGATGGTAGTGAATCGCGTCATGAACGTTTGTTTTGCATCCTAGGTGTTATATATAAAGGTTGTGCGCTTGAACTAACGCATTAATGGGCGCATCATAAAGGTTCCAGTCGCTGTAAAGTCAAGAGTTATGAAGATTAGCCAACTCGCTAAATTAACCAACGTGCCAAATAAAACTATTCGCTATTACGAAGATATCGATTTATTGCCTAAAGCGTCACGCAATGACAATGGTTATCGCCAATACGTTGATAGTGATGTTGAGCGTCTAATCTTTATTCGACGTTGCCGCGAATTACAAATTCCCATTGAACAAATCAAAATGCTCATCGAAGTGCAGTCAGACAAAAGCTCACCCTGTCGTGAAGTAGACGCGCTAATTGAAAGACAGTTGAGTAACGTGAGAAGCACCATCGCTGAATTAACCTTATTAGAGAAAACACTACATAAGCTCTCAACGTGTTGCCCCAATGACTTTGTCGGCGAATGCGAGATCTTGAAGAATTTACAGCAGTGAAGGCTTCTTATCTCATTTTTGTTCTAATATGGGGCGGCAAATTATTTCTAAATATAAAAAGATAAGCAGTTAACGTGCACAAGAAATGTTGATATTGTGTGCGAATCCTTATTTTTAGCACAAGAAAGTGCGAAAGTCTGTGCATGAGAAATAAACATGCACAAGCAATAGGATTAACGTGAACTGTAATTATCATTTTTCGCCGTTGGAGCAGCTTGGTGATATCGAAAGTAAAGCGGTGCTAAAGCACATCAAGCTTTAGGTGAACTAAAAGGGCTAGCTGTTACCATGCCAAATCAATACCTACTGCTAGCAACGTTGTCACTGCAAGAAGCCAAAGAAAGCTCTGAAATTGAAAATATTATCACCACACAAGATGATTTATATCGTAGTCATTATGAAACTCAGCAGTTTATTTCTACCAGCGCTAAAGAGGTACATAATTACGCCAAAGCGTTAGAAATGGGTTTTGACACTATTACAAGTACAGGCTTATTAACCAATAACACTATTATTGAAATTCAGCGAATTATCGAAAGTAATGATGCTGGATTTAGATCGCAAGGAGGGACGCGGCTAGTTAATGAGGGAGCTAGTCAGATCGTTTATACCCCACCACAAACAGCTCAGCAGATTATCGAATTAATGATGACGAAATGAGTGATTATGATGATTTAGTTAAAATGGCCTTAATCCACCACCAATTCGAAAGTATCCACCCGTTCTATGATGATAATGGCTGAACAGGTCGTATTTTTAATATCCTATATCTAACCAAACAAAGCTTACTCGGTGCGCCTATCCTTTATTTATCCCGTTATCTTAATCGGAATAAAGCACAATACTACAAACTCCTACAAGCCGTAAGGGATAGTAATGATTGGGAAGCGTGGCTACTGTTCATGCTTAAGGCTATACAGATAACCAGTCAAGATACGCTGGGTACGATTAATGGAAATAATGCAAAAGCATAAACAAACGATCAAAGCTCGATTACCTAAAATATATAGCCATGAGCTTATCAATAACTTATTTACTCATCCATATACAAAAATTGATTTTTTAACAAGTGAGTTAGGTATTCACCGCAATACTGCTAGAAAATACTTAAATCAGCTAGTGGATATTGGTCTGTTGTCAAAACATAAGCTGGGTAAGGATAATTATTACTTAAATAATGACTTATTTAAATTACTATCAAATTAGTATTCAGTGATCTTCTCTTCGGTTTGTTAAACGGGTATTAATCCAAATAGTAAACCGGACAATAGGTAAAACTATAGCTATAGAATCAAAAAAGCCCAATCAACTTTCATTGATTGGGCTTTATTATTAGTATGTAACTAGTGCTGGAAAACCAGTCTTAGTTCATGCCGTATTTTTTAAGTTTCTTGCGTAACGTACCGCGGTTGATACCTAAAAGGTTTGCAGCGCGAGTTTGGTTGCCACGTGTGAATTGCATAGTAAGGTCTAATAACGGACGTTCCATTTCACATAAAACCATTTCGTATACTTCAGTTGGCTCTTCACCGTCTAGTTGAGCAAAAAAATTGCTGACAGCGCGTTTTACTGAATCACGTAATAATTGTGGTCTTACTGTACCGTTAGCTAATTGGATTGGCTCAACAGTTAGTTGGTTTTCAGTGGTAGTGCTGGTAGTATTTTGATCAAACATGTGAAATTTGCTCTTCTTAATTAATATTATCGGTAAAAATTCGTTCTAGAACGATAAGTTGTTCACTTGCCGTTTCTATCTTAAATAACTCTCGGCGTAAGTCGCTACGCTGTTCCTTGAGATACCAGCCAATGTGCTTTCGAGCAATTCGAACACCTAAATACTCACCGTAAAATTGGTGTAAGGCGTGCACATGACCTAGTAAAGTCTCTCGTACTTCAGTGCTAGGCACTGGAGCAAGTTTTTTTCCTGTGTTTAAAAAATGATTTATCTCGCGAAATATCCAAGGGTTACCTTGTGCACCTCGTCCAATCATAATAGCGTCGGCGCCTGTGTAGTCTAAAACGTCACGGGCTTTTTCCGGGCTAGTAATATCACCATTAGCAACCACAGGAATTGATATCGACTTTTTTATGGCCTTTATCGTGTCAAACTCAGCAAAACCTTTGTACATACATGCGCGGGTTCTACCGTGTACAGCAAGGGAAGCGATTCCGGCATCTTGTGCCAGTTGTGCAATGGCGATGCCATTACGATTGTCGGTATCCCAACCTGTACGAATCTTTAGCGTTACCGGAATATCTACCGCATTGACTACGGCGTCCAAAATCTGTTTTACCAGAGTTGGATTTTGTAGCAATGCCGATCCCGCTAACTTTTTGTTCACCTTTTTCGCAGGACAACCCATATTAATATCGATTATCTGCGCACCCTGCGAAGCATTAAATATTGCAGCTTGTGCCATTTCCTCAGGATCACTCCCGGCTATTTGCACGCTACGTATTCCTGCTTCATCAGTATGGCTCATGCGATGCATTGACTTGCTGGTGCTCCACACCTTTGGGTTCGATGAACACATTTCCGAAACGGTCATTCCGGCGCCAAGTTTAAAACAAAGCTCGCGAAATGGTTTATCAGTGATACCGGCCATCGGGGCTAAAATGAGCGGATTGGTTAATTGGTACTGACCAATCTTCATACGATACTTACCTCTGTCTCGTCAGGGCTGCGTATAATACGCATTTTTAGGCGAATTGAAAAGCTCAATATTTAACCAAAGAGCAATTATTTAACTTGACTGTACAAAAATGTGACTTTAAGCCGATTTACGGTTGTTTTTTTAGCAAACTTAGACTACGTATACGATAGGCTGCTTAAATTTGTAAAATAAAAGGATTAAAAATGCGAATTATTATGAGAGTGTTTTGTTAATGAGAAGTAACCAGACTAGCTGGTTACTCCTTTTATTACTATTTTTTAATGCCGCTTAAGCGGATCCATTCGTCTTGCTCAGTCGCCGGATCCATGTCAAACCATTCGCTGTAAACGTCAATCAGTCTATTTGCTTGTGACGGCAGCAAGCCTGATAGTGATAATGGCCCGCCCGATTTAACCAAACCTTGCATTAAAGGCGCTAAGTCTTCTAACGGACCTGCCAAGATATTAGCCACTAATACGTCAGCGATGATATCGCTTGGTTGATCTTGAGGCAGGTATAACTCAATTTGGTCAGCAACGTTATTACGTCGTGCATTTTCTTTACTGGCTAAAATGGCTTGCGGGTCAATGTCGATACCGATAACGCGTTTAGCGCCAAGTTTTAATGCCGCAATGGCTAAGATGCCAGAGCCACAACCAAAGTCGACCAGCGTCTTGCCAGTCAAATCTAAGCCGTCTAACCATTGCAAACATAATGCGGTCGTTGGGTGCGTACCGGTACCAAAAGCTAGGCCAGGATCTAACATCACGTTGACCGCTGTCGGGTCTGGTACGTCACGCCAGCTAGGGCAAATCCACAATCGCTTGCCAAACTTCATCGGGTGGAAATTCACCATCCATTCACGGACCCAATCTTTGTCTTCTAGCGGCTCAACTTTATGTGTAAAGTTTTCACCTAGCTCAGGTTGCTGGCGTAAAAAATTCATCACTACGCTCATGTCTTGCTCACCTTCATATAAGGCAACAATGTCTGTTTCACCCCATAAGCGTGTTTCACCAGGTAGTGGCTCAAATACTGGATTATCTTTTGCGTCAAGGAAGGTGACCGATAGCGCGCCACTGTCGGTGAGAATATCGCCTAAGTGTTCTGCGTGTTCACTGGTCGAATTGATTTTAAGTTGGATCCAAGGCATGAGCTGATCTTCAATATAATAAATAATTGGTCGAATTATACGTTATTGCAGGCAATAAAAAACCAGCACGAGGCTGGTTTTTTTAATCGTCGATTGCTGTTAGGGCAAACCGATTAATTCATGCCTAGTTTTTTCTCTAGGTAATGAATGTTTGCGCCGCCATTTTGGAAGTTTTCATCATCCATAATCAGCTGTTGCAATGCTGTATTGGTTTTAATACCTTCAACATATAATTCAGTTAACGCATTAGCCATGCGAGCTATCGCAATACCACGGTTTTCACCGTAAGTAATTAACTTACCGATCATTGAATCGTAATGTGGTGGCACTTTGTAACCCGCATAAATATGCGAGTCCCAACGAACACCTAAGCCGCCAGGCGCGTGAAAACGCTTAATTTCACCCGGTGAAGGAATGAACGTCACTGGGTCTTCAGCATTAATACGACATTCGATAGCATGGCCACGAATTTTAACTTCGTCTTGAGTCATCGATAATGGCTGACCAGCGGCAACACGAAGCTGCTCTTTGATCAAATCAATACCAGTAACCATTTCTGTAACGCAATGCTCTACCTGAATACGGGTATTCATTTCAATGAAATAGAATTCGCCGTTTTCGTATAGGAACTCGAACGTACCTGCGCCGCGATAACCAATATCAACACAAGCTTTAGCACAACGTTCGCCAATGAAGCGGCGTATTTCTTCGGTAATACCCGGAGCTGGTGCTTCCTCAACGACCTTTTGATGACGGCGTTGCATCGAACAATCACGTTCACCTAAATGGATTGCATTGCCTTGACCATCAGCCATCACTTGAATTTCAATGTGACGAGGATTTTCTAGGAATTTTTCCATGTACAATTGATCATTGTTAAAACAGGCTTTCGCTTCTGCTTTAGTGATCGCAATGATTTCAACTAATTCATCTTCATGGCGTACTACGCGCATGCCACGACCACCGCCGCCGCCAGACGCTTTAACGATAATCGGATAACCGATGCGTTTAGCGATCTTCTTGTTCAGTACATGATCGTCGCCTAATACGCCGTCAGAACCTGGTACGGTTGGTACGCCAGCTTTTTTCATCGACTCAATCGCTGAAACCTTGTCACCCATTAGGCGAATGGTTTCTGCTTTAGGGCCAATGAAAATGAAACCTGATTGTTCAACTTGCTCAGCAAAATCAGCATTTTCAGCTAAAAACCCATAACCTGGATGAATAGCTACCGCGCCACTAATTTCAGCAGCACTGATGATTGCAGGGATATTTAAGTAACTTTCTGCGGCTGGCGCAGGGCCAATACAAATAGTTTCATCGGCTAACAATACATGCTTAAGATCGCGATCTGCTGTTGAATGAATAGCAACCGTCTTAATGCCCATCTCTTTACAAGCACGTAAGATGCGCAGTGCAATTTCGCCGCGATTGGCGATAATGACTTTATCTAACATAATGGTTGATCCTATTCGATGATGACTAAAACCTGATCAAATTCTACTGCGGCAGTATCGTCAACTTCGATTGCAACAACAGTACCGGCTTTTTCAGCTTCGATTTGGTTCATCATTTTCATTGCTTCAACGATGCAAAGAGAGTATCGCCAACTTTAACTTGGCTGCCAACCTCAACAAATGGCTTAGCGTCTGGTGACGCAGCGCGGTAGAAAGTACCAACCATTGGAGATTTAACTTGAAAGCCAGCAACCACAGCAGGGGTAACTGGTGCAGCCGCCGCGGCAACAGGCGCGGCAACAGCAGCTGGCACAGCAAGAGCAGTTGGCGCAGCAACCATGGCGACAGGAGCCGCGCGGCTGATGCGTACTGATTCTTCACCTTCAGATATTTCTAATTCAGTGATGCCTGATTCTTCAACTAGCTCAATTAATTTTTTTATTTTACGAATATCCATGATCGTTCTCTTCTTTTAATCAGTTTGTGACTGCAACAAATGCGCAGCAGCCGCTTGTAATGCGTATTCATAACCGTTAGCACCTAAACCACATATCACTCCGATTGCTATATCTGAGAAATAAGAATGATGGCGAAATGCTTCACGTTGATGAACATTAGATAAATGAACTTCAATAAAAGGAATACTGACTGCTAAAATTGCGTCGCGCAGCGCTACACTGGTATGTGTAAACGCTGCAGGATTAATGATAATAAAATCCGCATCAGTTTGATGAATGGCATCAATTAACTCGTGTTCGGCATTTGATTGAACATGGCTAAGCTCTAAGTTCAACGATGTTGCCTGTAAAACTAGGCCTTCAACGATTTGACTTAGTGTTTGCTGACCATAAAGGCCTGGCTCACGACGACCCAACATGTTTAAATTTGGACCGTTCACCAATAAAATTCGTTTATTATCGCTCATCTTGCAGGTATCCTCTGAGTATATCTTGAATCTTGCGGTTAAATAGTGAAGTCAGTGTAACGACCTTATATTTGATAGGCAAGTTGCAAAAATAACTTTATCACCGACATTATATACATTTAGCGACAGTTAGCAGCAAAATACTGGTCTTATCACCTAGCATGACCTTTTTTAGATGAAAAATTATTTGTTCAATTTTAGTACAAAATAAAGTAAATGATCGTAAGTGATGATAAAAAAAAGATTTTTTAATCAATTATCATCGATAACGGGGCTATTAATAATGCTGTTTAGGAAAGGCAATAGTAAACTTCGCGCCTAACATGTCTGAGTCTTCGATAGTCATGCTGCCCTGATAGCCTTTAATGACATCGACGACTACGGCCATACCGATGCCTTGACCTTGCTCTTGCGTGTCTAATCGTGCGCCTCGCTGACTAATTTGTGCTCGCGCACTTTCTTCAATGCCAACACCGTTATCTTCAATAATCAGCTGTAGTTGTTGTTCGTCTTCCACCACACTGACTTTGACTTCACCGGCGCCATATTTGTAGGCGTTGTCCATCAAGTTACCTAGCATTTCTAATAGGTCTGCTTGATCACCTTGAAAGTGGCTGTGTTGGTTGATGCGTATTTCACACATCACCGCTTTGTCTCGATAGACTTTGTCTAAGGCATTTTTGATTTGCAGTGTATGTTCAAGAATATTGACACGGGTAATGCCAGTGACCTGTTGGCTAACGACCGCTCGTTGCAATTGATAACGCACAATCTGATTCATGCGCTGACTTTGCTCACGAACAATGGTTGTTAAGTCGTGGGTAGGCTCGTTAGCCGCATTACTTAACACCGCTAGGGGGGTCTTTAGGGAATGTGCTAAATCGCCCATGCGTTGATGGTAGCGGGTACGTTGTTTTCGCTCGCTGTCAATTAAGCGATTTAGATTGCCGGTTAAACGACTTAATTCGCGCGGATAATTACCACTTAACGAATCAATGTTGCCTTGCTCAATGTCTTTTAATTCTTGTGCTAAGTCATGCAGCGGTCGTAAACCTCTGCTTAATAAAACGTGTTGCGTTCCTAATAGTAAAATAGCCACAACCGCTAACCATAACCATAGTTCTGTGCGGTAACTACTGATGGCGTTCACATAAGCAATACTGTCTTCCATCACCACAAAGGTATAGCGAAAATCTTTACCATCACTTTCCTCAACGGTGCCATAAGTAGCGACAAAGAACTCAAGGCCAACGAAGCTATTATCTATTTCAAATGTCGAACGGCCTGGACGCTGTGGTCTTGCTGAATTTGGTGATATCGTCAACGCAGAACGCGAGCGCCATAGCTCAACACCCGCACGATTCAAGACATAACCATAAAGCCCTGAACTGGTTTCGTTAAATCGTGGTTCTTGCTGATAAGCAGGTATGTCTAGCCTATTGCCTTGTTGTTCTGCGCTAGAGATGAGGCTTAGGATATGTAATTGAAGTTTTTCTTGTTCCGCGGCTTTTAGTGCGTTGCCAAAAGCGGAATCTAAGATGGCGGCAGTAATACTAAAAAAGACCAGCATCAAGATACTGGCCATAAATAATATGCGCGCACGAAGCGAATATTGTTTCAAAAGGAGAGCTAACCTTTAGCCATTAGCAATGGCAGGATTAATACGATAACCACGTCCACGAAGCGTTTCAATAGGTTCAAGTGTATTGTTAGGGTCAATTTTTTTACGTAAACGTCTAATGAAAACTTCGATGACGTTTGAATCTCGATCGTAGTCTTGATCGTAAATGTGCTCGGTTAAAACTGTTTTTGAGATGACTTGATGCTGGTGAGTTAGCAAATATTCCATCACCTTGTACTCATAAGCCGTTAATTCAACTTCGCTGCCATCAACTGAAATAGATTGGGCGTTTAAATCTAAAGTTAATGGACCAAAATTTTGAGTCGCGCTAGCTAAACCGACACTGCGGCGTAATAGCGCTTTAACGCGAGCCAACAGTTCATCCATTTCAAATGGTTTGGTTAGATAGTCATCGGCACCTGAGTCTAAGCCAAGTACTTTTTCTTGCCATTGGTCACGGGCAGTAAGAATAAGAATAGGAAAATTCTTTTCTAAAATACGTAATTTTTTAATGACTTCAATACCATCAATCTTAGGTAAACCAAGATCTATTATCGCTAAATCGTATGGGTATTCAGTGCCTTGATAAAGTCCGTCTTCACCATCACTGGCGCAATCAACGGCATAACCTTGTTTTGTTAAACTGTTGCTAAGCTGCTCAAGCAATAATGGTTCATCTTCAATGATTAAAATGCGCATAGTTATCCTTTATGGTGTCCCTAAACAAACTTCTTATGGTTTTTTATCTGTGATACGACTTGTTTTACTATTAACGTAAACAGTTTTCAAGCGGCCATTCTTTAATAGCATTTTTACTTTGAATACTTTGGTGCCACCAGCGTTGATTTGTTCAACTTTCAATAATTTTTGTGCTTTATATTTTGATTGAACTAGCTTTGATGCTTGTCGTTCGTTGACATCATACGCTGCTACATTAGCGATAAAGCTAAGTGTGCAGATTAAAGCGAGCAGTCTTAATTTATTTACTATCATTTTCATTCTCGAATACTGATGTTTTCACATACACATTAGCATCAAATTGGAAATTGCGATGTTATAGGCTAACTCATCACAATGATTCATATAATAGCCAAAATCCGTTGTCGGCTGGAATAAACAACTTCTCAATATATTAGCACGAAGCTGTCTGTTCTAGATATGTTTGTATGCATACCCATGCCACTTGTAAATGCGTGATTTCAGCGGGAATTTAAATGGACAAATACAAGGCATTTGTTGCAGATAATGGTTATTCCCTTAACAAAACAAATAACGCGGTAGTTGACCATTTTAAACCCGCCCTGCGGGAGTTTCTCAGGTAAGTAATCACGGCGTTACATCAGTTTGAAAGGCAATAAGCATTCCTAAAATGATGTGCCTTGTGCTAACTCACCTGAGAAACTCTGAAACCTGCATTTTCAAGTAGCATGGGTATTAAGCCAGCGAGTGAAACAACAGTTTATGTTGATGAGACTTAACGGTTGCTGAACTTATTTATTGATAGTTTAGTGGTTATTATTTCTCAATTTTCTGGGGGTTCTTCATTTAATGCGGCTAGAAGAAGCTGCTGGCTTTTTTAACCGCAGTCACAAAATTATTGACATCGGTCACGCTATTATAGGGCGCAAACGAAGCGCGAACCGTGCCAGGAATATTTAAATATTCCATCAGTGGCATCGCGCAATGATGCCCAGCGCGAACCGCGATATTCTGTTGATCTAACAAAGTAGCGACATCCGACGGATGTTCATCGTCGAACACAAAACTGATGACCGAAAGCTTATTGCTAACATCGCCAACGATAGACAGACCGTCAATTTGCAGTAATTGCTCTCGGGCAAGTTTTAAAAGTTTTTGTTCATAGCGCTCTAGTGCTGCGCGATCAAAGCTTTTGATAAAATCTATCGCACTGCTTAAACCCAAAACACCGCTGATATTTGGCGTGCCTGGTTCAAATTTAAACGGCAGCTGATTGTAAGTGGTGCCGCTAAAGCTGACTTTTTTAATCATTTCACCGCCGCCTTGCCATGGCGGCATAGCGGTTAAAATGGCCTCTTTGCCGTACAATACACCAATGCCCGTTGGCCCGTACATTTTGTGCCCTGAAAAGGCATAAAAATCACAGTCAAGTTGCGCCACATTAATGGGCAAGTGAGCAATGGCTTGTGCGCCGTCGATGACTGAAATAGCACCAACTTCTTTCGCCATAGCGATCAGTTGTTCTATGGGGTTGATTATGCCGGTAACATTAGATGCATGAGCTATAGACACAATTTTAGTGTTGTCGTCTATTAGTGTTGCCGCTTGTTGCATGTTTAGTTGTAATTCAGTATCGAGTTCAATAACTCGCAGTGTGGCACCAGTCTGTTGACACAGCATTTGCCAAGGCACTATATTGGCGTGATGTTCACTGACCGACACTACAATGTTGTGCTGTGGCGTTAGGTTACTGCGACCATAACTTTGTGCGATTAAGTTGATTGCTTCGGTAGTGCCTTTAGTGAAAATGATTTCTTTTGAATTATGTGCGCCAATAAATTTGGCCACGTTAGAGCGCGCTAGCTCAAATTGAGCCGTTGCTTTTGCACTTAATTGATGTGCCGCGCGGTGTACGTTGCTATTACTGGTGCAATAAAACTCACTAATGCTATCAATAACCTGTTGTGGCTTTTGACTGGTCGCCGCACTGTCTAAATAGGTTTGATTACTTTGACATATCAATGGAAATTGCTGGCGAAATTGTTGCGGGTCAAAGTTCATGCTTTTCTCGTTGGGTAAATAAGTTGTCATCCCCGAAGTCTCTTATCGGGGATCTTATGTCGCGCGTTACTACAACATCGCTTTTAAGAATCTAGCAGTATGTGACGTTGGGTGCTGCGCTATCTCTTCTGGGGTGCCGGTGCAAAGTATTTGACCACCACCGTCACCGCCTTCGGGGCCAAGATCGACAATCCAATCAGCGGTTTTAACCACGTCTAAGTTATGCTCAATCACTACAATGGTATTACCGTGATCACGTAAACGGAACAATACATCTAACAGCATTTGAATATCTTTAAAGTGCAAGCCAGTGGTAGGTTCATCCAGAATGTAAAGGGTTTTACCAGTATCACGTTTTGACAATTCCTTGGCTAACTTAACCCGTTGTGCTTCGCCACCAGAGAGGGTGACTGCTGACTGACCTAAGGTGATGTAAGACAAACCTACATCCATTAATGTTTGCAGTTTACGTGAAATCGCCGGTACTGGTTTAAAGAATGTGTTGGCGTCTTCTACTGTCATGTTCAGCACTTGGTTAATGTTTTTTCCCTTGTATAGCACTTCTAACGTTTCTCGGTTATAGCGCTTTGATGAACATGTATCACAAGGTACATATACGTCGGGTAAAAAGTGCATTTCTACTTTAATTAGCCCGTCACCCTGACACGCTTCACAGCGACCGCCTTTCACATTAAAGCTAAAGCGTCCTGCTTTATAACCCCGAGATCGAGACTCTTGCGTCGCGGCAAACAGTTCACGAATTGGGGTGAATATACCCGTATAAGTCGCTGGATTTGAGCGTGGCGTACGACCTATTGGACTTTGATCGATATCCACCACCTTGTCGCAAAACTCTAAGCCTTCAATGCGATCATGCGGCGCGGGTTCGTCATTAACCGCTTTATTTAACGCAATATGCGCTAATGGGTAAAAGGTATTGTTAATTAATGTCGATTTACCAGAACCAGAAACACCAGTAACACAGGTAAATAGTCCGGTAGGGATAGCCAGATCAACATTTTTTAGGTTATTGCCCGTCGCGCCAAATAATTTAATCCACTCTTTACCGGGTTTAGTGCGCTCTTTACGATATTGGATTTTCTTAGCACCCGACAAATATTGGCCGGTGATTGAATTGGGATTATCAATAATGTCTTGGTATGAGCCTTGCGCGATAATTTCACCACCGTGAATACCAGCACCTGGGCCAATATCAATAATGTAATCAGCGCAGCGAATGGCCTCTTCGTCGTGTTCAACAACGATAACGGTATTACCAATATCACGTAGGTGATTTAGAGTCGTGATCAAACGTTCGTTATCGCGTTGGTGCAAACCAATAGATGGTTCGTCAAGCACGTACATTACGCCAACTAAACCGGCACCAATTTGACTGGCCAAGCGAATACGCTGCGCTTCACCACCAGACAAGGTGTCAGCACCGCGTGATAAGCTCAAATAATTAAGACCCACGTTAACTAGAAATCCTAAACGATCGCGGATCTCTTTTAAGATCTTTTCCGCAATTTGCTCTTTTTGACCGGTAAATTTTATATTCTCGAAGAACTCCATGCAATCACCAATCGACAGTTCGGTAATCGTTGGCAGGTTGGTGGTGCCTAAAAATACGTGGCGTGCCTCTAATCGTAATCGACTGCCGTGACAAGTAGGGCAGGTTTGTTGATTAAGAAATTTACTTAATTCTTCACGCACCGCATTGGATTCTGTTTCTTTAAAGCGGCGATCCATATTATTGATGATGCCTTCAAATGGATGATTTCTAATCACCACATCACCGCGATCATTCATGTATTTGAATTCAAGAGACTTGGTGCCGCTGCCATAGAGTATTTTATCTTTTTGCTCTTGGCTTAAACTTGAGAAGGGCGCGTCAATGTCAAACTTGTAATGATCGCTTAAGGTGGTGAGCATTTGGAAATAATAGAAATTTCGACGATCCCAGCCACGTATAGCACCGCCAGCAAGACTTAGTTCGCTATTAACAATAATCCGGTTAGGATCAAAATACTGCTTAATCCCTAAACCATCACAGGTACCACAAGCACCCGCAGGGTTATTGAAAGAGAATAGTCGTGGTTCTAATTCAGCCATCGAATAACCACATTGGCTACAGGCGAAATTAGCCGAAAATAAGATCGGCTCTATGTCACTGTCGTCATCCATCGCCACAATGTAAGCCACACCGCCCGACAAATCTAACGCGGTTTCAAAAGAC
>SPKZ01009421.1_pt1 | contig 14312 bp, 16 predicted proteins | sample 2456571 | NCBI WGS metagenome assembly SPKZ01 (sample SAMN11192286, study PRJNA482655) | marine metagenome | biome: ENVO:00000447; feature: ENVO:00000244|ENVO:00000211|ENVO:00000569|ENVO:00002023; material: ENVO:00002151; isolation source: ocean water from marine abyssalpelagic zone ...
TAAGGAATGATTCATCATGTGTACAGTAAGCTGGTTGTTGGCAAATGATGGCTATCAAGTTTTTTTTAACCGAGATGAACAAAAAGGTCGGGCATTAGCTTATGCTCCGAAATATTTTAATGAGCGAGGGATTAAATATTTAATGCCTGTGGATCCTGTTGGCGGCGGTACTTGGATTGCAATGAACCAAGCTGGCTTGTCGATATGTTTACTTAATTATTACCAAGAAAAGACCCCCCGGAAAGATTTGATTAGCCGTGGTTTATTGGTTAAATCATTAGTCAGTAATACATCTTTAACTCAGATCCGTTACGCATTAAGTAAATTGCCTTTACAGCGTTATGCCGCCTTTACACTACTCGTGTTTCCGAGCCATCTTACGGCGCAAACCGGGGATGTTTACGCGGTGCGTTGGGATGGTAATACGTTAACAACGGTTACCGCGGTATCGCCAATGGTATCGTCATCAGTCGCCTTGACTGAAGTGACGAATTACCGCGAAGATCATCACAACTCTATTTTATTGCAGCATCAGGTCTTGTTTACAGGCGATGGGTGTAATGATGAGCTGGAAATGAAAACAACGCCGGATCTGTTAGCAACGGATTGTGTCGACGAAAATATTATTGAATTGACGAATCTACGCCGTATCGAAGATAAAAACAGTTTAGCGCTGACTCGATTTCATGCCAGCCATGAACCCACCCCGTCTTATTTATCGGTCTGCATGCACCGCGACGATGCTCACACCGTCAGTTTTACCCATCTTATCGCCACGCGTAAGCAACTTAAAATGAATTATGTATGTGGCTGTCCGTGTTCATCTAAGCAACATCAGTCTTATGCTTTGTATCCACAGCGGGAAATTTACGTCGAAGTTGTTTAATATTGGACGTTGTTTAATATCGTCAGTCGATTGTACGCCGTAAACAGCTTAAGGTAATACGGCGTTGTTGCTTGTAGGCTTATGGTCCTGCTGATAGAGCATGTAAATAGTGATTAATGGTAATACTCCCCAGTAGACTTGGTTAAGATTAAAGGTCGTTACGTTAGACATCACAGTTAATCCTGCAAAAAACAGCACAATGCCAAGTTGAGAATAGAGACTCTTATTCACTAAATACTGGTAATTAGCTTGTTGTTTCGCGTTGTCATAAAAACGTTTATTGAAATACAAACGAAACAATGCGGTCGCAAATGCCACACTGAGTAAACTTAGCCCAATTGCAAAACCGCTCCAATCCGGAGAGATCCAACCGCGCACTAACCAACCACAAAGATAAAGTAATGTCGCGACCTGATATAATCGGTATTGGGGCTGTTTGTCGATGGTATTTTTGATGAAGTAAAAGATTAACCCTAACGCTAAAGACAGTGCAATGACCGTTAAACTAAACTGACTGGTATCACTGTTGGTTAAATGAAAAATACTCAGCACCCATAAATAGCTTTCGAGGTATAAAAAAGGTCCATCAACAAGAAACACAATTTTATCACGGGTACTCACCATCGATTTAGCCTGGATATGATCACTTTGCTCGTAAACAAATGTCTGTGTTGCTAGCGAGTTTATGGTCATGATACAAAAAACGAGCGCCGCTATGATGCTTAATGCCAATATAACCCAAGGTTGTGTTTGCATAAAATAGCCGCCAAACAAGATCCCCAGTTTTAAACTTAATCCTAATATTAGCTGCAAGTTACCAAACAGTCGTCCAGTATTACTGCTGCCACTGATGCTGTTAAAAAGGATACGTTGTAGCATCCAATAGCTGCAATTAAACAAGCCGTTGAGTAAACCAAGTACAATTAAATTAATGTTTTCGATATGAAATAGCGCGACATAAATAAGCCCTATTTCTAAGGAGAAGGATAAGATGATTAATGTGCGCCAGTAACCACGGATGAATAATTGATGCCAGCCCCATAATGCCATCACGAACCCTGCGCCAGTCCAAGCGATAAACTCGGTGAGAGGTGCAAGCTGTTGGTATTGTTGCCAGATAAGAATTGGGAGATAAAAAGGCAATAAGCCAATCACAAAACTGTGAATGGCCGAAAATACAGTGAAATAGCTGGCTGGAGCCAGCGTAGGAAAGGTGCGAGACATTAGAATATGTCAGCTTGTTGATTTGTGTCGATGGTAATTAAATCGAGCTGTTCAGAAAGATCATCTGCTTGGCCGTAGCGAGGGTAATTGTGCATTTTTAAATAAGGACGCGAGTTTACTTCTAAGAAGATCAATTTTTGCTCGCGGGCATCATGTTCAATACCTTGTTCCATAATTACATCGATACCAAGAATTTCAGCGTCAAATAGATCTAATACCTTTGCGAATAATTCATTATTGTATGCAGGGATAAGATCGCGCTGTATGGTTTCTACCACACCACCGGGAGCTAATGAAATACGATAAAACAAATCAATTTGTTGCTCAGTATCTGGAATAGACGATAAAGTTAACCCTTGCTTCACCAGATAATTGATTGTTTGTTGGCCCTGTGAAATAGGGTTGTTACACGGGTATAATCCCATTTTTTCACGCACATTGTTTTCTGTATTAATCAAGGTGCTAATGGTATTTACGCCATCACCTTTTACAAATGCAGGGTAGCGTTGCAATACTGAAATAACCCCTTTCTTGGTGATAACAACACGGTAGTTTTTACCTTGTAAATATTGTTCTACAACGGTTGTTGGCCACCAACATTTAGCGAAAAATATCGCGCGCCAAAGTTCTTTATAATTACGAATAGGGAAATGACTACCACGTGAAAACCCACTCACATTCGGCTTTATCACTAACGGAAAACCATGTTCTTTGGCAAACTTTACCGCCGTAAAAGGATTAAAGAAAATAGTACCTTGTGCATGAGGAATATTTCCTGCAGCAAACTTATCACGCGCTTGTTTTTTTGAGCGACAGCCACGGCGTACTTCTAGGCTGTTATAATTACTACAGCCATCCATGAATTTGCTACTGATCCATTTGTAAATTAGTTGCTTTACTTGTTTCATCTTGATTCAAAATCCTTGTATTACGACCCCGTCTGGCGGCGTTCAACTTATTAAAAAAGATACCTTGTGTTACTTTTTTACCGTTTAGCTGCTGCGCTAATTGAGCAAGAGAATGCGTGGTGTTATACAGTAACTGGTATTTCTGTAATCGGGTCAAATTGTGACTTAATAAACTTAATGGCATCGGGACATAGAGATTTACTTCGACTAATTTAAACTGACGTTGTAGCAGTTCCGCCAATGAGTCTGCTTTTAAACTATATCGTGCAAGCGTAAAATCACCCATACGATTTAATTCTTGCCACAAAGTTTGTTGTTCTGTGGGGGTTAGTTGGGTTGTAATATCCTGATATTGGGTCTCGATATTATAAATACCATTAACTGGAAACTTATCTGTGCTGCTGTTAATGACTTGGGTTATCGACATCACCGAAAATTGACCTGGTTTTTGCGGGTGTTTCACAACGAATACTTCAAATTCGATATTTCCCGTCGCCGCTTCTTGAATTAAATAATTCTGTGCTTGATAACTAGGGCTTGCTCGTAACGCTTCAAGTTCAGCATAATTACGGATACAACTGACACCCGTTGAATTCTGTCCCCACTCTGGTTTTGCGAATACGGGATAACGGGTAGGGAGTAGATCCTTTCTATCAATATACTGATTTAAACGCCATTCCTCTGGGGTAATAGCATCTAAATCTTGCTTCGAAAATATCTTTTTTTGATTATTAAAATACCGGGCATTAAGCTGAAAGTAACGCCATGGAATAGTCAAAAAACGAAAGCAAAATGCGAGATAATGTAATATTAATAAGCCGCGTATAATCATACGATTACTCTGCTTTGATTAATTTTAAGTTAATAGCGGATAATACCAAGCCTAAAATTAAGATTGATACGGCGGCCATAAATAATGAGCCGCCATCGCTTTTTCCATCATGTAATACTTCAATACCGAGTGGGGTAAATAAGTGAAAGAAAACGGCACCGGCCATAATGCCAGAAGACGCTAAACCACCCAATACGTGTATTTTTGCACGTAAATTCGCGCTATTTTGGCCTGACATTTTATCTTTAAGCAACAAAACTAAAGGACTGAGTAATAGCAGGCTTGTGGCTAATTCTGCACTGCCAACGACAATTGCACCGTATTGCGCAAAGAAAGCGCCTAAATCGACAGATAAGGTTGCAGCCATCCATGAACCGATCGTGGAAAAAATATGCATCGTATCTGGGTGACCAGAGAATTTGTACGGAATAGAGGTGAGGAATACCTTGGCTATCCATAGTACGATAATCCAGCTTGCAATAGTGTAAATGCGTTTTTGTGTTGGCATATTAAGAGTCCTTTTAATTATATTTATATTATCACTCAATTTATTACGATTTATTTTAATACGTTAGGCCAATTCTGGTCTGCTTTCTGGATAAAGTTTAGTTTGTCTTCTAACCATTGCTTTTTTACATCAGCATCGTAGTTTAAATACAGCTTACCGTTTTCAATTGTCCATTGCGTTGGGTCCGAAGAGGCTGTGTCATCTTGGGCTACAGCATAGGCACAATAACCGCCATATTGTGGTGCGTATTTTGTTGGATCTTGTTTGAATAACGCGAGATGTTGGCTGTTACTAAAATACCAATCTTCGCCTTTATATTCGTAACTGAATTTTTTTAAGCCTTTCACTGCTTTTGATTGGGTGAAATAAGCAACAGTGTCGTAGCCACTTACCGCTTCACTGCTAAAATAACCTGTATAGATAGGTGCTTTAGCGAAACTGTTAAACGAGAATATTAGGCTGCTGATAACTAACAATTTAATTATATATTTCATGTCTATTTATCCTACTGCGTTACGTTGATCTAGTAAGTTATGTACTAGGTGTTGTATATACTATAGCGGTAATTAGATTTATAATTATCACGAAGTTATCACAATTTAATAGCAAAAAAGAACATTGTGATATTTTTTGCTCTGTTAGCATCCTCTTTTTATTGTTTATAGTTTTTACCAAAGGTAATTTTATGGATTTTTATACGTTGGCCTTAGGTCTATTTATGCTGTGTCACGGTAGTTATATTTTATTAACGCGCGCGAAAGCCAAACATCAGAAAGCACGTTTAGACTTTATGATCAAAGCATTAGGTCGACCAGTTGGTTTTACCATTTATTCGCTTATTTATGTCATCCTACCAATTGGTTTTGGTGTATATATAGCGTACGCAGGTTTCAATAATGTGTCCTTGAGCACAATTTTTACTGGTTAATGGCCTGAGGAATACATATGTCTGCACAAGAAAAATCATATAACGTCAATATGTTAAAGCTTGTAAGAGAGGGGTTAACAGCTCTTTCTGATGCGCAAACACAAAAACGTAGTTTACAAAACCCAGTATCAGAGACTCACTTTCTCGGTAATTGGATTATTAGTGCGTTAAAAGAAAAACGTTTTGATATTCTCCTTGCGGGTGATTTGAATATTTGGTTGCAAGAAAGCCGTACATTAGGGCCTAAAGCTGATTTTAAGCAGCGTTTTGAAAAAATAGAACGTGTGTATACGCAGATTTGCGAACTGGAATATAAAAATTTAACGCAGTTTATTTTAGAAGATATTTTGAGCGAGTTAGATAATGAAGGCTGGTTGATTGAAACTGAAAGCAACGTGACGGATAAATTTAAATTAAGTTCAAGTGGTGAAAATTCACTGGTTATTTGTGCTGAAGTTTACGATCGTGCTTTCTCGGATACGGATGGGGTATTGGAAAGTCCGCTTTCGGTCTTTATTCGACATGGTGATCAAGTATTTATTGATAAAATGTTCTCACACGGCTATTTGGTATTTGGTTCAACGAACCGTTCGATTGTGAAACGCCATAATCGTTATATCTTACGTCCGTTTAATCACGCTAAAAAGTTAGCTATTTTACCGACACTAGCAGACTAAATTAGCATGATATACAGGGATGATCTCGGTTGATTATCCCTGTGTTGTACGTGCTGTTAGTACCTTATCTATATCCACACTTTCGCTATTTATACTTTTAGTATTTTCCGGTGTCGTGACCATCCTAGCGAATTGTTCTGGCAGTGGTTTCAACAAGCTAAATATTTGCGAAAACATGACAATCACAAACGTAATAAACAGGTTGAAATGTTGAATGCCGGGTAACGGTAATATCACGCTAAATAAAATGAAAATGAGCGCGAATTTACAAGCATGACCGAGGATCATAAAGGTATTGGCGCGCATTATATTGGCTGAGCCGGTATACAAAAATGACAATCGGGTAAAAATATATTGTGGTAGCAAAAAGATCATCCCACCTAGCGCTGCTGAGCGTGTAGACTTGTGATCGGTACCAAGATAAGTCGCTGAAACAATAAATAATACTAACAACAGCTGACCTAAAATGAGCTTTAGTGCGTAACCTCTGATGGCTAATTCATATGCATTATGTGGCATTTACAGCTTACCCTTCCTATTTAGATGAATTACACATAAACGCTATTTTACCGCTTTCTAGCGAGTTATGCATGAAAATCTTTAGTTTTGAAGTGTAAATATTCTTAAATGTACCGAGTAACATTTTATCCAACCTCTACTCTTATTAGAAAATAAAGAGTATGTATTAATGAAAAACAAAATGTACTCGTTGTTATGATGCATAACTGAATTAGAAATGGCTACTTTAAAATAAATTAAAACGCGTAATTATAACCAGCACCGACGCTATCATCACTTGAATCACTGTCGTCTCCGCGATAAATCAGCGTTACATTTTGACGCTCAGTAAATTGATAACCAAGGGTGAGGTCGTATTTAGCATTAGCCATTTGTAAACCGCCATCCGCGATATTGTCAGACCAAGATTTACCTTGAATATCCGAGGTGTAAGAGTAACTACCCAGTGCCCACAGTTGGTCGGTAATAGCGTAACGTGCATACACCATACCAGTGATCACCGCTGAGGCAATATCAATACCGTCACTTGACATTGAATTGTCCATCGGGAAATGTTCACTGTTGTTTTCTACAAGTACGCCACCCACATAGACGATAGGCCAAATGTAGAAGCTATCACTCACCGGAATTGTCATGTTTGGCCCTGTTTGTACAACCGTCATATTGCCAAAGAACGGATGTTCAGCATTCACCGCATCAATCGACCAGCCTAAACCGTTTTGGGTGTTAATTGTGCCCCAACGTAGGCGGTAAGAGCGGGCACTCACTTCGTCACGTGTTAGTGGGTTAATTGAGTCAGCGTCTTCGTTAAGCATATTTTTAGCTTCAAAAATAACCCCTGTTTTTTGTGTATCTGTGCTTGATAGCATCAGCATGCCTTTAAAGTCTAATCCCGCGGTACCGTAAGCGAGACCCAGCGTGGTATATACATCTGTTGGATCTGACATGTCGAGTTCGGCACTTGTTTCGGCTGCCATTGCTGGAGACATAAAGGTGAATACTGCAAGTGTCATGATAGTTTTTTTCATAATTGACTCCGTTCATCAGTCTTTAATTAGATGAGATATTTATATGATTGAAAGCGATATTTGTTCTGTATCGTTAATGGCAGAGATCATGTTGTGACTTTTGTAAGCTGACGCTGTTGCCATTTTTTAGTGAAAAATAGGTAAGCATAAACACTATTGATAATGAAACTGGCGGCACCCGCGGCAAGCATTAACTCGTCATTACGTGGCATGGCAACAACATTACTTTCAAACATGGCCGGGTTACTGAAGTAATACATAAATGAACCCGCTAAGGTAAATGCACGGGCTTGTAACCAAGTGCCTTTTTTAATGAATAATGCGGGAATGGTTGCCGATATAAGTACCATCAATTGTGCTGTCGCTGAGCCTGGGAAATTTAAGTAAACAAAAACAATATTCCATACATCATAAGCAATGATCCAGAAGGTGGTCATTGCTGGCCAGATCATGTCTTTCTCTTTGCTCTTGTCTGCCTGAATACTCAGCCAACCGGTTAAGGTGATAATGGATAAGATACCGCCAATGGCATTCAGTACATTCGCCGTATTACCCATACTGAAGTCTTGCATGACCGCTTCTAAAATATTAATGGCGAGGAATGCGGCGGCACCAAATTTAGCCCATTTCATGTTGCCTATTTTGGTAAAACGGATCAGGGTGAATAATGCGGCAGCTCCGACGACGGAATAAAGTTTTACCCATTTAAACCAGTAAGTCACATCATAGCTAGACCACAGAGGGATAAGTACAATAGGTAAGATGAAAAATAGTAAGTAGTTACTCCAAACTACGCGGCGGCATATTTCATTCAGTAGCATTAGACCAAGTAATACCAAAAGTACGTGCCCGTAAGAACGGAATTGATACCATTTGTGCAGTGTAAATGAATCATTATCGAGACTAAAATTAACGCGATCATCAGCGAAGAATGTGAGCGTTGCGCCGTCAAAATCTTTAATTTTAGAATCAACGTAGCTGCTAATGATGATGCGGTTATCTTGTTGTTGCCAAGTTTGTGGTTCGCTGTGGTTAAATCCCCCGGATTGTTTGATTACTTGAACTTGATTATTATCTGCAAATTCTAAGCGGTAAAGCATACTGCCTTCACCTGGTTGTCCATCTCGCGTACCTTGCCAAACGGTATTGTTAATGTCGGTTACGTAGGACATATCATTGCTGGCTGTGGCCGTATTGATACCACTCGTACAGGCTAGCAGTAGCAATGCCAACATGGTCGTAAAGATAGCGTTAATTCTGTGTGTCATCATCGTGCTCTCTATAATTTGGATTAAGGGGGCGTCCATTCCATGGACGCGATTTTTGGCGTATTCACCTTGATATAATCAAACCCTTATTTGTTTTCCTCTCATTGCAGGATCCAATTCAGTCCCTGCGTATTCACTCATTAATGGCTGGTTGTTACCACAAGGCGGCTCACCGGTTGGGTTGTTGCGTTTTTTATTGAAGTACCAAATGGCAAATGGCACGTGTAACACAAGGTTGATTACGCCCCAGAACCAGAGCACTTGTTCATTGGCCCAGCTTGAAGAATCCATCACCGGAGTGAAAATATCGGCGTTTGCACGCACTAGGATATGGAACGCTAGCGTATATACACGTGCTGTCATGTATAGCTCTGGGCGACCTTTGATGAGGGGGTAGATCTCTGCTGCCATTAAAATACAGAATGAACTTGCAAAGAACCCTGGGTTTTCACCAAATACGAATGCCAGATTCCAAGTGGTATAAAGGAAGTTCCACGCAACGGTAGAGTAAAAGAGCAGGTCGCTAGGTTTGTCACGACCGATCACCCAATACATACGCTGACCGTTTTTATAGCGTGGAAATGGAATAGTGATACACAAGATCACGCCGCAGATGGCGTTAAAATAATTGGCGGTTGCGAAGTCTTTAACGGTGGCTTCAGCGATGTTAAGGAAGAGTACCGCATAGAGCACTTTTAATACCCAATCACCACGGAAGAATGATAAAAACTTATTTGGATTATCATGATATAACCAAGCGATACGCGCACCACCCACCACAATGGCGGTTGGAATCAGTACACTGACGGTTTTAGCCCAGCGGAACCAGCCATCTAAGTTGTCTGCCCATAAAGGCGCGGTTAATAATGAGAGTAACCAAAATGCCGCTGTGAGCCTTGGCGTCCGGCGCATGCCTTCTACCATCAACAGTAGGAATAATATGTAGCCACCCATGGATACAATATATTGCCAAGCAGGAATATTCATACTACCTCCAATCAGTCTTATAACTTAATAATTAAGCTGTAGAGCAATAACTCTAACTTGGTTTTATTATAGTTTTTTAGCGGCTGGGATAGCGCGATTTCGATCACGAACTACGATTTTGGTAACCCTAAATGGATATGTTTAATGGCTCTGTGGTTGACATCAAATTTATGCTTTTTTTTTTCGACAGGGCGCAGATTATCTTTCTTATACAGGTAAACCATTGCTGAAATTAGGGAGTGTGAGATACAGATAATAATATGTCATGTAAAGATAATGCTGACAGCGGTGCATTTTGCTAGCATAACCTTATCGTTATCAAGGAACTGATGAAAATGGACATAGAATCGAATTACAACACCTTCACGTTAACTGTCGAAAACAGCGTTGCGCATTTACAATTTAGTCGACCTGATAAATTGAATTCAATGAATTTGGATTTTTGGCGTGAATTCCCAGCGGCTATCGCGGCGCTTTCGATGACAGATGATTTACGTGTATTGGTGATTTCGGCGCAAGGCCCACATTTTTGTGCCGGTATGGATTTAGAAGTATTCCAAAGCCCTGATAATTTCCCTATGGGTAAAGAGAAAGCCAGAGTGAGTGAAGCGATGCGTCGTTTTATCATGCAGTTGCAGCAAGTTTTTACTGATCTTGAACAGTTACGTGTACCCGTGTTAACGGCCATTCAAGGGGGCTGTATTGGTGGTGCATTAGATCTGATCGCAGCATCTGATATGCGTTATTGCACGCAAGATGCATTCTTTACGATTAAAGAAGTGGAGTTAGGCATTACTGCTGATCTGGGTACATTACAGCGGTTACCGAGTATTTTACCGCAAGGTATTGTGCGTGAACTCGCGTACACAGGGCGTAATTTCAGTGCCGCAGAAGCGGATAAATTTGGTTTGGTTAATCAGGTATTTGAAACGCAAGAAGGGATGATTGATGGGGTGTTACAGATCGCCAGTCAAATAGCTGCATATTCACCATTGGCAGTAACAGGCAGCAAAGAAATGCTTAATTACAGCCGTGATCACGGTGTTGACGATAGCTTAAAGTACATGGCGACTTGGCAAGCAGGTATGTTGTGTTTAGAAGAAACCATGACGATATTACAAGCCAAAAAACAGCGTAAAGCACCGGAATTAAAACCATTACGTAAAGTGACAGGGTTGTTTGGCAGTTAAGCGTTAGCGACTTTATAAGACTTTAATTCATGGAATTAAAATAGCCTCAAAACCATAGTCACATAGGTGATTGGTCTAGAGGCTATTTTAATTTTATCGCTACTGGGGTTGAGAATATAAAGAGAACTCGAATTTATCTCTGCTGAAGTTTAGGTTTGGTCCTTTTTACAGCAAAGGAAAAGTCCAACTGGTATAGATAAATAGAACAGATGATAATGAGCAAACTGATGAATATCCTGTTATCTAGTCCGATATCAGCCACTAACATAGACAACAAGACCCCGACTGTAGGTACTAAATAATTACTAAAAGAAGCAAACGTCGGTCCTTTATCCATAATCAGCGTCATAAAGAGCACATAAACTAAGCCACCACAAAACACTCCGAGGTACAATACTGAACCGATACTGGCTGTACTTGGGATGAGTGTAGGTATTGTTCCCCAAATCAATGCCATAGGGATTAATTGTATAGCGGAAACGACGATAACATCTCTTGCCAAAACAATGGGGTGTAAATGCTGTAAGCGTTTGACTAGCAGTAAACTTAAGGAAAAACTTGCCGCGGCAATTAATATTGCGATAGAACCGGAAAAATCAGTTAGCCCCTGATGCTGTAGCTGTGGCCAGAACAAATATAATAACCCGCTAAAACCGATCAAACTGCAAACGACTGCTTTAAGTGTCATCTTCGTGTCGGCTAAAACCACTGGGGCCAGTAATAATGTTATCAGAGGATTAGTACCAGTGATCACCGCCGCAAATGCCGACGGGGTTGTTTGCTGTCCCCAGGCCACCAGTAAAAATGGCAAGGTAGCCTCTAACAGACCAATTAAAATGATAAGTGGCCAGTTACCGGGGGAACGCTTCAATTTAAGCATGTAACAAACCAGAATCAGAAAGAGAGCACCAATACCAGATCGAAATGCGGCGATCCAGATAACATCGATCTCTCCTATCGCAACCGCATTAAAAATGTACTGAGATCCCCAAATAACACCACAGGCGATCAAAATTAATATGCTTTTCATGTTAAATATCCTTTAGTTGGTTGCGGGTAAGTTGCTACCGGTAATTAGATATTGATAACTATTTTTCCGCGCACATGCTCAGTTTCAGAACGTGCATGTGCCTGAGCAATCTGCTCAAACGGCATTTCTGAAATAGCCGGAACCAAAATTTTATTATTATCGATTAAAGTACCTATTTTTGTTAGATTTTCACCGTTAGGCATCACCATGACACGAGTATGTTCAAAGGTAAATTTGTCAGGTATATTGTGATCTTTTAAGGTGGTAATATATTTTCCTTTGGCACTGACTTTGTCATAAATACTGGCCACATCGTTATCAACAATATCGAAAACTACATCAAAGGTTGCAAGGGTTGTAAGATAATCAGGTGTTTTGTAATCAACTACATTATCGGCGCCAAGTTTACGTAAATAATCATGATTAGCAGCAGACGCTACCGCTGTCACCTTCGCCCCCAATTGTTTGGAAAATTGCACTGCAAAACTGCCAACACCTCCACTGGCACCATGTATTAATACAGAGTCACCAGCGCTGAGTTGTGACATATCATAAATTGCCTGCCATGCCGTTAATGACGTCAACGGAACAGCAGCCGCCTGCGCAAAACTAATGGTTTTAGGTTTATAAGATATGGCACTCGGATCCACCGCTACAAACTCGGCATAGGCTCCGTCACGAGTTAAATCACTGAAGGCATAAACTTCGTCACCTACCTTGAAGTTATTGACATTTTCACCCACCTGGGAAATTCGGCCCGCGATATCCCAGCCTAAGGTTAACGGTAATTGGTGTAAGTTTTCATCTGCTAACCAGCCTTCACGCACTTTCCAGTCGACTGGATTGACGCTGGTATTAACCACTTCAATTAATACTTCATCGGCCGTGATTTCAGGTAAGGTGATTTGCTCGGTACGTAATGTGTGTTGTCCGCCATATTCATGGATTCGAACTGCTTTCATTAGTGGATTGGTTTTCATCGTATTTCCCCATTGGTTTATGTTAATTCATCTCAGTGGGTAAAATATTATGTTGTTATGGATTATCTGACACCTGTCCTTTAGATCAGGCCTTACAAATTTAACGGACTTGGTATGACTAAACAGAAACTAAACCAAAATGAATTGCCCTAGCTATTGATTGAGAGCGATTGACAACCTCTAGTTTTTTGAAAATATTAGAGAAATGAAATTTAACAGTACGTTCTGAAATAGCTAAAATCAGTGATATATCCCAATTACTTTTACCTTCTTTAGCCCAGTTTAGTACTTCTAATTCACGTTTTGACAAATTGGGCTTCCATAAACTTTTACGTATGTTTTCGCCCTGACGATTAAATACTTCATGAATATGAGGGGCAATATATTCAATCAACTGATTATGCTCTGCTTCCAGATCGCTTTCCGACATCACTAAAGAGATCAAGGTCGAACCAGCATCAGTTTTAACCAGTATGGAAAGACCATCATTACCAACATATTTTTTCGACATTTGTTTAAAATCGTCACTTATATAGTTAGCTTGGCTCGCTGCTGCACGCCAGTCGACTGCCGATGTGGTATTTGAAATTGCGTTTAGTATTGGATCTTGATTGAAAAACTTACGCTGAAAGTAAATTTCCTGCCATTCCTCACTGAGGTTTTGAGTGAAAATTTGTTGTTTTGCCGTTAAAGCAAAGTCTATCTTCGTATCGATAGCAATAGTGGCTGCTTGAAAGGGGATTAGTTCATTGGTTTTTGTCAGAATATCCGATATAGAGTCCGAATTACTGTTTGCTCTGATACAGGTATCAGCAATATCTAAAATCTTAATCAGTTTATTTTTGTCTTTCATAATGATGTCCCTATCATTAACTATTACGTTGTATCGTGAGTGCTTAATTTACTGACACTAACTATATTACGTTGTAAGAGAATAGACACGATAAAAGACATTGTCTGTAACAAAATGTTAACAAATTGACGGGAGTTACTTAGTCATGCATGACTAAGTAACTATTAAGATAAAAAAGAGACAACGTGACCACTTATTCTAGGCTACTTTAACGCTCGATGGTTGGAATTATCGCTGTGTTTTGAGCTAATGAAAACTCAATCAGTTCCAACATCTTATCTTGGATCATCGGCAGACTTCTTGCTTCTACAGCAGCCGCTAAAGGTTCGTTAAGCGCAGTGCTATAACTACGGTAACCTTTTCGAATCGGAATCGACATTGACATTGGAATGCCTTGGGCAACACCACCACCAATTAACTCGATTGCTTGTGCTGTAATTAATACGGTTTTAGGGTCTTGTATTGGCTGAAAAATAATACCATTTTCATCTGAA
>SPKZ01008732.1_pt1 | contig 14311 bp, 15 predicted proteins | sample 2456571 | NCBI WGS metagenome assembly SPKZ01 (sample SAMN11192286, study PRJNA482655) | marine metagenome | biome: ENVO:00000447; feature: ENVO:00000244|ENVO:00000211|ENVO:00000569|ENVO:00002023; material: ENVO:00002151; isolation source: ocean water from marine abyssalpelagic zone ...
ACGAAGCTGGTGTGACCATCTGGCTCGACACGTTCGAGCCGATACTCGCAGCGGAGCTTGCCAGTGAGAGGAATTGATAGACTCCCGGGCGTATGAATGTAGACGAAGGCGACAGCGGCGGGCGTGACGGCGTTGCACCGCGCGACCGCGGCCTGATCGCGCTCGAGCGCTTCGTGCTCGACGCGCGGCGCCGCTCGCCCGAGCCGCCCTTCCTGCTGGGCGTCGGTCAGGGGGCGACGCTGTGTCTGGCTCTCGCCCGTTGCTGGGCCGAAGCGCTGGCCGGCGTGATCGCCATCGACGGCGGGCTCGCGGAGCTTCCCCAGGGAGCGATCGAGGAAGTGCCCCTCTCGGGGTTGCCGATTCTCGTCGTCGACGGAAGTGTGCACGGGCGCCCTGGCGCTGCGCAGAGGCTGCCTGCACAACTCAGCGATCGGGGCGGGTGTGTCACGCTCGCGTGCGAGGCCGACGCGCTCCCGATCACGTCCTGGCTGGCGAACGTCGCTGGAAGCCGTGAAGGGTTGGAGGCGTAGGAGCGCATGCGCCGCATCTCGGTCAGCCAGGTCAGCTCGGTCGGCTGGAGCTTCGAGCAGGACCTCGCCCACTACGCATCCGTCGGCGTGGAAGCCGTGGCCCTGCTTCGCACCAAGGTCGCCGATGTGGGCTTCGACGCCGCACAGCGGGCCCTCGAGGCGAGCGGTCTCAGGGTTTCCGGCTTCGGTACCTGCGGCTTCTTCTCCCTCCACGAGCCGGAGTGTTGGTCCGCGGAGATCGACGAGGCGTCCCGACTGGTCGCCCAGGCCGGCGCACTCGGTGCGTCGACCGTCACCCTGGTCACGGGCTCCGGACGCGGACGCCCCTACCCGGAGTCCCAGGCGGCGTTTCTCGGCATCCTCGAGCGCCTGCTACCCGCCGCCGAGCGCGCAGGAGTGGTTCTCGTGCTCGAGCACACCGGGTCACTGCGGGTCGACCTCTGCTTCATCCACACGCTGCACGATGCCCTCGATCTCGCCGAGACGCTTGGCTCACCGCAACTCAAGATCTGCTGCGAGATCAACAACGCCTGGACCGAACGCTTCCTCTACGAAGATGTCGCGGAGCGAAGCCACCTGATCGGCCTCGTGCAAGTCAGCGACTTCGCGGAGGGCACCGTTGCCACACCGGAGCGAGTCCCACTCGGCGACGGCATCATCCCGCTGGAACGCATTCTCACGGCATTCGACGCGAGCGTCTACGACGGCTACTACGAGATCGAGCAGCTCGGGCCGGAGATCGAGCGCCTGGGCTACGAGGAGTCCTTGCGCCGCTCCCTCGGTTTCCTCGCGAAATAGTCGACGGAGCCGTGCTTCCTCGCCGCCTTTGCGCTCGTGGGGGCGGGGACGAGTTTCAGTACGATGGAGCGCCGACCACGGCAACCGCTCGGAGGACCCGTCCATGCGCTTCTGGCAATCCCTCATCTTCACGGAGACCGAGCAGCTGCTCGAGATCGCGCGGACCGCGGACGATCTCGGCTTCACCGGTGTCGTCCTCCCGGACCACGTCGCCCTGCCCGAACACACGGAGACCTCCTACCCCTACTCGGACTACGAGCTCGAGCCCACGCGGCCGTTCCTGGATCCGTGGCCCGCCATCGCGTCGATGGCTGCAGTCACCACGAAGCTCCTCTTCAGCACCTACGTCTACGTGCTCCCCATGCGCGACCCCTTCAGCGTGGCGAAGAGCCTTGCCACGACGGCTCTGCTCACTCAGGGGCGCGTGGCACTGGGCGCGGGCGTTGGCTGGCTGCGCGAGGAGATCGAGCTGCTCGGTCACGACTTCGAGAGCCGCGGCAAGCGCTGCGATGAAATGCTCGAGGTCATGCGAATGCTCTTCGACGAAGGCAGCGGCGAGCTTCACGGCGAGTCCTTCGACTTTCCGCGCGTTCACGCGCTGCCCCTTCCCGGGCACCCGATTCCCATCTACATCGGGGGACACAGCGACGCAGCCGTCCGGCGCGCTGCTCGCCACGACGGTTGGATGGGGCTCGACTTTCCCGTTGACGAGGTTCCGGCGCTGATCGAGCGGATCCGCAGCGCGCGCCGCGAAATCGGCCGCGATTCCGAGCCCTTCGAAATCTTCCTGTCGCCGCGCGGACAGGCGGACCGGGACACCTACCAGCGGCTCGAAGACATGGGAGTCACCGCAGCGCTACTTCCCTCCTGGGCGATGCAGGGAGGAGATTTCCGCAGCCTCGAGGCCAAGCAGAAGCAGATGGAAGCAACGGCGGCTGCACTGTTTCGGTGATTCGTACTCGTAACGGCTCTGGCGATCGCGATCAGCGCCGCAGCCCCCGCCGAAGCGCGTCGAGCATCTCGCGGCTCGAGCGCTTCGACACCTCGGCGCCGCCGACGAGCGAAGACCCGTGGAAGGTGCCGGGAAACTGGTGGAGCTCCACCGAGACTCCGTGCTCGAGCAGCCGCATAGCGTAGATGAGGCCCTCGTCGCGCAGCGGGTCGTACTCCATGGTGGATACGTAGGCGGGCGGAAGTCCGCTGAGATCCTCGGCGCGCGCCGGCGCCGCGTAGGGGGAGACATCGCCGCCCAGCATGTCGCCCAGGTAGTAGCGCCAGCTCACGATGGCATTGGGTCGGTTCCAGAGCGGTGTGTCGGTGAACTGCTTCATCGACGACGTCTCGAGACGGTCGTCGAGCTCCGGGATGTTGAGGAGCTGGAAGGAGAGTTTCGGGCCGCCGCGATCGCGCGCCACGAGGGCCGTGCCGGCCGCCATGCCGCCCCCGGCACTGCCACCCGCAACAGCCAGGTGGTCGACGTCGATCCCGAGCTCACCGCCGTTCTTCGCCATCCACACGAGAGCCGCGTAGCAGTCCTCGATGCCGGCGGGAAAGGGGTGCTCGGGCGCCAGCCGGTATTCGACGGACACCACCACCGCCTCGGCGTGCACGGCCGCGCCGGCGGCGCCCACGTGCTCGGATTCGATGGACCCCAGGCAGAAACCGCCGCCGTGGATCCAGAGCACGCCAGGAAGCGGACCCTCCGCCCCGTCCGGGCGGTACACGCGCACCGACACTTCGGGATCGCCAGCGGGCCCTGGAATCGTCGGGTCCGTCCAGGTCACTCCCTCGGGTTCGCGCTGATTCGTGAGCTGCTCGATCATCTCTACCATGGCGGAGCGCGCCTTGGGCATGTCGGACCAGTCCGACGTGGTGGGCAGGCTCGGGACGATGGGCGCGATCTCGGGGTCGTAATGGCGCTCGCTCATGGATCTTCTCCTCAGCTCGGCTCGAAAGCGGGAAACCCGACTTGTATACGCTATCTCGAGTCGCAGAGGGTCGGACCCCGGAAGCGACGGCGACTTGGACTACGATAGGGCCATGCCGGATCTCGACATCGACGTGATTCGAGAGCGACACCTGAAGTTCGTGAAAACTTCGGGAGCCTGTGCCGTGGGCATCTGCAACCGCGAGGGCCTGGCCGGCGGTCCTCCATCCACCGACCTCACGCGCGAGCTCGAAGGCGCGCGCTCGGCGATCGTCTTCGCGTTCCCCCTCGACGAAGAGAAGCTCGAGGCGTACATGGGAAAGGTCGACCACGGCCCCTACCAGGCGGACTACATCCGCACGAACAACATCGTCCAGGGGGTCGCATCGGAGCTCGCGCACTCGCTGCGCGGCTTCGGCTTCGAGGCAGTGCCCGTCTACGCGGGCAACACGCCTTCGGGCGGAGACCACCGCGATGTCCAACCGCAAAACGACGAACAACGCGAAGCGGCGAGGCGCCATCCGGCGCGCGAGTCCGATTTCCCGATGGGCACGGTACCCGTGCTGTCGCAGCGCCACCTCGCCGCCGCGGCGGGTGTCGGGTTCTTCGGCATGTCGGGCAACATCCTCACCGAATCGCACGGCGCCGCAGTCGCACTCGGCGCAACGGTCACGACGGCAGCCCTGGCACCGACACCGGTTCTGCCCCCCGAGGCCAACTACTGCGACGAGTGCAACTGGTGCGGATCCGTCTGCCCGACGAAGTTCATGAGTCGAGACGACTTCACCAGCGTGACGATGGGGGAGTCCGACCACCACGAGTACTCGACCCGCCTCCACCACGCTCGCTGCGCAATGCACATGAACGGCACGGCCGGGCTCGCCGCCGATGGCAAGTGGGGCTCCTGGGGCCCCGGACGCCAGCAGCTCCCCGACGACAACGAGCAGCTGCTGCCCGCGGTCATGAAAATGGCCGGCGCCGCCGCGAAGCGCCCCCCCGTACCCGGCGGCTTCGTCTTCCCCCCGCAGGAGGGGAAGACGAACATCATGTGCAGCGCGTGCAACCTGGTCTGTCACCCCGAGCGCGAGGTGCGCGCAAAGCGCCTCAAGATGTGGCGTCAGGGTGGTGTGTCCGTGCAACACGAAGATGGACGGATCAAAACGCTGCCCGCCGACGAGGCGAAGGAGTTCCTGGCCGCGATGCCCGCCGAACGCCGCGCCCTGTATGAAGAGATCGAATAGGGATGTTCCGACTGGGCGCGGCCGAGCTCGACCAATTCGAGCACCAAGGCTGGGTGGGCCCGTTCCCGCTGCTCGAAGCGGGTGAAGCGCGCGCGCTCGAACCCGAGCTCGCGCGCTGCTTCGGGGAGTCTCGGGGCTATTTCTATCCCGCGGACGTCCGTGATGGCGACTGCTACTACGCGGACACGCCGTGGTTCCAGAGTCTCCACACGCTGTCGCCTTCGCTCGCAAAGGTCGGTCGACGGCCCGAAGTGGTCGATCGCGTGGCGCAACTCCTCGGGGAGGACCTGATCCAGTGGGGTGGGATCCGCTTCGAGCAGGCGCCGAAGGAACGCCTCTTGTGGCACACGGATACCGAGTACGACTACTGGCACGGCATCAGCGTCTGGCTGGGCGTTCAAAACGTGACGCCCGAAACCGCGCTCAAGATCCTGCCCGGCTCGCATCGATTCAAGACGACTCCCGAGGACTATCAGCAGAAGCACGGCCTGGACCTGACCCAGATGGTCGACGACGACCAGATGCTCGAAGAGCTCCAGCGCGCCAACCCCGAGCTCGACGCTCAGCCCACGGTGATGCGCGTCCCCGTCAGCGACGGCGAGTTCGTGCTCTTCAACGGCAAGCTCTGGCACGCGAGTCACAACCCAGGCACTGCCGAACGCGTCGCCATGGGCATGCGCTACAGCACCCCCGACCAGCGCATCCGCATCCCTCTCACCTATCTCCACCCGGTGATCTTCGACCCGTCCCTTCCGCCCTGCCTGCTGGTGCGCGGCGAGGATCGCTTCGGGGTGAATCGCATCGTGGAGGCGCCGTAGACTCGGCGCGTGCGAGGCCCGCGAAACGCTGCTGGCGTGGGTCAGCGCGCCACGACGCGGAACAGACAGGCTTCCTTCACGTCCTCGTTCCTGGGGCGCGAGCCGTGTGGCATCTCGACTCACTGGGTCGCGCAGAGAAGCTCATCCGAGCGCCGACGAGCTGGCGGACCCTCGTGATATGCTCGGCGACCCGAGCCAATCCAGGCTCGTTCACTTCGGGAGCGCGGAGCGATGGGTGCCGTCGAAGAACAGAACAAAGAACTCGCGGGAGTCTTCATGGACGCGCTGTCGCGCGCGGATGTCGCCAAAGTCGACGAGCTGTATGCAGAAGATGTCGTGGTCGCGATTCCGGGCACGCTGCCCTTCAGCGGCACCAAGACCAAGGCCGAAGCGCTGACGGGGATGCCCGAGGTCCTGAACCTCTTCCCCGACGGCCTGAAGTTCACGATCACGTCGCTGACGGCCGAGGGCGACCGCGTCGCCATCGAAGCCACCAGCGAGGGCAAGACCTTCCGCGGTGATCTCTATCAGCAGTCGTACCACTTCCTGCTGCGCGCGCGCGACGGCAAGGTCGTCGAGTGGAAGGAGTACATGGACACCGACCTGGCGCGCCGAGTCCTCGTGGGCGAGTGAAAGGGCCGATCAGCCGGTCTGACCGCCATCGATCGCGATCGCCGAACCCGTCACGTAGGCGACCTTCGTCGGCTGCCAGGATGAGTTCCTGCCGGTCTTCTTCGACCGTGGGCGGCTCGAGGCCGTAGCCCACCGGATTCCCCCGTCGATGCTGCCGCGGCCGCGCCAGCGTAACATCCGCGTCGAAGCCGATTTCGCGAAATTTGCAGATGTTTCGACCAGCGAAGGAGCAGCAATGAGTGCAATTTCGGAGAGCCTCCGGGAGCGCAGACCGAGTCCGGGCCGCAAGCGGGAAATCTTCGCGGAAGCCCAGCTCGGTTCCGTGACGCTCCGCAACCGCATCATCAAGGCGGCCACGTTCGAAGGAATGACCTCCGAACATGTCGTGAGCGACGCCCTGATCGACTTCCACACGCGCATGGCCCGGGGTGGCGTCGGCATGACGACCATCGCCTATTGCGCGGTCTCTCCGGAGGGATGCGGGGCGCCCAATGAAATGATCCTCGGCAGGGATGCGATTCCCGGTCTGCAGCGGATCGCCGATGCCGTCCACGCCGAGGGCGCGGCGATCTCGGCCCAGATCGGGCACGCCGGCGCGGTGGCGAGTACCACCGGAGCTCGCGGGCGCTCACCGTCCCGCATCTTCAGCCCGCTCGCCATGCGCCGAACGAACCCGTTGGATCGAGGCGACATCGAGCGAATCACCCGGGAGTTCGCCGACGCCGCACGGGTTGCGCTCGAAGGGGGACTCGACGCCATCGAGCTCCATCTCGGTCACGGCTACCTGTTGAGCGAGTTCCTGAGCCCCGGGCTCAACCGGCGCGACGACGAGTACGGTGGATCGCTGGAGAATCGCGCCCGCTTTCCGCGGGCGGTGGTGCGCGGGGTTCGCGACGCCGTCGGAACACGGCTGGCCGTCATCGCCAAGCTCAACATGGACGACGGCGTGCCGGGGGGCCTCTGGGTCGAAGAGAGCGTGCGCTTCGCACGGATGCTCGAGAGCGACGGTGCGCTCGACGCCATCGAGCTCACCGGCGGGAGCTCGCTGCAGAATCCCATGTACTTGTTCCGCGGCGAAGCGCCACTGCGAGAGATGGCCGAGAGCATGCCGAGCGCCGTCAAGTGGGGCCTCCGGCTCTTCGGGCGCTTCTTCTTCCGCACCTACCCCTTCGAGGAGGCGTACTTCCTCCCGTACGCGCGTCAGTTCCGCGAAGCGCTCTCGATGCCCTTGATCCTGCTCGGGGGCATCAACGATCTCGAAACCCTCGAGCTCGCCATGGAGGAGGGCTTCGAGTTCGCCGCCATGGGCAGGGCGCTGCTTCGAGAGCCCGATCTCCCCCTCCGCTACCAGAACGGCAGCGCCACACGCTCCCTTTGCATCCACTGCAACAAGTGCATCCCGACGATCTACCAGGGCACCCACTGCGTGCTCACCGAGACCCAATGACCCACATGGGGACGATGCTTCCCAAGTTGGGCTGGATTTTCTGCGTGCTGATCGGGGCGGGAGTGGCGGCTTCGGCGGGTGCCGAGGAGCGGCGCGCGGTCGTGATTCGAGATGTGACAGTGATCGACGCTGTCCACGGTGTGCGCGCCGTGTCCCAGGTCGTGGTCGAGGACGGCACGATCGTCTCCGCCGGCGGCAGCGAGAAACCTCCCGCGCCAGGTGCGCTGATCATCGACGGTTCGGGAAAGTTCCTCCTCCCGGGCCTCTGGGACGCGCACGTTCACCTGACCTACGACCCGCGAATGACCGACGCGATGCTCGGGCTGTTCACCGCCTACGGCATCACGAGCGTGCGAGACACGGGTGGACAGATCCAGCACGTCACGGCGGTGCGCGAGCGCGCCCAGGCGCTCGACCTGCCTGCGCCGCGCATCTTCGTGGCTGGCCCGCTCCTCGATGGCGAGCTCGTCGTCTACGACGGCAACGGGCGCCCGGAGATCGGCACGAGCGTTCCCTCTTCCGAGGTCGCCGATGCGGTCGTCGCCGACCTCGCCGGACGGGGAGCGGATTTCATCAAGATCTACGAGATGGTGGAGCCCGAGGTCTTCGCCGCGTTGGCGGCGGCCGCCAAGCGGCGCGGTCTACCGATCGCCGCCCATGTCCCCCTGTCGATGACGGCGACCGAAGTGGGACCTAGCATCGATTCCCTCGAACACCTGCGCAACGTCGAGTTCGCATGTGCCGCCGACGCCGAATCGCTCCTCCGCGAGCGACTTCGGCGGATTCGATCTCCGAACGGTGAGAGCGGCTACCAGGTGCGCCGCTCACTCCACGCCACCCAGCGCCCGCGGGCGTTCGCCAACATCGACGAGTCGAACTGCAACGACGCCGTCGCCAGCATGCGGGACACCATGCAGGTTCCGACGCTGCGCTTGAACGCGGTCCACCTGGCCCGGGTGTACCGACGCGACGATTGGTACACCGCTCTGCGCGCTCTGCCCGACGCCGTGCGCGTGGAGTGGAGCGAGTCGGGAAGAGGTTTTCGCGACTCCCGGGAGAAGCGGGATCTCACGAGGGCCGAGTGGAGCCTTTCTCTCGTCGATCGCATGCATCGGGCGCGCGTCCCCATGGGCGCTGGCACCGACACGCCGATCATGCTCGCGATTCCCGGGTTCAGCCTGCACACCGAGCTCGAGCTGCTGGTGAGAGGTGGGCTCACGCCGTTGGAGGCGATCGAAGCTGCAACTCTTCAGCCCGCGCGCTTCTTCTCCATCGATGACGAGGTCGGCAGCATCGCACCCGGCATGCGGGCCGACCTGCTCCTGCTCGACGCGAACCCCGTCGACGACATCCGTCACACGACCCGGATTGCCGGTGTCCTGTCGAAAGGCGTGTGGCTCGAAGGTGACGCGCTGCGGCGCGTCCGCCGGCCTGCCGCGGCCCAACCTGGCTCGGATCCACCTTCTAGGCGTCGAGGTCGACCGGTTCCTTGACGATCTTGCGGCAGATCGCGAGGTTGCCCGCGAAGCTTGGCCGGGCCTTGGTGCGTTCGACGAGACCCACGAGCGAGGGCCATCTCGATTCATCGGGGAGCCCTGCGGCGAGTTCGATCTGGGTCAGCTGGCAGGTTACGGCGATGTCGGCGATCGAGAACCGATCACCGACCAGGAAATCGCGTCCGGTGAGCTCGCCCTCGAGGTAGTCGAAGAGGGGCGGTAGTCCCTCTTTCCAGGTCTTCTTCGCGGTCTCGATGTCCGGCTCCTTTCCCGCGAAGCGCGGAAACACGATCGGACGAAACAGGCCCATGCCCATACGCGGGCCGATCTCGGAATCCGCGTACTCCTCGTACCAGAGCGCCCGGCCGTAGTCGTAAGGATCGCTCGGGTAGAGCGCGGGCTCCGGGGTGCGCTTCTCGAGGAAGGCGCAGATCGGCGACGAATCGGGGATCGTACCGGGGGGTCCCTCCTTGCCCACCGAGAGATCGCGCAGCACCGGGATGCGGCGCGCCGGGCTGATCTCCTTGAACCAGTCGGGCATCGGCAGGATGGTGACCGGCTCGTGCTCGAACTCGATTCCCTTCTCGCGCAGGACGACTTCCACCTTGCGCACGAAGGGCGACAGCGGGGCACCGTAGAGAACCAGGCTCATGGGGACTTCCGTGGGTAGTTGGGGGGCACAGTATGTCACGGCGCGACCCGGTGCGTGGACTGCAAGCGTGAGCCGGCGAGCGATCGGCTGAACGCTCGCGATCGCCGTAGACGCGAACGGCTCCCCTCGGGTACCGTCGACGGAGTTCACCGGTGGAGAGAAGACATGGCTCATGCATCCGAGCTGTTCGATTTGTCGGGCAAGCTGGCCGTCGTCACGGGTGGCAGCCGCGGTCTCGGCCGCGAAATGGTGCTCGCTTTCGCCGAGCACGGCGCCGACGTCATCATCGCGAGTCGCAAGCTCGACAGCTGCAGCGTGTTGGCGAAAGAGGTAACCGAGCGTTTCGGCCGCAAGGCGCTCGCTGTCGAGTGCCACGTCGGCCACTGGGACCAGGTCAACGCGCTCGCCGACCGCGCCTATGACGAGTTCGGCAAGGTCGACGTGCTCGTCAACAACGCGGGCATGTCACCGCTGTACCCCTCGCTCTCGGAGATCACCGAAGCCCTCTACGACAAGGTGATGGACGTCAACCTCAAGGGCAGTTTCCGGCTGTCCGTGCTGGTGGGCGAGCGGATGGCGGCCGGGGACGGCGGCTCGATCATCAGTGTGAGCTCCGGCGCCGCGGAACGCCCGACGCCGAACGAAGCCGTCTACGGGCTCGCCAAAGCGGGTCTCCACAACATGACGCGCATGCTCGCCCGGGCGTACGCGCCGAAGGTACGCGCGAACGTGATCATGCCGGGACCGTTCATGACCGACATCAGCAAAGCATGGGGCGACCCGGAACAGGTGGCCGCCAACTTCAAGAAGTCGCTGTTGCTCGAGCGCGCCGGTCAGCCGGACGAGGTCGTTGGAGCGGCGCTGTTCCTCGCGAGCGACGCCAGCAGCTACAGCACGGGCGGGGTCGTCAACCTCACCGGTGGAATCGCCTGAACGAACGCGGCGACGCACGCGCTCGCTGGACTGGGAGCGTGCGCTCCGCTCTGCAGCTGCTCGCAAGGCGCCATCGGCGATGACGCTCCCGCAAGCGGGCGTCAGGCCTCGCGACCGATGCCGTCCTCGCCGGGCCCAAACAGCGGTCGCACGTCCAGGGACGCTCCGATCTCCGCCATCCCGACGTCGCCTGGATCCCGCTTGGCGTCGAAGCCCGCCGCGGCAGCGAGCACCGCGGGCAGCAGCGCGAGAGAGCTCGCCGAGTTCACGAAGATGCCGGGACGCGACAGCGCCCAGTGGACCGCGCACTCGATGTGCCCGGGCTCCACGAGCGGTCGGTACCAGGTGGTCGTCGAGGGATCTTCGCTCGTAAGCCAGCGGCGCTGGGCGATCGACTTGATGGTCTGGATGGCCACGCCGCGCTCGGCACAGACGCTCGCGAGCTGCTCGAAGCTCTCCCTGTACTCGACCTGCTCCATCATGGCGAAGTTGTACGGAAGCAGTACCGAGTCGAAGGCGTGGCGCTCGAGGCTGCGCAGGTGCATACGCGCCACCCGTGACCCGTGACCCGTGACACCGACGAAGCGGACGAGCCCCTCGTCGCGCGCGTCGAGCAGCGCCTCGACCGCACCCCCAACGCCGAAAGCGGTCTCCCAGCCCTCCTCGTCCGTCAGGTTGTGGAGCTGGATCAGATCGACACGGTCGGTTTGCAGCCGCTCGAGGGAGCGCTCGAGTTGCTCGCGCGCGCCGTCGCGCGTGCGCTCCGACGTCTTCGTCGCCAGAAAGAAGCGCTTCCGGTGCTCGGGCATCCACGAACCCACGGAGGCCTCCGCGCGCCCGTAACCGGCTGCGACGTCGATGTGGTTGATGCCGAACTCGAGGAGCAGTTCGAGTGCGCTCGCGGCCGCGGCCTCGTCGCCTCGCATCAGGGCCGCGGCGCCGAAGATCAGGCGGGTGCTCTGGTGTCCCGTGCGGCCGAAATCGAGGGTGGGAATCGTCACGATCCACCGACGATACCACGCATCGGCGAGCAGGTTCTGGCCTCGCGAACCGGTCGCGGTGTTACTCTCGGGGACTGCCGATGGACGCTGATGACCTCAGACAGATCATGGCCCTGCTGGCCGACTACGGCCTCACCCTCGACGAAGGTCGCTTCGACGACCACATGGCTCTCTACGACGACGAGTGTCGGCTCCACGTATTCGGTCGCGACTGGAAGGGAAAAGCACGCATCGAAGAATTCATGCGCGGCGCCCATCGCGGCAAGCACCTGACGGGCGTTCCGCGCGTCGAGTTCGACGCGAACCGGGCGCTCAGCGCAGCCGATTTCGTCTTCTTCCGGGCCGACATGCTCCTCTACAGCGGTGGAACCTACCGCGACGAATTCGTGCGCACCTCCGACGGCTGGCGCTTCTCGTCTCGCACGATCGAGATCGCTCTGCGCGCTGAGAGCTGAGACGCACGCTACTCGCTATCGCGACAGGCGCCGGCGAGCCTCGTCGTAGAGGTCGGCAGGCAGCGGTCCCTTCTCGGCGGCGGCGACGTTCGCGGCGAGGTGATCGGGGTTCGACGTGCCCACGATGGTGGTGTGGAGACCCTCGTGACCGAGCACGAAGCGCAGCAGGAACTCCATGCGCGTCATGCCGTCGAGAATGTCGTCCAGCCCGGCCCGCGCCCAGACGTCCCGCTTCTCGCGGACGAAGCTTCGCCAGAAGTCGTGCTCGCCCGCGTCGTTGTGATCGGGTGCAGGTGCACCGCGCGCCACGCCGCCGCGGACGATGGTGCCGGCGCCCGACGCGGCCGCCTCGCGGATCACCGCTTCGTTCTCCGGTTGGAGCGCCGAGTACGGTATCTGGAAGACGTCGAAGACACCCATCTCGATGTGGTCGCGCAGCTCCGGGAGCACGCTCGACATCCCGAGGAAACGGACCTTCCCCTCGCTCTTCAGCTTCTCCATGGCCGCGACGGTGTCGTGTTCCTCGAGCACCGAGCGCGTGGGACTCGAGTGCACCTGGACGAGGTCGAGGCGGTCGGTCTTCAGCCGCCGCAGGCTCTGCTCGACGCCGGCCCGAACGTTTTCGGGCGAGAAGTCGTGCTCGAGCTTCCCACCGCGGAACTCCGGCTGGCGGTCGACGAGGCAACCGCACTTGCTCGCCAGGAAGAACTCGTCGCGCCGGTGCGCGAGATGCGCTCCGATCGCAGCCTCCGAGCCCCCGTAGTCGGGCGCGGTGTCGATCAGGTTGATGCCCGCGTCGAGGACGGCGCCGAGCAGTCGCCCGATGCCTGGATCCGACGAGCCGCCGCCGAATCCGGCGAGCTCCATCGCACCGAACCCGAGTCGCGTGGCCTGGGTTCCCGTTCTTCCAAGAGTCGCTGTAGGGAGGGACATGGCCGGATCAAGCTACCACGCCGGTGGCACCGATCTGCCATCATGTCGCGTGAGGACGGAATCGGAAGCAAGAAGGAGCGAAACGTGAAGTACGAAGTCGTGATCGATGGCGCCCCCTTCACAGAGGGTCCGGTGTGGGTCGGGGACGACACCCTGGTGATCACCCACCTGCTGCCCGGCAGCCTGCGGCGCATCGACGTCGCAAAGGGCACGTCGGAGACCTTCGCGGAGATGCCCGGCGGCGCGAACGCAGCCCAGCCGGCGAGCGACGGCGGCTTCGTGGTCGCCCAGAACAGCGGCATCGACTTCGCGTCGATCGCCGAGCCGTTGGGAATCGATCCTGCGATGGTTCCGAAGGTCGTGCGAGGCACGCCGGGGCTCCAGCGAGTGGACGCAGCGGACAACGTCAGCTACCTCGCCGACGAGGGCTTCAACGCCCCCAACGACCTCATCGTCGACGCCGATGGCTCGATCGTCTTCACGGACCCGCCGCTGATCGGGCACCGCCTTCCGAGCGCGAGCGATCCGAAGATCGGGCGGCTGTGGCGGTATCACAGCGAGCGCGGCCTCTCCCTGATCGCGGACGGCTTCGCGTTCGACAACGGCGTCGCACTGTCGCCCGAGGGGCGTATCTTGATCGTCGAGTCGAGTGGACTGATGTGGATCGAACCCGACGGCAGCAAAGAGTGGCTCTGCGAAAAGACGCCGGGAGGAGGCGGCGACGGCTTCTGCTTCGACACCTCTGGCCGCATCTACGTCGCCCAGCCCGGGTCGCAGACCGTCAGCGTCCTCGACCCGGATGGAAAGCAGGTCGACTGCTTCGACACCGGCGGGGGCATCGTCACCAACATCTGCTTCGGCGGTGACGACTCACGCACCCTCTTCACGACCGAGCTCGCACCCGGCCGCGTGCTCGCCTTCGAGGGTCTTCCCGATCCGGGCCTGCCCATCCACCGCTGGCCCGTTCCGGAGTGATCGCCGACATGGGGCTGCGGGGTCACGCGATCGCGTAGACGGAGGCGTTCGCCGCGGTTCTTTCCTAGATCGTCAGCACGGTCCGGACGCCGCGACTGGCGCGCACGTCGTCGAATCCCGCGTTGATGTCTTCGAGCGGCCGTCGCGACGTGATCATCGCTTCGAGATCCATGCGTCCGCTCCGCCACAGCGAGACCAGCCGCGGAATGTCGCGCACGGAATTGCAGCTGCCGAGGATGCAGCCCAGGAGCTTCTTGCCGCTCACCGCGAACAGCGCGGCCGGAGCCAGCGTGATGGCCTGGTCGCCGCTCGGTGCGCCGACGCACACGATGGTGCCGCCGTTGCGCGCGGCGAAGAAACCCTGGGTGACGAGCGCGGCAACGCCGGCGGTCTCGAACGCGTAGTCGACACCGATGCCACCGGTGAGATCGCGCGCGGCGGTCACGACGTCGTCGTTCGTGGGATCGAGAAC
>SPKZ01006946.1_pt1 | contig 14307 bp, 14 predicted proteins | sample 2456571 | NCBI WGS metagenome assembly SPKZ01 (sample SAMN11192286, study PRJNA482655) | marine metagenome | biome: ENVO:00000447; feature: ENVO:00000244|ENVO:00000211|ENVO:00000569|ENVO:00002023; material: ENVO:00002151; isolation source: ocean water from marine abyssalpelagic zone ...
ATAAATAAGTCGGGTGGGGTGGCTTTAAGTCGCTTTACAACATCTTTATCGTACCTGTTTGGATAGCCGCCAATATGCGTAATCCATACTTTAACATCTTCACACTGAAATTTTAAATCTTTCGGGATTGCTTTTCTTAAATCCTGACCATCTACGTTGCCATAAACAGCCCTTACAGGTTTGATTTTTGCTAACTGATCTAAGATTCGAGAAGTGCCTATGTCGCCCGCATGCCATATTTCGTCGCAGCTGCTTAGATAATCTAAGATGCGATCATCCATGTGATTGTGGGTGTCGGAAAGTAAGCCTATTCTAATCACAATTATATAATTTGTAAAGTAGATTCGTTTAACCAGCCAATTTTGCCATTAACGAGTTTTATTTTGTACCATCCACCGCTATTTTCTATGATTTGAACTTTAAGACCTTCATGAATAACGAATAGAAGCGTACTCTCTTCTTTGGGCTCACTCATTACATTGATGGTAGATTCAAAAGTAATTGCAAAATCCTCGCTTACCATGGCGTTGTAGTTTTGCTGTGCCATTACAAAGCTTTGAACGAATACAACGAATAAGGCAAAACCAACCAGCAGTGCAATTCTTCTTAAAGCGGCTTGCGAGCCCATTAAATAGAGCAAAACGGCTGCAAGAGAAAGTATAAATAAAACGATTGCCATTTTAGCCCAATGATCTGTGCTCATCATGTTTCTGTACGACCTAAAGGTAGTAGACAGAAAAGATTCTGGTACTTTGTCAATTTTATCAACGATGCGCTGATTAGCAATTATTAAATTGAAGTTAATATCTGCATCATGTGGACTTAGTTTAACAGCTTTTTCGAAGTACCAAATTGAAGAGGCTACGTTGTTCAGTTTAAAATGAACGTTTCCTAAGTTGTAGTAAAGCTGGGCAGAGGTATAACCTTGTCCTAGTAACTCTTTATACGACAACAATGCCTCTGCGTACAATCCTTCATCATATTGTTGTTTTGCCGATTGAACAAGAGGCGACTCGGTTTGCGCACTCAATTGAGAACTAATAACTAACAAGAAAAATAGAATTAAGTGCTTCATTTAACCTGTTTTTCAATCTCGTTAATAGTTTTTTCTGCTTTCAGGTAAACGTCTTGCATGTTAGCAGAATTTCCTCCAGAAGAATAACGCGCCATCTCACATTCATCAATAATGGCAATAAAATCATCTGAAACGGCTTGTTCTATGTTTGAACTGGCAAACGACGACTTAGCAACTTCCTTCGACATATCTGCGCCCGATATAGAAAACTTATCGGCTAAATAGCCGAGCATAGCTTTGGAAAGTTCGTCGTAAAACGCGCCGCTGTCCTGAGCATCCATAAACGATTTGGCTGCCTTTAATTTCTGTGCAGCTGCTTTACCAGCCTTTTTCTTCTTAATTAGCGACCCATTTTTATTGTCGGATATAGATTTTTTCTGGTATCCTATTAAGCCTATAAAAAGTAAAAATGGCCCACCTAACAAAGAATAGAAGAGGGGAGATTGGAAGAAAAGCTTTCCATCTGTCGTTAGGCTTAAATTACCAGTATTAATGTGCCTAATATCCTTACCGATAAACTGAACATCTTTTTTGTTGGGCGAAGTATGAACGCTTCCCCCGTTGTCGTCGCTTCCTTTCTCTACATTAATTATAATTTCGTCTGACGCCAAGGTGATGTATGATTTTTTGGCAGGATCGAAGTAAGTGAATTCTACAGGTTTAAAAGTAAATGTGCCCGGCTGACGCATTATGGTTAGGTATTCGAATGATTTGTAGCCGCTAACACTCCAATCGCTAATTTTTGTTTTGTTGTTTACTTTAGGATCGTATACTTCAAAATCTGTTGGAAACTCGATTGTAGGTACTTCTAATAATTTCACGTTTCCGCTTCCTTTCAATTGAATGGTGAAATTGATTGCGTCGTTTGTTTTTACATTGGTTTTATCAACGGATAGCGCAAAGGTGTAATTCCCAACATTGCCTTTGTACGACGCAGGCGCAGGTAATGGTAATGGGAGAATCTCAATTGTAATAGGTTGTCCTTTTACAAACGACTTAGTGTCTTCGTACCTAGAGCCAAAAAAGTTCTCGAAAATATCGTTTGATCTTCTTTTTGTAGTTGTTCTAATAATGGCTTCCACATCTGTAGCTTCTATTTTTAATTTTCCACTTTTATGAGGGAATAAAATGGTTTTACTCAATTCTATCCTTGTATATTTCACCCCATCTAGTACCTCTTTCGTAACAGGAATTTCTTCTCTGGCAACCATTTCTGTCCAAAAGCCATTGTAAGATGGCAAGTGAAGATTGGGAACCTGAACAATACTTAAAGTTGTATAGAGATAATGCGTAACAATTACGGCTTCGCCAACATAGGCTTTGTTTTTGGAGAGTACTGATTTAAGAAATAAGGTGTTTTTAGTTGCTCCGCTTTTGTTTTGCGCTTGTTTTTGTCCGGGGCCTTTACCAACCTTAACTGTTACGGATTTAGCCTGAAACGTTTTATTTCCAGTTTTAACCCTAGCACCCTGTATTTTGAAATTTCCCGCTTTCTTTGCCGATAACATGTAGATGAAAGTAGAGGTAGAGGTAACTTTCCCGTTTCTGCGCGTTGAACTAGAACCTTGATTTGGGCCACCTAGAATATTAAATGCGCTTAAATTAGGGCCTTGAAATCCTGAGGCCGTTGTGTTTAATTCGAATGTTAATTGAAAGCGTTCTCCAACGGCAACTGGGTTTTTACTAACGGATGCCGTGAATGATTGTGCAGATGCTATGGAACCAAAACCAACCAAGGCCACCAAAAGCAACATGCGTTTAACGAAAAGCTCAAAGTTTGATATGTAATTGTGTGCGATTACCACGGTTTCTGAATTTGGACTGGCTGCCCTTTAACTTTTTGTTTCATTAATTCTTTCTGCAATTTCTCTTCGTCGTTCTTTAAAGCTTCTAGCAGCTTTGTAGCATCTTCTTTAGAAACACCATCTCTTTGCTGTGGTTTAGGCTGATCTTTTTTGTCTTCATCTCCTTTATCATCTTTTTTCTCGTCTCCATCATCCTTCTTCTCGTCGTCTTTGTCGCCCTTATCCTTATCGTCTTTCTCCTTGTCGCCGTCCTTATCTTCATCTTTTTCACCGTCCTTGTCTTCGTCGTCGTCTTTCTTTTCATCGTCTTTCTTGTCCTCGTCTTTTTCTTGATCTTTTTTCTCTTCTTCCTGTTTCTTCATTAGGCGCTGTGCATGCGATAGATTATACTTGGTGTCGTAATCGTTTGGGTTGTTCATTAACGACTTCTTATAAGCTTTAACGGCATCTTTCACCTTGTTGGTTTTCATGTAGGAGTTGCCCAAATTGTGATATGCTTTGGCAATGTTTTCTTTTGTTGCTTCTTGATTGGCTAGTACCTCAAACAGACTTGCTGCTTCTTCAAATTTTTCTTGACGGTACAACGCATCTCCTAAATTAAATGCCCCCTCAAACGATTCAGTGTCCTCAATTAACGCTTCGTCGTATTTGGCCGAAGCTTCTGCAAACTTGCCATTTTCGTACAGTTTGTTTCCTTCTCGGATGTACTTATTGCCTTCACCTTGTCCTAATAAGGTAAGGGGAGCAATGAATAGAAGTAAGAAGAACAGTTTTTTCATTATTTTTTTATTTCACCAAACAAATTAAGTGCTTTCAACCATTTATTTTTTCTTTCCGACAAGAATAGTTCCAAGATGAGCAATATTAATGCGGGAAAAAGGAAATATTGGAATCGATCTTCGTAATCTGAAAATACTTTGGCATCGAATTCTTGTTTCTCTAATTTGTTAATCTCTTCGAATAGCAGATCTAAATCGGAAGATGTATTGCCTGACCTAATGTATCGGCCTCCACCGTACGACGCCACTTGCTGAAGCATGGTTTCGTTGAGCTTTGTTACAATTGTGCCTCCATCTCTGTCTTTTTCATAGCCTTGCTGACGTCCGTTTTTATAAATAGGAATTGGGCCGCCCTTAACGGAACCCAAACCAACCGTATGTACAATAATGCCTTTTTCGACAGCTTTTTCTGCTTCTTGTAAAGCATCATCCTCATGGTTTTCTCCGTCGGTAATAATAATTAAGGTTTTGTTTCTTTCGTTTTCTTCGCCAAATGCAGCGTAACTTCTTCTAATTGCGCTCCCGATCGCCGTGCCTTGGTTTGGAATAATTCCGATGCTTACGGTAGATAGAAATAGTTTTGCGGCAGAATAATCTAATGTTAATGGCAGCTGCACGTATGCTTCGGCACCAAAAACAATAAAGCCAACTCTATCGCTATTTAAACGATCTAATAATTTAGAGATTAGTTGTTTTGCTCTTTCAAGTCTGTTAGGTTGCAAGTCTTCCGCCATCATACTCCTCGATAAATCGATGGCAATAATAATATCTACGCCTTCTCTTTTTACTTCTTTAAGTTTAGATCCTATTTGAGGATTAACTAAACCAATCACTAAAAGAATTAAAACAATGATGCCAATAATTTGCTTCATTACTGGTTTAACTGTAGATAAATCGGGGAGGAGCTGAGATACCAAATTAGCGTCGCCATAAGATGCCAATGCTTTTTTTCTCCAACTTTTGTTGAACATGAAAATAAGAATCAGCACAGGAATGAATCCCATGAGATAAAAATATTCGCTATTTAGAAATCTAAACATCTACGGTATACTTCTAAAATAAGTGTTTCTTAATAATATCTCTAACAAAAATATGGCCAGTGCACAAACCGCAAACGGGAAGTATTCTTCTTTGGTAGATTTATAATTGTTTTCCTGAATCTTTGTTTTTTCCAATGCATCAATTTGTTCGTAGATCTCTGCCAGCTTGCTATTGTCTGTAGCTCTAAAATATTTTCCATCTGTATGTGCCGAAATTTCTTGCAAGGTTTTTTCGTCTATTTTCACATCCATCATCTCGTAAATTAACGTGCCATCTCGCCTTCTTGCAACAGGGCTTTTGGCTTTGCCAGTGGTGCCAACGCCAATGGTGTAAACGCGAATATCGAATGCAGCCGCAATATCTGCAGCAGTTAAAGGTGTTACCGAGCCACGGTTGTTTTCTCCGTCGGTAAGCAAAATAATTACCTTGCTTTTTGCGTCGCTGTCCTTAAGTCGGCTTACAGAAGTAGCCAAGCCTAAGCCAATCGCAGTACCATCTTCTATAATGCCGGTTTTAATATCATTAAAAAGATTAATGAGTACGGCATGATCGGATGTTAATGGGCATTGGGTAAAGCTTTCGCCACTAAAAATTACCAAACCAATTCTATCGTTTGGTCGGTTTGCAATAAAATCCATCGCAACATTTTTAGAAGCTTCCAATCTGTTCGGACTTAAATCCATGGCAAGCATGCTAGATGAAATATCCATGCTTATTATAATGTCTATCCCTTCAATAGACTCTTCTATCCAGCTAGAACTAGATTGAGGTCGTGCCAAAGCAATGATTAATGAACCAATTGCAATACACCTAAACACAAAAAGACCATGACGGAGAATTGGTTTGATTAAGGTTTTGTTTTCGAACTGAGCGATGGACGACGTTTTAAGATCAGGGGTGTCGTTGTCGGATATAAAAAGATAACGTGCAGCCAAAAGCGGTATGACGATTAAACCATACAGGAATGCGGGATAAGCGAAAGTAATATCGTTCATCATGATTCGCTTGTTGTTGCAGGTTCACTAACTACTTCTTCTTCCATTGGTTTTGTGTTGTTCACAAATTCGAGAGCGTTGTTTAAGCACAATTCACATTCTTGAATCAGAGGTTTTTGTTTGGCAAACTTTACCTCATCGGCAAGCATTAAGAGGTATGTTAATTTGCTTTTGCTTTCGGCAGTAATTTGAGTGCGTTGCAGGCAAATTATTATTTCCTCGGTGGTCATTTCCATTGCATTTATGTGGAATGTGCCACTTATGTACACTCTAATTGTATTTGTAAGTTCACTGAAATAAGGCTTGGTGCTTTTTTCTAGCCATCGCTTCTCATCCTTTATTTTATTTAGTTCTGTTAGCGCAGTAACTTCTGGAGCTATATCTGGAATCACAATTTGTTTAGCCACCTTTTTAACGTAATCTCTTTTTCTAGTACCCAACCAGAATCCAACAGCGCCACCAATTATCATTAATACTAGTAACATAACTTTCCAATATTTCTGTAAAGTTTCTAACCAAGTGATAGGTGTATCTATTGGTTGTTTGATGTCTCTGATGTCTTCGCCCTCCACCAGGTCTATTAACTTAACAGTAAGCAATAATGGTTCGGATGAAATATTGATAACGTTGCCATCTGAAACAATAGACACATTGATAGGGGGGATAACGTGAAATCCAGAATCGAATGAGGTAATTAAATAATGTTTTGTTTCAATCATTAAACCTTTACTCTGAATGGTGTCGATGCTTAATTCTCTAACAATTTCAATTTTCTCGACGATTGTATCAGCAAATAAAGGCCATGTAAACGAAGCGTTTTCCATGTGCTCTACAGATAACGAAAACTTAATTTGATCGCCAATCAAAATTATATTGGTGTCAAGTTTGGACGTAATTCTCGCATTTTGAGCGCTTGACAAAACAGCCATGAAGAGGAGGGCTGTGATCAATAAAAACTTGAAACCAACCTTGGCAGATAAATTTATATTTGAATTTGTTCGCACTATCTCTTCTTAAATAAATTCATAAGCGGTTTTACAAACGATTCATTTGTATTGATCGCTGCAAAATCAACACCCGATTTTCTAAAGATCAACTCTAGCTTTTCAGCCGTTTCATTGGCTCTTTTTGCAAATGCTTCTCTGGTTCCTCTATCGGCTGTATCTACCCATTTAAGTTCTCCTGTTTCCGAATCCGAAAACTTTACTAGTCCAACATTGGGTAAAGTCATCTCTCTTTCGTCGTAAATTTTTAACGCAACAACATCGTGCTTTCGTTTGGCCAATTTTAATTGAGTTTCAAATCCTTCATCAATAAAATCGGAGATCACAAAAGCAATACTCCTTTTCTTTACCACATTTACAAAGAATTCTAGTGCTTTAGAAATCTTAGTTGTTTTGTTCTCTGGTTCAAAATCAAGTAATTCTCTAATGATTCTAAGAATGTGACTTTTCCCTTTTTTTGGCGGAATAAACTTCTCGACTTTATCGCTAAAGAAAATAACTCCAATTTTATCGTTGTTTTGAATGGCCGAAAAAGCGAGCACAGCACAGATTTCTGTAATCATCTCTTGCTTTAATTGCACCTTTGTACCAAACGATTCGGAGCCGCTAATGTCTACAATCAACATAACGGTTAATTCTCTTTCTTCTTCAAAAACCTTAATGTAAGGGGTGTTAAAACGTGCGGTAACATTCCAATCAATCGTTCTTACATCATCGCCGTGCTGGTATTCGCGCACTTCGCTAAAGGCCATTCCTTTCCCTTTAAAGGCGCTGTGGTATTCGCCAGTAAATACTTGGTTTGAGAGACCACGTGTTTTGATCTCTATTTTCCTTACTTTTTTTAACAGTTCGGATGCTTCCACTCTGTATTATAAATGATTAAGGGAATGTGATACTAAGGTACTTCTACCTTGTTTAATAACTCGTTAATGATGTCTTCGCTTGTGATGTTTTCAGCTTCTGCTTCGTAAGTAAGACCAATTCTGTGTCTCAGTATATCTGGACAAACCGCTCTTACATCTTCCGGAATAACATATCCTCTTCTTTTTATAAAGGCATACGCCTTAGCAGCCAAAGCCAAACTAATACTTGCTCTTGGAGATCCACCGTAGTTAATCATAGAAGCAAATCTGTCCAAGCCATAATCTGCAGGCTTTCTGGTTGCGAAAACAATATCGAGGATGTATTTCTCAATTTTTTCGTCCATGTAAACGCTTCTAACTACTTTTCTTGCTCTTATAATATCTTCAGTAGAAACTACTGGCTTAATTTCAATTTGTTCGTTTTGGATGTTTCTGCGAATAATAATCTTTTCCTCTTCCTGTGTTGGGTAACCCAAAACAACTTTAAGCATAAACCTATCTACTTGGGCTTCTGGCAACGAATAAGTTCCTTCTTGTTCAATAGGATTCATAGTTGCTAAAACCAAAAATGGTTCAGCCATTTTAAAAGTTTCATCGCCAATAGTTACTTGTCGTTCTTGCATGGCTTCAAGCAAAGCACTTTGCACCTTTGCAGGCGATCTGTTGATCTCATCGGCCAAAATGAAATTGGCGAAGATGGGCCCTTTTCTAATCGTGAACTCTTCTTTTTTCTGATTGTAGATCATTGTACCTACAATATCGGCAGGCAATAAGTCGGGCGTAAACTGAATTCTACTAAAATCGGCATCGATGCTTTTTGCAAGCGAATTAATAGCAAGTGTTTTTGCCAACCCAGGTACTCCTTCAAGTAAAATATGACCATTTGCCAAAACTCCTATTAAGAGTCTTTCCAGCATCCTTTTTTGTCCTACAATAACTTTTTCAACTTCCATAGATATAAGATCTAAGAAGGCGCTTTCCTTTTCGATAAGCTCGTTGAGTTCCTTAATGTTTACTTCTTGTGCGGTTGTTTCCATTATTTTAATAATTATTATGGGCTGTAAATTTAAAAATTTAGCCTTTAAAAATCAACGAGATGAACGCTTTGACGATATTATTTATTTCATATCTGTATTTTTGATGTCTGAATCAAAAAAGTACACCAAATTTAAAGTGAGCAAAAGGTATTTTATAGAATTGTCGTATGTAGGTACTAACTACCATGGTTGGCAAATACAAAACAACGCAGAATCGGTTCAAGGTGAGCTGAATAGGGTGTTGTCGGTAATGACTGAGGAGGAGATTAATACCCTCGGATGTGGCAGGACAGACGCTGGAGTTCATGCATCTCAATTCTTTTGTCACTTTGATTCTACCAAGAATATGGACGTGCAAAACTATTTATATCGAATTAATAAGATGTTGCCACATGATATTGGCTTAAAGCGAATATTTCAAGTAAAAAATGACGCACATGCTAGATTCGACGCTGCTTCTCGTACTTATGAATACTTAATTCATAGATCGAAAAGCCCTTTTCAGTACAAACGTTCTTATCAGCTTAATTATGATTTAAACATGGATTTAATGAATGAGGCAGCTAAAATTTTATTTGAATACACCAATTTTGAATGTTTTAGTAAGTCGCATACACAGGTTAATAATTTTGATTGCGAAATAATGGAAGCATTTTGGCAGCAAAGGGGAGATAATTTGGTGTTTACAATTAAGGCCAATCGCTTTTTAAGAAACATGGTAAGAGCCATAGTAGGGAGTTTAGTTGAAGTTGGAAGAAGAGTTACTTCGTTGGCTCAATTTAGAGAAGTGATAGAATCAAAAAATCGTTCGGAAGCAGGTATGAGCGCACCTGCACATGCCTTATATTTGTCGTCGATTATTTATCCAAACATAAATGACTAAAGTAAGTGTGAGAATATTGTTGGGGCTCCTAATGCTATTAGGGGTTTTGGCTGCAAAAGCTCAAACTAAAGACCAATTAATTGCCGAGTGGATCTATGCCGAGGTTCACGGAAAAGAATCTCTAAAAAAGTCAGAATTAAAAAAAACGGAATCGCTTTTTAACGATTTAAGGTTGAATTTATTTGCAAATGGCAATTTTATACTCACCATGTTGGCCAAAGAAGATCATGGAAAATGGAGCTATAGCGAGAAAAAGAAAACAATAATTACTGAATCGCATACTGGTGATGAGTTGGAAATTGTAATTGTTGATTTTTCAGAAGCGCGTTTAACGGTTAAAATGGACAGATGGGCTTTTGTTCTAAACGGTGTTAAGGTTGAGCAAAAGCCAGAATCGGGTCAAGTTAATGCAGAGGTAAAGGAAGCGCAGAAGGAAGATCCTGATTATATTTATATAACGGATAGCGAGGCTGTTTCGTCCTACATTAAAGCTTTGGAGGAAAGGCAGAAGAAAATAGACAAGGTAAATAGAGCAAGTAAAGCAGAGGAGAAAGAAGAAGAGCCAGCTGTTGTTGAAGAAGATATTGACTACGAGGCGATAGCAGCAATGATTAATGCGAAGATTTCGGGAACCTATGTTGAGGAGGAAAAACCAATTGTTGAAGAAGTAATTGAAATGACTCCTATTCCAGCTGAGGCTACAGAGAAAGAGGTGATAGAAATCGCAGAAAAGGTTGAAGAGAAAATAGAGGAAGTAATTCAGGAAAAGCCAATTGTTGAAGAAGTAACTGAATACACGTCTATTCCAACTGAGGCTCCAGAGGAAGAGGTGATAGAAATTACAAAAAAGATTGAGAAGAACATAGCGGAAGTAATTGAGGAAAAGCCAATTGTTGAAGAAGTAACTGAGGACACGTCTATTTCAACTGAGGCTCCAGAAGAAGAGGTGATAGAAATCGCAGAATCCTCCTTCGCTAAAGCTACGGAGGACAAAGAGGAGAAAATAGAAGAAGTAATTGAGGAGACATCTATTCCAACTGAGGTTCCAGAGGAAGAGATAATAGAAATCGCAGAAAAGATTGAGGCGAAAATAGAGAAAACTCCTTCTGGAGAATCGGGGGTTGACCGCACCACACAAGAAGTTACGGATGGAAGTTTTGATACCGTTGAGTCTCCGAGCGACAATTTTTCCGTGTTTGTTGGGAAAAAAACAGCAACTTACGAATTGATTTGTAAAAAATGGCTCTTGATAAAAATGGTGATTGGTGAAGAAAAAAACGCTTTCAATTTGTCGCAAAGCTCTTTGAAAGGGAGCTTTTATATATTCGACAATAAAGGAAAGTACAGCCTTAAACTGATGACGGTAGAAGGAAAAGGGAAATGGGAGTTTGGATCTGAAAATAAATCAATTGTTATTTTAAATAGCGGGAGTAAAAAAGTTTGGCTTATTAACGAAATTACTGAATCTAACTTGGTGCTACTCCGGGAAAATTCTGAAGAGAAATGGTATTTTATTGCTCAATAATAAACTTTAGAGCCATTTAGATATCATTTTCAAAGAGGATGCTAAAAACTACAATCAAAACCACTAACTAAATATTAAAATGAAGAGAATTAGAATAATATTAGGTCTTATAATGTTAGTAGCAACCTTAAGTGCAAATGCTCAAACATCCGAATTAATAAAGGCGAAATGGGTTTATGAGGATTTTGCTGATAAAGAAGGAATGGATAGTCTGAGCTTGGGAATGATGGGGAAAATGTTTGCAGGTATGAGCTTTTATTTTCGAGCAGACGGTGTATGTGTGAGTTAAGGAATGGGGAGAAAAGATAAAGGTACTTGGGAGCTTGCTGATAACGGAATTGATATTACCATTATATCTCATAAAGGGAGAAGTCAGGAAATTCAGGTGAATGAAGTAACTAAAGATAGAATGATTCTGACACTTGGTAAGGCCAAGATGATAATGAAGCGTGCTGAACCTACCGAAGAAGATAATGCAATAGGTGACAAAAGAAATAGAAACGGTAAGCGCAACAACCGAACAAATATGCAAGAAGTGGTATTTACAGAATAAGATTAAGGAAGGTGGCACAGAAATGAATGAAATGACTAAAGAGTTGATGAATGGAAGTTATTATCAATTCAGTTCGAAGGGGAAATTTAAAATAATGATATTCTTCATCAAATTAAAGGCAAATTGGGAGTTTGGACCAGATAATAAATCGGTTGTTATTATTAATGATGAATCGAAAGACGTTTGGGAAATCTCTAAAATATCCGACAGCGAATTGATTTTGTTAAAAGGAACAAGTGAAGAAAAGTGGATTTGGTCGACGGAAAAATGATTCGTCTTTACGAAAATAAAGATCGTGAACACTTAGTTGAACTTTTGAGACTTAATACACCTAAATTCTTTGATTCATCTGAAGAAAAAGACTTTAAAGATTATCTAGATCATGATTCGGAAAATTATTTTGTGATAGAAGAGCATGAGAAAATAATTGGTGGAGGTGGTTTAAACTTCGGTTTTGATGAGGGAGCAACCGCTAGAATTGCTTGGGATGTAATTCTTCCAAGTGCCCAAGGTAAAGGCGTTGGTACACAATTAACCAATTTTAGAATAGGTAAAATAAAATTAAATCCAACTGTAAATAAGATTGTAGTAAGAAGATCTCAGTTGGTTTTTCCTTTTTATGAAAAATTAGGATTCGAATTGGAACAGAAAGAGCGTGATTATTGGGCAAAAGGGTTCGATCTTTATCAAATGAAACTTGAATAGAACGAGGGATAGTATGAAAGGGGTGGCGGATTTTACGTTAATCAAAAGAATCTTAAGGTATGTAATACCTTATAAGGTTACTTTTTTTGTGGCGCTGTTTCTTACAATTTCTCTAGGTGGCTTGTCGTTAGCAAGGCCAATATTAATTATGATTGCAGTGGATGATTATATCGTTCCTGCTGATCTCGATGGCTTAGGCCGAATTACCATTTTACTTGTTGTACTGTTGGTTTTAGAGGCATTTGTTCAGTTTGTGCAATCTTATATGGCGAATTGGCTGGGGCAAACTGTTATTAAGGATTTAAGGGTTGAAGTGTTTAAGCACATCAGTAAGTTTCGACTCAAGTTTTTTGATAATTCTCCTGTAGGAACGCTGATTACTAGAGTAATATCGGATATTGAAACCATTGCCAATGTTTTTTCCGAGGGCTTGCTAATTATTATGGGCGACCTGCTTAAGATTGTTTTGGTTGTGGCTTATATGTTTTTTGAGAATTGGCAATTGGCGTTGTTTTCATTGGGTACTATTCCTTTGTTAATTATATCTGCTAACGTATTTCGAAACGGAATTAAGTCGGCTTTTGAGCGCGTAAGGGCAGAGGTTTCCAACATAAATACATTTGTACAGGAACGAATTGTTGGTATGAGCTTGGTTAAACTATTTAACAAAGAAGAAGAAGAGGCGGCCAACTTCGAGAAGATAAACGATTTGCATAGAGCAGCACACATTAAATCCATTTGGTACTTCTCTATTTTCTTGCCCTTTGTAGAGATTTTAACGGCTATTTCTACTGCGTTAATGATTTATTGGGGCGCAGGGCTAGTAATGGACGGAGAACTTGTAATGGGGGAAAAAGTTACTCCTGGTATTTTGTTTGCCTATATCTTATTTATCAATATGCTATTTAGACCAATTAGGCAATTGGCAGATAAGTTCAATACGCTTCAAATGGGTATGGTGGCTTCGGATAGGGTGTTTAAATTGCTGGATACTACAGATCATATTGAAGATAGCGGGAGTATTTCGGATGAAGAATTGGATGGCGAGATAAAGTTTAAAAATGTTTGGTTTGCTTACAACGACGAGAGTTGGGTTTTAAAGAATGTAAGTTTTGAAGTAGAAGCAGGTAAAAGTGTTGCTATTGTTGGTGCTACAGGGGCTGGTAAAACTTCGATAGTTAATATATTGTGTCGTTATTATGAGTTTCAAAAAGGAGATATTACGTTAGACGGTCTCGATTTAAGGGATTATAAAATAAAAGACATTAGAAGCAATGTAGGCTTGGTACTACAAGACGTTTTTCTTTTCTCGGATACCATACACAACAACATCACTTTAAATGATCCGAGTATTACTAGAGAACAAGTTATTGAGGCTGCAAAAACCGTAGGGGCACATCGCTTTATTGATAGGCTAGAAGGTGGATATGATTATGAAGTAATGGAGCGCGGAAATTTATTATCGGTAGGCCAACGTCAGTTGATTTCTTTTATTCGTGCTTATGTATACAATCCTAAAATTTTAATATTGGATGAGGCAACATCGTCTATTGATGTTCAATCGGAGGAAATGATTCAGGCTGCAACTGCTAAGTTAACAGAGGGGAGAACCTCAATAATTATAGCGCATAGGTTGTCGACAATTCGGAATGTGGATAAGATAATCGTCCTAGACCATGGTGAGATTATAGAGCAAGGTAACCATGATGAACTCTTGAAAAAAGAGGGATATTATTATAAATTATTTAAACATCAATTTAGTTCGTTAAACGAATAACGCCTAAATTCAAGTAATAAATGCAACTTTCAGATTTGCTGCGTTAAGTGTAAATTATCGAAACAAAAAGAGGACAATTCCTCTTTCGATGGAATATTTACACCTACATTTGTAATGAATCAATTATTATTTAACCCAAAAGTTGCATTTATTACTTGAATTCAGCTTGTTAAATTAATAGTCGCATTAACTAATACCTTTAAAAGACCCTCACGTCTGAAATTCTAAATGGTTCTTGCAACTGGAATAAAAGAATGGGGACTAA
>SPKZ01024320.1_pt1 | contig 14302 bp, 13 predicted proteins | sample 2456571 | NCBI WGS metagenome assembly SPKZ01 (sample SAMN11192286, study PRJNA482655) | marine metagenome | biome: ENVO:00000447; feature: ENVO:00000244|ENVO:00000211|ENVO:00000569|ENVO:00002023; material: ENVO:00002151; isolation source: ocean water from marine abyssalpelagic zone ...
CGTAGATATCAAGTGGAATAGCTGCCGGGCCTTTCTTGAAGCGGCTGGCGATCCAACTGCCGAGAGCCAGTTTGGTTTTCGGGTCAATATTTTCATCCACCCAGTTTTTCGACCATGCGTCGAGCGCTACACCGCGGAGCCGTCGGCTCAGGTTCATGCGGTCTTTTTCCATCTTTTCTCGAAGTGCAGGTGAAAGTGAACCGGTGCCTCGATAGCCTAGGGTTGAGAGAACATCGCGGTCGATGCGTCGGGTTTCGGTAGGCTCATCGCGATGCCAGACGACGGAGAGGTATACCTTGCCATCGGCAACGGCAACGCTGCCGTGACCGCCATAGTGGTCGCTTGGGATTTCAATTGATTCCCAGAGACGTGTAGGAGCGTTCTCTTCGGTGAGTTCGTCGGGCAATTTTGCTGAATCGGATGCGATTCCGTTTCTTTCGGGGCCGCGCCATTGCGGCCAGTCGGCGAATGAGGAGGCGGGCCAGAGCAAGGAGAGGGAAAGCAGGAGATACCGGTTTGCGATCATGATAGGTTGGAGGAGGTAACTCGAGGAATCTAGCGAATCGCAGGGCAGGATTCACTGGCGTTATGATGTCTCCGGTTGAGCTACCTGTCGTATGCTGTTTGATTGTCTGAACTCACACTCTGAATCCTTTGAGCGACCAACCCAGAATTGTCTACATCACCGCCGGCGCGGGGGGAATGTATTGTGGTAGCTGTATTCGAGACAACTCGCTGGCGGCCGGGCTGGGGCGATTGGGCTGGGACGTGACGCTCCTGCCGCTCTACACTCCGATTCGGGTCGATGAAGAGGACAATTCCGTCGACCAGGTGTTTTTTGGAGGTTTGAATGTCTACCTTCAGCAAAAAATTCCGTTGTTCCGTCATCTTCCTGCGTTTGTCGACCGTTGGCTGGACCACCCGAAGCTGATTCGACGAGTGGCGTCAAAAGCGGTCAATGTCAGTGCCTCTGAACTGGGTGACATGACCTTATCCATGGTTCGTGGCGAGCATGGCCATCAGGCCAAGGAGGTAAAACGACTCGTTCACTGGCTCAAGGAACATGGCAAGCCTGACCTGATCTGCCTGACCAATTTGCTTGTAGGGGGCTCAATCCCCGCATTGAAACGCGAGTTGGGTATTCCCGTTTTGGTAACTCTCCAGGGCGATGATGTGTTTCTTGATGAATTGCAGGAACCCTGGCGGGCACAGGTGCTCGCGGAGATGAAACAGCTGGCTGCACAGGCTGATGGTTTCATTACTTTCTCATCGTTTTATCGCAAGATGATGTGTGAAATGCTCGAGGTTCCGGAGGAGAAATTTGATCTCACGCCTCTGGGGGTCGACGTCTCGGAATTCGACTCCGTGTTGAATGCGAGAAGCGAAAGGGAGCGCGGAAAAGTCATCGGATACTTTGCCCGGCTCTCACCTGAGAAAGGGCTCCATCATATCGTCGATGCATTCATTTCTCTGGCTGATGACAATCCCGAGGTCAGGCTCAAGATCGGCGGGTGGCTGTCTCCAAAGGATCGGGAGTTCTACGAAGAACAGGTTGGCAAGATTTCCACAGCCGGTCTCGAGGACCGTTTTGAGCACATAGAAGCTCCAGACGGAGAGGCTAAGCTGGAGTTTTTGAAGCAAATCGACGTATTCTGCGTTCCTGCTGAATTTGTTGAGCCCAAAGGTCTCTATCTTCTCGAAGCAATGGCATGCGGCCTTCCCGTGGTGGCTCCCGATCAAGGAGCTTTGTCCGAGATGGTGCAAGCGAGTGGAGCGGGGCGGTTGTTTGAACACGGCGATGCGAATGACTTGAGGAAGCAATTGGAGACGCTGCTGAACGATAACAGTGCCTCCGCCTCCTGCGGCGCGAGCGGGAGAAAATGGGTCGAGTCTGAAGCTGATCAGCCAGCAATGGCCCGAGCGACAGCGGAAGTCTTCCAAAAGGTGCTGGCCGAAAAGTAACAGTCTGACAACTTGATGCAATCCCGCGCGGTAGAGTGTCAGGACTCTTTTCGGTAGCGGAACGGGGTGATCCCCATGTGCTTTCGAAAGTGCTGGGTAAAGGAGCTCTGATCGCTGAAACCGAAATCCAGGGCAATGTCGCTGATGGGTTTGTCAGTGCTGCGCAGCTCGACGCAGGCGGCCTGGATTCTCGTTTTGATAAGAAAGGTTCTAGGGTTGGTGCCGAATACTTCGCGGAACCGGCGATTGAACTGGCGAACCGACATGCCGGTTCGCCTGGCCAGGTCTGTCATGTTGACTGACTCCTGGAAATGGTCGCGAATGTAACTCACTGCTCGATCCAGTTGCATGTGAGGCGTCAGGGCCGAACGCCGCCCGGAGTAGCTTTGCACCGTTCCCATCACACCGATGACGCTCTGATCCTTGCCAAAGACAGGGAACTTATTCGTAAAATACCAGTCAGGCAGGCCCTGCCGGTTGAAGAACAGTTCCACGATTTTGAGCATCGGCTCCCCTGTTGTCATGACAGTCTCATCATCGTCACGAAATTTGCGGGCCAGCTCGTCCGGGAACAGTTCGAAGTCGTGTTTGCCGATCACATCGGCCTCTGATTCGCACCCGAGCCGTTTCCAGAATGCCCGGTTCGCTGAGACAATCTTGAAGTCTCGATTCTTGGCAAAGAAAGATACCCCGGGCAGATGATCAAAGAGGACCTCAAAATGCGAGTCAGGGGAGAGTTCCTCCAGGAACTCTTCTTTGAGCTGTGTGACAGAACTTCCCATGGGTACATTAAAATTAGTGCATGGCTGGATCGGCACAAAATAAAATGAGCTACGGCGATGCGCCACGTCTTGTCGGAAAGCGGGCGGGACTCTGGTGGTATCAGCTGGGAGAACGGAGCGCTTTCTCGGTGAGAGATTTGATGATTGACTGGTGAAGCGCCCCGTCGTATTCGTTTCGCGCAATTTCTGTACCTCAATATTTTTATGGCTGACAACGCGAAATTCTTCGCCGGTCTCGACATCGGCGGCACCACGGTAAAGACGGTTCTGGTAGACGACATGGGCGAAGTCGCCGGTGAAATGGTGGAGGTGCGCAGCCACGTGAAGGATGGCTACGAAGCGACCTTCGGGCAGTTGGAAAAGGCGCTTGATCAGCTTACCGGCAATATCGGTTTGAGCCGAGATGCGGTAAAGGGGATCGGCATGGACGTTCCCGCTCCCTCCTGTGACGGTGTGATTTGGGGAAAGGCTAACCTTGCCGAAAACTGGGTCGGCACCAATGTCCGTGATTTGCTATCTAATCGCCTCGGGGGAGTTCCGGTATACATGACTAATGACGGCAATGCCGCTGCCCTGGGCGAGTATGCCGTGCGAAAGAAGCATCACGGTGGATTGCTCCTGGTGGCACCCGGAACCGGCCTTGGGGGCGGTCTCGTGCTTCCCGGTGGCCGTGCTTATGAAGGTACGAATGGCCTTGCGCTTGAAGTGGGGCACATCAGTGTTCCTCATCGCGAAGAAGACGGCGAACTACCTGAGTGTTCCTGTGGTTTGAGGGGTTGCCTTGAGGCCTGGGTTTCTCTGGTAGCCCTTCGCCGGCGCGTCGGTATTGAATTGGCCAAGCCGGAAAACGCTTCTCATCCGCTCAATGATGGTTCTCCAATCGAGGAGAAAGCTTTCCGACTTCGTGACTTCGCTGAGGAGGGAGACGATCTCGCGATCAAGATTTTTCGTCAGCAGGGACAGATTCTCGGCTACGGAATTGCTGACTTGGTTCGTGTGTTCGATCCCGGTCTAGTGGTGATCGGTGGTGGTCTTGCTGAAACCGATTTCCGTGACCAATACCTTGATTGGGTGCTGGAGGGCTTCAAAGAACGTGCGTGGCCGATGTATCTTTCCAGTCCGATCGATCCTGATCGAGCGACCACGAGATTTGAGTGGGCTCGCGGCGGCGACTGGCCGGCAGCACTGGGCGTGGCCTATTCGGCCCGTGAAATGTTCCGCTAAGCGGGGCGTTTTGCCGCCTAGCGGCGGTGCACTTCCAGGTCTGAGACGATGTAGCTGCCGTTGACTTCCTGGAAATAGACACGTGCCCAGCCTCCGTTGAAGTAGAGGATCATCTTATCGTCGTAGTAGGGGATATTTCCTGAATGCTGGCGGTTCCAGTCCAGCTTGTTTACCGCCTGCGGTGAGGCGTATTGAAGCGCCATATTCTTGTCGAGCCGAATAAATGCGGTGAGGAAGCGCAGAGCGACATCATGCTTGTTCAGCTTCTGACGAGGGGCTGACGAATTTGAGGATCCCGTTGAGGCAGCACCGGATCCGGTTGAGGCGTCCGTTGTAGGTGTTTCGACGCAGGAAGTGAGCGTCAGGGCGACACAGGTTGCTGCTAGAAACAGGGTAGGCTTCATGGGAGGTATCGAACGCATCTTCGCGAGTTCGGTTGGCAGGTTCAAGACTGCTTTTTATCCTCGCTCGTTTCGAGAGGCGGCATGACCACCTTGCGCTTCAGGAGCCAACAAACGCCGATGAGATCGTAGATTCCTCGAAGTGCCCGGTCGAAGTTGGTGTATTTCGACTCACCGGCTTTTCGCTCGCGGTGATTCACGTCAATTTCGGCAATTGTGAGTCCGGCCTGGGTAAAGATGGCAGGAAGATAACGATGCAGGCCGTTAAACGGTACGAGCAGGTCGAGGTGATCGCGGTGAAAGGCTTTGAGAGAGCAACCGGTATCGCTGATGCCATCGTGAATAAACCAGCGTCGGATGCGGTTGGCGATTCGGGAAGCGGCCCGTCGGCTCCAAGTGTCTTTGCGTTTGGCGCGTCGTCCTACTGCCACATCGCAATCACCCGCCTTCACGAGCTCGACGAGCTTCTGAATATCGGCTGGGTCGTTTTGACCATCGCCGTCGAGCATCACCAGGATGTCACCGTCAGCGAAGCTCATCCCCGCGAAGAGGGCGCCACTTTGACCACGATTCTCCGTGAGCCGAAGAGGAGAAACTCCTTCAATTCCTCTCATGATCTCCCAGGTTCGATCACTGCTGCCGTCGTCCACGGCTACCACTTGCGCATCGGGCTGGCACTTGACGATTTCCTTGAGCACGAATTCGACACAGTCTTCCTCGTTGAAGAATGGAACGATAACGCTGACCGAATCCAGACCGGGTGCCGACGGGCGAAGACCGGGGTTGCGGGTAAACGGTGAAACGTAGCCGGATGAGTTCATCGATAAAGTTTGTGGCTCCGATCAGGGATGGGCCGGTTCGTTAAGTGCGGGCCAACCGGTGAGCGCTTTGCCACGATATACGGTGTAGAACTTGGTTCGATCGTATCCGAAGACGGCTTCGAACTCTCCCACTTTCTCGTAGCTTTCGAACACATCGCTGAGAGCACCGGGGAAAGTGTTGTTACCTGGAACGAGAATGAATCCATCCTTTCCATCAAATCCGTCCTCGAATGGATTGTTCCACATCTCGTATTGAGATTCGATCCCCGGGCGGTTGGACCAGCGATAAACCCTGGGTTGGTCAGGCAAAGCAAAGGCGAGTTGGCTTGTGGTGTCGCGGTGACCGAGGGTAACGATGAACAATTCATCGGCATCCGCCTGGGCTCGTCGAACTTTCTCAAATCCCTCAGCAAGTTTGTCGTATCCCATGAGACGCCGGTTAGGATCGGCTTTGTGGCCGGGAATCCCTGCGAGTTCCATGATCGGACTTCCGAAGTAAAAGAAGGCACTGAGGGCAAAGCCGATAATGAGGCCGACCTTCATGAGACGTGCTTTTGTGGCTGCTGATGGTTTCGCGAATTCAACCGCTCCTGAGAAGAAAGCCGCTACCAACGGCATGCAGGAAAGATAGAAGACAGCTGGCCAGTTCGGTTGCAGGCCTTGTCGCATGGCCATGAAGAGCATGCCGACGAGTGGAATGCCACCGAAGACGAGGGCAAATCGAACCGCGAGGCTAGCGGTTCGGATCGCCTTCAGGCGGCCGATGCAAATGATGTAGAGAACGACGCCGAAAACCGGGGACAGCACTCCGAGCTGGCTGCCAATGAATTCGGCAAAATCCTCGAGGCGTTCGAGAATGACATTTCCGCCTCCGCTCACGGATTCAAAATGGTGGCTGGTGTGCTTGAAGGTGATCCAGCCGTTTTGCGCGTTCCAGATCAGCGGTGGCAGAAGGGAGAGATAGGAAAGCAGCAGGGTTGCCCAAAGTGCCGGACGCTTCAAGTAGGACCGCGTATCAGATTGAACTGCGAGAAGAACGACAGTGAGGACTGGAAACACCATCATCATCTGTTTGCTCAAGTGTCCGACGCCGAGCGCGAGAAAGAGGAAGAACAGGCTCTGCCCCGGTTTTGTGCCGCTCAGGTAACGCCACAGCATCCACAGGGCCATGGACCAACACAGCGTCAGTGGGGCATCGATGGTGAGGAGATAACCGAGAACGGAATTGGCGGGAATCGCCAGACCAATGAGGACAGAATACCAGCCGGTCTTTGATCCGAATTGAGCGGTTGTCAGCCGAAAGAGGACCAGGAGGGTTAGGCAGCCGATCACTCCGGCAGTGGCGCGAATCGCGTAGAGACTGCCTCCGCCGATCCAGTCGACGAAAGCGTAGAGCCAGGCAACAAACGGGGGCTTTGAATAGTAACCGTAGTCCAGTTGGCGCCCCCAGTCCCAGTAGTAGGCCTCGTCACCTACGGGATTCACAGGGAAAATAGCAGCATAGATCAGACGAAAGAGCAGAACTGCTCCTATCAGCAGGACCGAGTTACGCTGGTATTTTGAATCGTTCAGAGGATCGGACATGTCCGGGAAAGAGGGGACCATGCTGCCCCAATCTTCTGAAATTGCCAGCGGAAATAGGCTTCGCTCCGATGCCTATCGCATCTGGCGGAGAATCTTCTCGGCCGCGGATGTTTTGGTTCCTTCCACGTCATCCCACGAGGAGTAGGTAGTGGCACCATTGATGACCTGGGGAGCCTGGCGCGGCATGTTGGAACCGGTGTCTGCCACCGCGTTCTCAGCTCCGCTTCCAGTAGAGCTTGGCGCCACGATTTCGCCGTTCTGGATGATCGTTTCGGCCCCGGTGAAATCAACCGGAGCGGAATCCTTCTTGGAGGGGCGAAGTTTGTTGATTGGATTCATCAGGAAGTTGCCTTCCTTTTTCTCTTCGACTGCGGCAGTCGTTGTGGATCCCTCGAATTCGGGCGTCGGCGAGTTGTTGGCAACGGTTGTTGCTTCAGGTTTGGGAGGCTCCGGTGCCGGTGCGCTCGTAGGAATAGGCTTCACTTCGCGCGGTGCTGGAGCCGGAGCTGGCTTGGGAGCGGAAGTTGTGGTTGTGGCTGCGACAGTGGTGGGTTCCGTTACCGGGGTTACCCCAGCTGAAACATCCACCGTCGAAGGGCCGGTCGGGATGGTTGACTCCTTCTTTTTGCCAAACATTCCGAAGAAGCCACCCTTCTTTTCAACCGCTTCATCGACGCCACCGTCGATGGCCGCGAGGGTTTCCGAAGACATGGAGGCAGTGCTGGAGTTGCTGACTGTGGGAGTCTGGTAGGCAACGGGCGCTGCAGGTGCGGATGGCAACGAGGGGACGGACTCAAGCACTTCATTGGTCGCTTCGTCGGTCTTCTGTTTACCAAAGGAAAAGAGCCCTTTCTTTTTCTCTTCGACAACCTCTTCGGCAGCACTTTCAACGCGCTGACCGTCCTGGATGGTGTAGGAAACGTTATCCACTTTCTTCGGCTGGCCGCCTTTGAAAATGTTGAAGCCGGCTGGAGACTCTTTGGGGGGCTTGATGGCATCTTCGATGGTCGAGACGGGCACTGCGCCCCGCGACTCAGCATTCGGGAAAAGTTCGGACGAGAGTTCACTCTCGTCGCCGCGACCGAAACCAAAAAGTCCGCCTTTCTTCACCTGGGCCTGTGAGGCGATGGTAAACGAAAGGCATGTGAGAACAAGAAGTGTAGTGGAGACCTTCATCCTTAGGGGGAATATAGCAGTGGCTGAGGAGGGTTCAAGGCGCTCCCGCCTCACTTCTCCTACGGATGAGGAGCCAATTTAATGGCTCTTTTTCGTCAATTTCTGCCATCTGCGGGTCAAAATGCGGACCAACAAAGAATTTCAGCCAGCTGAAAACGACCAATCAGATCAACCCGCAGAGCTGCGAGTCGGGAATCTTTGCGGCAGGTTCAGTGGCCGGTTACTTGAAGTTTGCCGGCTTGACGATCAGCTTTCGGATGGCCACGGGACCGTGGTTCCCCTGGATCATGAGCGGTGCCTTAGCCACCTCATCCTTCCCGTAGCCTCCACGAGTCGGGCCGGTCACTTCGACATCTTCGTGAATGGTGACTCCATTGTGAACCACACGGATAAAACGGGCGTTTTCGGTCTTCTTGCCTTCAGCATCAAAACGGGGCGCTCGAAACTGCACCCGGAACTTCTGCCAGGCCCCGGGCGCTGCAGAAGCATTAGTCGCCGGCGGGGTGCCTTCAAACCCCTTTTCTTTGTTAGTGGGCTTGGAATCATCCCATCGCTGGTAGATGCCACCGCAATCTCCAAAAGAGAGGTCCTTGTCTGGCTTGCCATAGCTGTCGAGGATCTGAACTTCATAGCGCTTCATGAAGTAGATGCCGGAATTCGAAGACTTGGGGATCATGAACTCGATTTCGAGGTCCACGTCACCATGTTCGAGAACACTGACGATATCGTGAGGCTTTGCCTCCTTCTTGTCGGTGTTGTGAATGATGGTCTTGCCGGGCTTGACCCATTTCCATTGTTTCTCGCTGGCACTGCCAGCAATGGCACCGGCTGTTGACCATCCTTCGAAACTGGCCCAGGCCGTTTCGTTCACGAGATTTGCCGGCTTCTCAGCAGCCGTGGCAAGTGCAGCTGTCAGCAGGAACAGGGAGACAGAGAGGAAAAATTTCACAGCGAGATTCGACCATGATTGAACAAGGGTGTCAATCGGCCGCCCCGTCCCTCCCATCGCACATTTGCGGAAGGTAATTTGCTAAGAGTATGCTTGCCCACCGCCTATGAGGCTCGGCCCGATTCGGTGAAAACTGCCGTCATGGGAACATCGTGAGGTTCCGGTGACAGACTGGTGAGCTGAGTTTCAAAGCAAACACCAAAGAGTGCTGGACGAGGTGACCGGGTGAGGGCGGCTTCCAGGAATCGATCGTAGTGCCCTTTTCCTCTCCCGATGCGAGCTAGATTGACGGGATCAAAACCAACCCCGGGAATCAGAATTAAATCAGGATCAGAAGGGGGAAGGGCGGGGCAAATGTCAGGATCAGGCTCGAGGAATCCGTAGTCTCCTTCGATGAAGGCTTCGAACGACTCGACCCGATGGAAAGTGATCCTGTCGTCCTTTCCCACTCTCGAAAACCCCCAGGTTTTTCCAGGATTCTTACGGAACAGTTCGGCGAGATCCGGCTCTCCAGGCATGGCATAAAAGGTGAAAATGCAGTGGGCCTCGCGAAACGCGTCTGTTGCTTCGATGGACTGGGCGATTGCCTCAGAGAACCGCGTTTTCTCTTCGCTGGATAGCGATTTAATCCTGGCGAAGCATTTTCTTCTGACGGTGCGTTTGTCCATTTGAGGTCATCGCTGGGGGCGATATTCAGCTTTGGCCTCGGGCATAAAGCGTTGCAACTCGGAAATGCGTTTCTCGTTCAGAGGGTGGGTGGAAAGCAGCGAGAACGACTGAGCTTGCCCGTTGGCGGTACGCCAGTCGGAGAACCGTTTCCAAAGAGCTACGGATTCCTCCGGGTCGTAGCCAGCGCGAGCCATGAAGATCGCTCCCATGCGATCCGCCTCAAGTTCCTGCTTTCGGGAGAACGCCTGGCGGTTAACAAGGGCTCCTCCCGCGAGAGCCGCGGTCGCGAGGGCAGCACCGTCTTTCATCTCGTTGCTGAGAAGAACGCCAGCACCGGCGACTGCGACTGAAGACAAAGCGTCGCGGGACATTTTTTCTCCGGAATGGCGGGACACGACAGGCCCGACCTCATGACCAATCACCGCTGCGAGGCCGGAATCGGTGCGGGTGATCTCAAATAAGCCGGTGGGAACGCCAACTTTCCCACCGGAGAGCGCAAAGGCGTTGGCTGTGTCATCCTCGAAGACGACGAACTCCCACTCCGCATTAGGGACTGGCATCACCTTGGCGAGTCGTTGGCCGACCCGCTGAACCTGCGCGCTATGAGTCGGATCGACCGAAATCGTCATCGATTTCTTCATCTTGTCGAATTCGGTGAATCCCATGGCCGCCTCTTCAGCGGGATCGAGGAAGTTCACCTGGCGCCGGCCGGTTTCAGGAACGGTCTGACAGGCGGCGAAGATCAGGGCTGACAGTAGCGGAATGACGGCAATGGCGCGCGGGTGCCGCCAACTGGAGCGGATACGGCGGGAAACGAGGTAGCTCATGCGAGAACTGGTGCGCAGTTCATCAAAACTGCACGACTAATTGCCGTTTAGACGTTTAGAGGGCATTTTAACTTAGGCGAAAACCCGTAACTTACGTTCCGGTTGCCTAGAAAAAGAGATCGGCCAGAGCCTGATCGGTAAGCTGGCCGGGATCATTTACGACCACCAGCTGTCCCAGGTACTCGACTTCGTCCAGCTCCATTGCCGGGTCGAATTCAGTGGCTTCAACCTCTGAGGCAGTTTCCTGAGCAAGGGCCGGGGCGGGAACATCGGTCTCACCGCCGGGAAAGAAGGCAATTACAGCGACAACGGCTGCGGCAGCGATGGCGGTATTGAGAAGCCGCTTACCGAAGAAGGAAAGCAGGCTTTCTCCGAAGCCTCCGGAAGAGTCTTCCATCAGTCGCACCTCACGAATCACATTGCGGGCAAAGAAGGGGCCCGGCTTGGCTTCGCTGGCGTGTTCAAGAAGTTCCCAGACGGGATCGTTTTTTTCCTGGCTTTCCATTTCAGGAAGAGAAACCCCAAACTTCAGCAGGAGTTTCGAAAAAAGTAGCAATTACATCGGCGGGGCTTCGATGAAGCCTTCCAGCTGACGAATCCGGGTGGGGTGGCGCATCTTCCGGAGTGCTTTTGCCTCGATCTGTCGGATACGCTCGCGAGTGACCTGGAACTGCTTGCCAACCTCTTCCAGGGTGCGGCTGTAACCGTCGATTAGACCGAATCGCTGCTCCAACACCTCGCGTTCGCGGGGAGTGAGCGTGTCGAGCACGTCCTTGATGCGATCTTTGAGCATGGACATGGAGGTCATGTCACTCGGGTCTTCGGCACCCTTGTCCTCGATGAAATCTCCAAGGCTGGTTTCTTCGCTGTCGCCAACCGGGGCTTGCAGGGAAATGGGCTGCTGGGCCATCTTGAGAACGGCCCTGACGCGTTCCACGGGGAGGTGGATCTCGTCTGCGATCTCTTCCGGAGTGGGCTCACGGCCGTATTCCTGGACGAGCTGCTTCTGCACACGCATCAGCTTGTTGATCGTTTCGATCATGTGCACCGGAATACGAATGGTGCGGGCCTGGTCCGCGATGGATCGAGTGATGGCCTGGCGAATCCACCAGGTCGCGTAGGTGGAAAACTTGTAGCCGCGGCGGTATTCGAACTTCTCGACCGCCTTCATCAGGCCCATGTTGCCTTCCTGGATCAGGTCGAGGAAGGAAAGACCGCGGTTGGTGTATTTCTTGGCGATGGAAATGACGAGGCGCAGGTTGGCTTCGACCATCTCGTCCTTGGCTTTGCGGGCTTCGGTGACGTGCTCGCGAAGGGTGGCAGTGAGTCCGTCGAACTCGTCCTGCTCCATCCAGATCTGCTTTTCAAAGGCAGTCCGCGCCTTGGTCGCTTCAGTCTTGCTCTTGCGGTCCTTGGCCTTGTTGGCTTGCTTCGTCAGGCTCTCGGATTGCTCAGCCCACTCTTCCGTGTGAGCGACAAGGTCCTCGGTGACCTTTTGCTTGAAGTAGAAGCGGTTGTAGCCGCGGGAGAGAGAAGCGTGGGTCTTGGACCACGCTTCCTTGAGTTTTTTTGTCTTAGCCGGAGTCTTGGCGGCACGAAGCTCAGTGTAAAGCTGGGTCAACTCGTCGCGGGAATTGGCGACGAGATCGCGAAGTTTGACGAGATTCTTGAGATAGCGGGCGCGGCTCTCGATCTTCTTGTCGACGATGAGGCGATCAAATCGCTCCTCACCCGACTCGAGTCGGTCGGCCATGTCAAGGTAGGCATCGGGGATGAATCCGAAACGGGCAAGGATCTTGCGGGTCTCGGTCTCGGCTTTCTCGATGCGTTTGGAAATTTCCACTTCCTGCTCGCGAGTGAGCAGGGGAACCTGGCCCATCTGCTTGAGATACATGCGGACCGGATCATCGAGGATATCGAGGCGGCCTTCTTTCTCTTTGGCAGGTTTGGCCGGAGCGGCTTCCTCTTCTTCTTCGGAGCCAGCCTTGACGTTGTCGACCTCGGCGCCGTCGATAATGCGGAACTTCATCCCGCGGAGGCGTTCGATGAGCTCTTCCATCAGCTCCAGGTCACTCTGGGTGTCCGGGAGAGCTTCGTTGATGTCGTCGAAAGTGAGATACTCCTGCTCCTTGGCCAGGCGAATCAAGTCGCGGACGATGGGCTGGAATTCGGGTGAGTCGAGCGGGCTCTTCGCAGATTTTTCCACCTTGGCCGATTCTTTGGCCGATTCCTTGGCCTTAGCTTCGGTAGTCGTCTTTTTGGTGGGAGCCTTTTTCTTAGCCGATGCCTTCACGGTTTTCTTTTTGGGGGAGGACGTGGATTTAGCCGCTGCTTTTTTGGTTGAACGCTTCGCAGCGGGCTTGGTGGTCTTAGCAGGCGACTTTCGCTTTGTATTCTTTTCGGCGGCCATACGTAAGAACTCTCGGGAGGTAGGAAAAATAAGGGAAGGAGCCCCGCCGAATTGGGACGGCTAACAGTCGTTTAGTTGTCCGCGCAGGTCAAGGAGTTGTTTACCAAGGCTTTCCAACTCCGTCGGAAGTAGGTTCGGGCTGCCCATCTTTGCCTTGGTCATTGAGATCTGATTTTGGACGCTCTGGCGGTTCAATGCCCTCAGGCATTCCCTGGCTAAATCAGGGCTGATGGTGGCGCTGTCCTCGTTCATCAGCTTGTTGAGGCACTGCTGATCAGCGGGGGACAAGGTGGCGATGAAAGCGTTGACACTGGCGTGGCTGGAGGGATCGATGGTCGCCCGCCAGATAGTCGTGAGTAGCTCCGTTTCAGCGAGATTGGTGAAAAAAGCAGGAATCGGATCGGCCACGACTGAAGCTCGTGTTTGCTCGTCGCTGAGCAGGGCTTTGCAGAGCAGGCGAATGGTCCGGTTGTCGATCACGGTGGGTGCCGCAGGTGGCGCGGATACGGGATCTGGTGTGGGCGCACCGTGGCGCTGAGGCAGGTGGCCTCGCTCGCGACCGGCTGCCTCGCGGCGCTGGCGGGTTTTTTCCAGCCGTTCATGATTCGCGACGGCGTCCCGTACCTGTTTGCGAATCTCGTCTTCACCCACGCCGAGGCGGACCGTGACCCGGCTGATGAGGGAGTCCTGCAGCATCTTGTCCTCGATCAGGGAGATGTCATCGGAGAGATCTTTGGCGAAGTTGAGGCGGTCTCGAAGTGTTCCTGAACTGAGCTGAGATCCTCGTCGATCGATTTGGAAATCAAAGAACTCTGGCGGATGCTCCAGGATTTCCCGCAGAGCGTCCGGCCCGTGTTTTTGGATCAATGAGTCCGGGTCTTCACCTTCCGGGAGGAGGGCGAGGCGAACTAGCATTCCCGAGGGAGCAAGGATACGGAACGCTTTCTTGGCCGCGTTGAGCCCGGCGGTATCAGAGTCAAAGCAGAGGATGGCCTCATCTGAGTTTCGCTTGAGCACGCGGGCGTGATCCGGGGTGAAGGCGGTTCCGAGAGGGGCCACTGCATTTTGGATCCCGGCTTCGTAAGCGGCAATCAGGTCCAGCTGGCCCTCGAAAATGATGACCTTGCCTTCCCGGACGATGGGGCGCTTGGTCTTGTCGAAACCGAAGAAGACCTTGCTCTTGTTGAAGAGCGCTGTTTCGGGAGAGTTGACGTATTTGCCGCCGCCTTGATCGGGAAGGACATGGCGACCGCTGAAGGCAATGGGTTCTCCCATCTCGTTGTTCACCGGGAACATGAGCCGGTCGCGGAAGAAGGAGTAGGCACCGCGGTTGGGATTGTTCTCGTCCCGCCACTTGGCGAGGCCGCCGTCGACGAGTTGCTGCATGGAGAAGCCTTCGTCACGGGCCCAGTCAAAGAACATGCGCTGATCGCCCGGTGCGTAGCCGAATTTCCAGTTCCGCGAGGTTTCCATCCCGAGGCCTCGCGACTTCAGATA
>SPKZ01012551.1_pt1 | contig 14290 bp, 12 predicted proteins | sample 2456571 | NCBI WGS metagenome assembly SPKZ01 (sample SAMN11192286, study PRJNA482655) | marine metagenome | biome: ENVO:00000447; feature: ENVO:00000244|ENVO:00000211|ENVO:00000569|ENVO:00002023; material: ENVO:00002151; isolation source: ocean water from marine abyssalpelagic zone ...
GATCTCGCTTCCATGCGTGGGATGGAGCTGGGTCTGGGTCGATCGGTTGAGGACGGGGGACCGGGGATCGCCGCATTCCGCACGCAGCAGATTGTGTCGCAGTTTGGAGGAGGCGGGTCCGAGATCGGGTTCCGGGGACCGAAGACCGCGACAGACCTCAGGCTGATGGAGGCCATGGGCTTCACCGGCCAGGGCGGGATCGAAGAGTACTCCAAGTTCCGCCTGAGTATGCAGGATCCCGGCAAGGTGGCCGAAGCACTGCCCGCGTACCTTGAAGCCTTCCAGCAGGAGGGCGCAGGGCCGGAATTCCAGGCGCTCATCACCCAGCAGGCCCTCAACGCCATCGGCGGAACCCGGATCGGGCCTGACGAGGCAAGGCGACTGGCCGAGCAGGGGGTCACAGCCGCCGATGCTGGCACGTATGACCTCAACGCGGTCATCGAGTCGGCACAGCGCGTTGTGTCCTCTACAGCGCCAAGCGCGATCGCGGAAGCCAGTATCGAGTCTGGTCGGGTCAATACGGGTGCTGCCGTGGCGAAGACCATGCAGGATTTGGCCCGTACAACCACGAACATGGCAGGACTGTTCAACAACACCTTCGGGCCTGCCGTCGAGATGGTCACGACGCGCACCCAGGAATGGACGGCAGCGCTGGAGGCAGCGACCGATACCATGTGGGACATCACCCCTGACGCCCCGATTCAGCCATGAGTCGCCCGATCGTTAGGAGAAATACGACTTTCGCTCGTGTGAGTTTCTTCACGTTTCACCATGGACGGATCGATGCCTACGACGAGGAGGCAGGGGAGGGCAACGTCGCCTCCTCGCTGCTGAGCTTCAATTTCACGAAGACCTTGGGTGAGGCATCGGGCCGCGCGACCATCGTGATGAAGGGATACAAGGTCGCTGGCAACCATGAATTCGTGGGCAAGCCATGGGTTGAGTTGATTGAGGAGGGCGATTGGTGGTGCATCGACATCATCAAAAACGGTGTCCATCAGGGCCTGTCCTTCGGGAGGATCGACAGCGTAGGACTGGAAATCAACGCAAACATCGGCGAGGGACAGGTGGTAGTCACGGTCCAGGGGAAGGACATTGGCTTCGCCCTGGAGGAGACGCCTATCTACTTCAACCCCTACGATCGAGCTGTGGACAACGCCCTCGGCATTCAGATGATGAAAGTCATCGATAAGGTGAAAGGACGCGCAGACGAGGTGGTGGTCAACGCCATCAAGGGGCTGATGGGCGGTCTTTCTCAGAAACGAGCTGAGGGCGCTCCTGAAACCAATTCAGCGGCCATCCTCGGAGGCCATCTACGTGTGCCTGAGGGGCTTTCAGGTGGTGGGCTGAACGCGGGCCGGTACTGGGTCGATTTCGTGGATTTCACGGCATGTGTGCAGCGGAATCTACGCGGACGGGTGTTCACCCCAGCCATGTTCACCCCTGAGGGATCGCCGTCCGTCTGGCAGTTCATTGAGGGCTGGCGGAACCCGGCGATGAACGAGATGTTCCTCGACTCAGTACCGCTGCCTGGAACACCGAAGCTGGCGTGTCTGACCCTCCGGGAGAAACCATTTGTGAACGCTGCCGATGGCGAGGAGAGTTCGTGGTTCAAGCTGCGCAACTGGGACGTCGAGAGCAGTATGCTCAAAACGATCAGTCTCACCCGCGGGCTCCACCGCGTCAATCACGTATCGCTGATGGGGGATATGCTTAATGGGCTGAGTGAAGACTCACTGGGCGTCTACCCTCCGGTGGCTGACATCGAGTCGATTGACCGCTACGGGCTCCATCGCCTGGAGGAGCGCACTCGCTACTTCGATGAGGTGGGCAACATAGCTGCCCAGGTCGAGACGAAGGACTGGCTGTTCCTGATCGTCAGCTGGAACGCGCTGAATCATGAATACTACCAAGGATCTCTGGGTCTGGCTGAAATGCGGGCTGAGATTCGGGTGGGACAGAAGGTCAGCCTCATCAATGGTCCAGCGGCCCAGTACAAGGGGCTCCCGACCGACAATGGGATCGCGAAGCAGGCGCTCACCTTCTACGTCGAGGGCATCCGCCATTCCTACACGACAGGACAAGCCCCGACAGCTACCACCACCATCACCGTAAGCAGGGGAATGGTGGAGGGGGAGCGCCTGGAACGGATCATCGAGACGAATGCTAAGTACGAAGGACTCAACGAGATCGGCAGCGGCAGTCGGAATGACAACACAGCCCTCGACACCCTGACGGACATCGAAGCTGACTCAATCGACGCAAACAAGGCTACCCTGGACTTCTTCGTCAACTGGAAGGGGGTAAGCTAATGCCGAGAGCACGCAGACCCATCCTCCCATACCACCTTAGGCATCAAGCCCGAGGACTCCCCCGCTCGGGTAGGCCATCGAATGGGCTCATCCTGCGCGGGGTAGTCACCAAGACCATCGTACCTGGTAGTGAGGAGGCTCTGAGCCGGGACAGCGCGCGGCCTTACGACGTTGCAGCCGATGGTGGCGTGAAGTGCGACGTTCTGATCATCGATCCCAATTACCGGACGGTTCTGACTGATGTTCCCGTGATGGTAGGCAGCGCTGGGCTTAATGACTACGAGGAATGGCGACCCCGTGAGTCCACGGCATCACTGACGGGCGAGGATCTGATCCTGTCGCTGGAGGGCACCGACGACCAGATTACCCGCACGAGGGACATGGACGGCGATCATGTGCTGGTCACGTTCATGGGCAACGACACCAATCAGCCTGTGATCATCGGTCAGATCCCACATCCCAACACGAATCGCAAGCCTGACGGATCGAGCGGTCAACAGTTCAAATGGCGAAAGTATCTCCGAGGCATCGACATCGGCGTCACTATCGAGGGGAACGTGACGCTGGATCTGACGCAGGCCAATGACGGAGGCATCACCACACCGGGAGGAGCCGAGACTGAGGGAGCGTCAGCCTCCGAGGCGGGGAACATCCTCCTGACGCTGGCTGGCGGCGATTTGAGCACGGGAGCCAAGCTCACCATCGCGGATGGGGACTCATCCGCGCCTGAACCCGGCATCCTGGGGAACACTTACCTCGCCGCGGTTAGCAACTTGCTGGGGGACGAGACTACCAACAACAATGCCGAATCCGCGATGCTGAGCCTGCTCCAGTCATCCCTGACCGAGATTGCGGGGCTCTTCGCTGGTTTGGGAGTGCCTGCTGCCTCCACAGAAGCCGCTGCTGCAGGCGTCGGAGTCTACAAGGCGGCGATCGTCTTATACAACATCTCCATTGGGGCGAGGCAGGGGGCTATTTCGACGTCTCAATCCAGCGGCGATCCCTACCTTTCATCCCATCTGGAGTTTGACTGATGGTTATGTCTGCATCCGCCCTGGCGACGGAAATTGAAGGGGCAATCGACACTAAAATGTCAGCCGCCATCGGATCGGCCTACGATGACCTTGACTCGGGGTTCAAGACGAAGTTTCTCAGGTCGATCTCAGAGGGGGTAGCGGAGGCGGTTGTGTCTCACCTCACAGCCAATGTGCAAGTCGCAACCACCGTCGCAGCGTCGATTGCGGTGCAGGTTGTGCCTGCCACAGGGACAGGAGCTACCACAGCGCCTGGATCCGGTACCGGCACAATCAGTTAGGATAGCGCATGGGCTTCAAAGAAGAAATCGAGGAAGAAGCGAGGCAGGCCAGGACTGGTGATGACTGGTACCTGAAGCAGGAGCCGTACATCCTTGAATTGCGCTCTCCCGGCATCCCGACAGGCACCGCTTTCATGACGCTGCCTCTCGGACCCGAGCACTATACGGTTGGCACCGTATTCAGGCAGAGCGTCACTCCGACCCTCGGCGGGTTGGTGGCTGAAGAGCGCGGCATCCTGTGGCGTACGATCACCGTTAGCGGCACTTTCGGACTGGCCCCTAAATTCGGATTTGACTCGTCACAGCAGGGATTCGACACTCTCAAGATCAATGCGATGGGAGACACCCTCTCGGGACCGGCATGGACGAGGCGCATGGTGCGCAACTTCTTTGAGCGTTACGCGGCGCTCAAGGCCGATCCCATTCACGCAGCTGACACCCTGCTGATCTGGCATGACGTGAAGACAGACAACCACTACGTGGTGGTGCCCGAGCAGGTGGACATCGATCGCGGGGTCCAGCGTCGATTCCAATACCCCTACTCGATGAGGCTGAAAGCAATCGCCGAGGACAGAGCCATAGCCCCGATCCCAGCGGCATCACTCAAGAAGCTGACCATCGCACGGAATGCCATTGCTAAGGTGGCTAAGGGGGTGGCGAGCGTCTCCGCGTCCATCCAAGAAGCCAGCGCCCTGCTTGGTGAGGTGCGTTATTTCGTGGACACAATCGATCAGATCACGGACGAACTGGCCACCATCGTTGATTCATCGACATCCTTTGTCGAGGGCGTCACCGACACGATCTCGGTAGGCCGAGACTTCATTGCAAGCACGACATCGCTGCTCGCCTCTGGGCTGGCGCTGATGGAGGCGGCAACTTCGCTCCCAGACACAGTGAGGCAGAACTACCAACTGGCCGCCGATGGCCTTGACGCCATCGCAGGGCAGCAGACCGCCTTCGGGGTGACATACGCCGATGAGGCAGCAGTCATCCAGGCAGCGGAGGCAGGAGCAACCGGCGACTCCTCCACTGTCCTGACAACGGCGCAATCAGCTGGACCACCTCAGACGGTCATCGATCTGCAATCCCAGCGGGTACGCTCAACAGACAGGGATCTGGTTGATGCCGGAGCTGTCGCCACAGGGCGTACTTTCGCGAACTACACTGGCTTTACTGATTATGCGATTCAGTCCGTGGACACACTGACCTCGATCGCAGCGAGGTTCCTGGGTGATGGGACGCGCTGGTACGACATCGCCATCGTTAATGGCCTGAGCCCTCCCTACGTTTCTGAGAGCGGCGCGCCGGGGACCGTCCGACCCGGCGATGTGATCGCAATCCCCACTACCGGGGCCGCCGCTCCGAATGCGATTGTGTCTGGTGGGGCGGGAGCCCTGGGCACCGACATCGCGCTGACTGATACCGTCCTATCCGCTCCCGGCAGGCCCGCGGTGGACATTGCCATCGATCGGAGTACGCTCCGCGACGTGCTGACTGTGAGTGGAGTACCTAACCTTGCGCAGGCGCTTCAAATGCGAGTCTGGACAGAGAGGGGACACATGCCGCTGCTCCCGGATTATGGTCTACGTCGCTCGATCGGCATTGGCCAGACTGGGACGTTCCTGTCCCTGTTGCGGCTCAACTTCACACAGACGCTCGGGCAGGATTCCCGCGTGGCTGACATCCCATCCATCCGCTTTGAGCCAATTGGCGATCTGATTGAGGCTGACATCGACATCATCCCAATCGGCTCCAGCACGGCTAGAACAATCACCACGTCGATCCTATGAGGGACATGAATGCCTCGCTTTGAGCCCAAGACATTCAGCTTCATGTTGGAGCGCATGGCCAATCGGGTTGTCGCACGCACCGAGCTGACCGATTTGGAGGACGGCGGAGTTATACACACCATCCTGGCCGGTGTAGCCCGTGAGCTGGACGATCAGTCGTTTCAGCAGGTCAACCTCCAGCGGATCTGGGATATTGACACCGCCACCGGGGAAGATCTCGATGATCGAGGGCAGGACGTCCAGCCCACCAAGATCTCCCGCCTCGCGGCGAGCAAGGCCACAGGCGATGTCGTGTTCAGTCGCACAGGTACGACAGGCACTGTGATTATCCCGATCGGAACCATCGTCCGTGTCCCAGGTGGAGGCGCTGAGTTTGAAACCACCGCTGCTGGGAGCATCCTGGCAGGTGACACAGCCTCTGCGTCCATCGCCATCCAGGCTGTGGAGGCTGGAATCGAGGGCAACGTCGATGCTTCCTCTATCTCGCAGATGGCTGCTGTCACCGGGATTGAGACGGTCACGAACGCTGCTGCACTCAGCGGAGGGCAGACGTCAGAATCCGATCCCCAGTATCGAGCGCGAATCAAGGCCTTCCTGCGGTCGCTCCCCCGAGGCACGCCGGATGCCCTGAAATTCGCTGTACTCAGCACCGCGCTCGATGCTTTCGGACGGATCGTGTCTGCCGAGGTGGTGGAGCTGGAGGGTGCGGAGCTTGGAATCGTCTACATCTACGTCGATGACGGCACCGGTACGATCGAAGTCACGGCTGACAACATTGGCACCCCCGAAGTGGTGATCGCCTCCGCCATCGGTGGCGAGGAGCGCCTGTTCCTCGACAACAAGCCAGTGAAGCTGGGATTCCCTGTCGTCATCGAGAAGAACAGCATCCCGCTCACAGAGGGCTTGGACTTCACGCTGAACCGCGCCACAGGGCAGATCACCCTCACGGCTCCCTTGGTGGTCACAGACGACGTGACGGCGGAGTATACGTGGCTGGAGGGGCTCATCGAGGAGGCTCAGAAGATCGTTGACGGCGATGCAGCCGCTCGGCTGGCCTACCCCGGCTACAGGGCAGCTGGCACCCAGGTTTTCGTGCTATCACCCACCGTCCTCCAGCAGATCGTGGCTGGTGGCGTCATTGTGGAGGATTCCTTCGTGGGAGAGTCAGCCGCGGTCGTCACGGAGGCGAAGGCGTCTATCAACCGCTACATCAACAGTCTGACCATCAATGGCGACGTGATTTTCTCTGAATTGATCGCCGCGGTGCAGGCAGTGCAGGGCGTCTTCGACGTGACCTTCATTACACCCACTAGCAATGTCATCATCGGTGAGGGCGAGCTGGCTCGCGTTCTCGATGCCAACATTACGCTTTCATAGGAGAACACAATGAGCATCATGGGAATGATCGGGTTCGAGGCTCAGGACACCGACCGAGACAAGTTGACGGTGATCTTAGGAGCGCCAACTTACGACTTAGCTGTGCCTGCCGACAGCGCTAGCGAGCGCTCGCTCCAGGGTACAGGTACCGCTCGCTATCCATGGTCTGACGGAGCCGGGGGCACGGTACAGCCCTCTGGGAACACATGGTGGTTCGGCTTCCAGAGCAAAAGGATCACGAACAACACGAACAACGACAAACACCAACTGGGCTGCGCTTTCGCTGGGACAGAAGGTCTCACGCTCTCGTATGTAGACACTACCGCCAAGTACACTCTCCGGTCGAAGGGGGTTGTCGTAGCTGAAGCGGTTAGCGCCGCCTTTTCGATTGTCTCTTTCGATCGGCTCATGGTGAAGGTGACTAACTTTGTGGCAGGCGTTTCCGTGACTGTGGACGTGTATATCGACGGCGATATTGCCACGTCGATCCTGTCGTGGACAGCTTCAGCGGGTGCTGAAGTACCAACCAACAAGCCTGATGAATTCTGGATCAAGTTCCCGGATACCAGTTCATTCGTGGATGATATGTGGGCCATGGACCCGCTCGACGCAACCGGGGTTGTCGATCCAACTGACCTCATTTCATGCTCGATCAAACCCCAAGTTCCGACAGGCAATGGCAACCATAATGCATGGACGGGCGACTTCACGGACATTGATGAGCTTCCGGCATCCGACTCCGACGCGATCAGCACTGTTGTGGTGGATGACCGTGAATCGTGGACCCATGCCGCTATCGCTGAAGACCGTGTGTTGGCTGTTCAGATCAAGGCTCGTGTGATCCGAAACGACGTCACGGCAGGCACCAACATCGAAGTTTTCATGCGGGAGGCAGCCACGGATGCCGATCAGGGGATCCAGGCTGCTCCTGGCTCGGGAGACATTTTGGAGCTGATGAACACAAATCGATCTGGTGGCGCATGGTCGGCATCTCAATACGATGCTACTGAATTCGGTGTAGCAGCTCGCACTTAGGAGATCGACTAGGTGTCTACTGACGTCACAGGCGTAATCCACGAAGTCTTGGTAGCTCCAGCAGGGGATACCAAGATCACGGCTGTGCTTCACGAGGTACTTGTGTCCCGCGGGCCGGGAACCCAAGTCATCGCTGTGCTTCACGAAGTCCTCGTGGGACAGGCACTGGGCACCCAAGTCAACGCCGTATTACATGAGGTGCTGGTAGCAGACGCGCCTCCAGGCATCTTTGTTACGGGTATCCTGCACGAAGCGATGGTTTCTCAGGCAAGCGGAACTCGTCTTTCCGGTGTGGTCTTTGAGGTTCTCGTTGCGACCGGGGGTTTGTACCGTGTTGATTCAATTGATCAGCCGGTACTAGGGTCAGATGGTGGTGTACTTGTTACCGCTACCGGCGTGTTTCCCATCTCGGAGCGAGTGAAGGTCACACTCACGAATAGCGATGCGACGGAAGTGTGCTATTCAGGCATTTTGGGGAATGCTGAGTGGGGTGTGTCTAAGGATGGACTCACCCTCCCATTTGTCACCCCTCCTCTACCTGAGGGTGTCTACGCCATCCAAATACTGACCGAAGACTCAGCCTTTTTCGGCGAGTCAAGCACAGCTGATCTCACCATCATCCATCAGAGCTTTACCAGCTCGCTATACGGGATCCGATCGGCCATGGCTGATCCGCGCAAGGTCGGACCCCACAGCATCCATGAGGAGAAGTAGATGGCGGTTGGAATGTGGGAAGGCCTCACGTCATCCATCGCGGATGAACTGTTTGAGATGGCGGGCCATCTGGTTGTGCGGACTACCGCGCCTTACGTGAGCGGAGACACCACCATCACTGTAGAAAGCACCGATCGCTTCCCCTCCTCAGGTACCATCGCCTTTGGTGGTGTGGTGGCAGCTTACGCCAGCAAGACGCCTACCACCTTTGACACCCTGACGGATCCTGCTGGGGATCCAGGGGTTGACGCCGATTTGACCAGTGGCGCGGTGGTACTCGATCGCTCTCGGAAGCTCTCACAGCTGGATGATCTGCGAGCATCGTTCATCGTCCCGACTGCTGAGGATGAAGAGCTGGACATCCTCTCGCGCAACTACGGGTTGTTCCGGCCCCGAGGGCTGGACGACGACTCGTTCATCCCGTTGCTTCAGGCCCTGATCTACGGCGAGGCCCAGACCATTTACTTGTGTGAGCAAGTGCTCGACGCCCTGGTGGGAGCGGGCCTGTATACAATCTACGAGGATCTGGAGTCATTTCCACACACCGTCTTCGTGATCTTCCCCATCAGCGGCTCAGCTGACGTCTTTGAGGGGAAGGCCATCCTGTCGGGTGGCGAACCTCAGACACGCGACACAACCACGACAGTTACTGTGGATAATCCCGTGACAGTCGTGTACGGCGTCTATCTGAACACGGACGTCTCGCGTACAGGCCAGAATTACGCATTCCTCGACATCACAGCGAGTACCTCAGCGGGATCCCCCACAGAACTGGCGAGCGTAGCTGCATTCCTCGCTAGTGACGACGGAAAGGCTGTGATCCTTGATGATCTGGAGACTTGGACCGCCACCTTCCTCAGCACGAGCGCGCTGGATCTCGATCGGGGTCCATTTTCTGACGGTCGGACGGATGGCGGTGATAATGAGCGATTCACCTCGACCCAGCGCCGATTCGCACCCTGGATGGTAGGCCACAAACTGGTCATCACATCGGGTGTGAATGCAGGCACTTACGACATTGACAACTATCTCAACCCTGGGGCCATCGAGTCCGCAGGAGCCGGATTCGCCACAGACAGCAGCGTTACGTGGAGGTTGATTCCCGACTTCGCGAATGCGGCCGGGAGGTCTGCCAAGATCAGCCGTGCTACATTCGCAGGGGCTGTCGTGGCCACCCCGGTTACGATGCCTACCGATGTGATCGTGGACTACGCCACGGTGCCATCGGCGCAGGCTCTCGATGATTTCAGCTTCAACGGCGATGACCAATACCCATTCTACCTGTGGGACGAGGGCTTCTTCATCCAAACGGTTCTCGATCTCATCACAGCGGCAGGCGTGCGCGTCGTGCTGATCCCGGAGTAGTTCATGTCGCGTGATTTTGTCAACCTGTTGTCCAACGAGCGAGTCGATCTCCTCGATTTCATCGCTCTCCAGCGCAACGCCCGATCCGACAACCGATCCGGCCTGCTGCACTTCCTGTTCAGCAATGACGTCGCTGATGCTGCGATCAAGCGGCTGCTTACCCCATTTGTCATCACTGAGGACGGTGGCGGACCAGCAGCTACCATTGACGTCACCCCCGGCGCTGGCCTGGGCCTGGAGATCCTCCCCGACCTGACGAAGGACAAGGGCGTCGTTTTCGGACTCGACAGCACATCTGTTCAGGTGCTTGACTTCACGGCAAGGCCGGGAGCGACGTACACAGTTTACATTCGATTCGTGCAGGATCCCGGTGTTCCCGGCGCTCGGGTCTTCTGGGATGCTGGTGGCGCTGTCGAAACGGTGGACTCCATCGACACGAGGCTCGTTGTCGGCTGGGACGTCCGAGCCGAGACGTCAAGCCCCGGCGATGAGTACATTCCCATCGGAGAGGTGGTCTGGGACACGGTATCGATCGACACAGCCGACATCACGCATGAACGGCACATGTTCTTCGAGGGAGATGAAGCCACCACCTTCGCCTTTGAATGGGGCGATGGAGGCAGCGATCGGGCGGCAACCCGCGCTGTTGACGGAATCCATGACCTCTACACCTTTGTGCATTTTGTCAAGCGGCAGCTGTCTGAGATCATTGGCGGGGGCCAGCGCGAGTGGGAGGTGCCCACCACGAACCTTGGCCAGATCCGGGACATTAACACTGCACTGAATGAGCGTGGGTATACCACGGTGCCCGCAATCACCGCGTCCCTGGGTTCGGGCACGATCACCATTGACGGCACTGGGGTTGTGTTCACGCAGGGCTACCTCCAGACCGCGGCAGGATTCACTGACTCATCGCTGGCCACATTAGACACCCTATTCCTCGCCTACGATCCCACAACGTCAGTCTACGCCCTGTACACGTCTTGGACCGATGCTACCGCATCCGACCGCGTACCCCTGATCAGGGTTGAGACCGATGGTGGCGGGCTTGTGGACGTGCTCCACTTCATCCATTTCAGTGTACAGGAATGGCCTGCACAGCTCAAAGCAACGGTCGCAGACGCGCTCTCGTCCCGAGCGGGATTCACGAGCCTCCATGGCGCGCTCCGACGAATGACCGACATCAGAAACCTTGGCGCCGCTAACGTAGCCATCGACATCGAGATCATAGGTGAGGCGACCTTGGCTGAGGAGGTGGGTCTCACGATCTGCGCCGTTCCCGATGTCACCATCCGCGGACGATCCCGCGGTACTTCCAAGATCACATGGTCCTTTGATGGGCCTGCGTTCCGTTTTGGAACCAACAGCAACTGGACCTTCAAGGATCTGCTGGTCGAATATACAGGCGCCTCCACAGCACAAGCGGAATCGGCGTTCATCTACTCGCTCGGTGTTTGTACGCGATTGTCCATCGACAGATGCATCTTTGATTTGTCGGGATCGGCAGGCGGTGACCTGCCTTACTTCATCTCGCTGAACACCGGTTCACTCGTTGACGCAGACATCAATCGAGTCAAGGTGGAAACCACTGACGGCTTCGTCTACACGACCGGCGGCACCACCAATGACATCACTGGTACCCGCATCACGGATTGCGATTTCACAGGCGAAGTCTTGCGAGACGCTTCGGTAGGCGGCTTCTTCTACATGGGCATCACAGGCGGCACCGTCGTTAACTGCCGTATCCGGGGGTGTAGGGCGAATATGCGCGGCCCAGGCGTCCGAGCGGCTAACGTCGATCGCCTCTGGATCACCGACAACGAATTCACCACGGATTCGGATGATGAAGTCATCCATCTGGGGGATCTCACCAATTTCGATGTAGGTCAGGCTTGGGTCACAAACAACCTGCTCCAGCAATCGGTGGCGTCAACCACCGAGGTTGTGCTGGTGGAGGCTCGGGACGCGGGGCTCAACCGCGGCATCAACATCTCAGGCAACGTCATCATCCCAGGAGACAACGCAGGGACCACCGGCATTGTGCTGGATGCCAACACCTCCAGCGCCCTCGCGAAGTGCGTAGTTTATGGGAACATGATCTTGGATACCGATGTGGGTATCCTCATGGATGGGGTTGACCGCTCTGTGGTCTTCGGGAATGTGATCGTGGCTGATGACACGGGCATCGATGTCACGTCCAACTCCTCGCAGATCGTGCTCGCAGCTAATGTGGTCGAGGCTGAGGTCACGGACGGCATCCTCGCAGCAGGTGCTGACACCGTGGTCGTAGGCAACTTAGTAGACGTCTTATCCACCTGCGACGGCATCCACGGCGGGATCAACTCCGTAATTACTGGAAACAGCGTGCCCGCGGGTAATACCGGAATCCGCTCAGGCAGCGAGGCCACCATCACCGGCAACAATGTAGAAAATGACGTCATTGCCGAGTCCGCCGAGGCTGTAGTCACCGGAAACTACATTGGAGATCAGGTCACTGTCAGCAATCAGGAGGTCACGGTCACAGGCAACAACATCGAGGGGATCTTCCAGATCGTCAGCGGAGACCGGGATGGTACGTACACAGGCAACACATGCCAGAGCACCGTGGACATGGACGGGAACGCCAGCGTCTGGTGCGGAAACAACTTCCATGGCGCGGTGGACATCAATCAGCTGACAGCTGATAGCGGTAAGATCGTTGTAGGCAACTATTTCGATGATGCGTCAGCCATGACGGTGTTGGACACGGTTGATCAGGTGGTATTCGTTGGGAACCTAGTAACCTCCGCCTTCACCGTCTCAGCTGATGACGGAGCCTACTGCGCTAACGTGTTCCAGGGCACATTTGACATTACAGGGACCGGCCCCCCTCGTGCGGAGAGCAATGTGATGACATCCAACCGTATGATCGGCACGTTCACCGACAATGGTGGGCTCGACAACCTGTACGCCGTACTCACCGACACGGCAGCAGTTCGCAAACTCAACCAAGAAATCTAAGGAGCCCTGATGCTGATCACCAAAAGACTGACCGCCGCAGTCATCGCAGCTCACGGGGAGGCCATTCGGGCTACCGTGGCCTCGTCGCTGCGAGAACTGGCGACAGAAGCCGCTACCAGTGCCTCAGACCAGGGAGCGCAAGCCTCCGTCGTCACTCTCGCAGCGGAGGCGCAGGCTACCGGTGTTGTCGAGGCGGCTGACGCAGACGGAGCAGAGTATGCCGCTCACAAAGCTGCCAAATTCCGAAGACAAGCCGCTCACACGGCTGGAAAGATTCAGGAGTCGGCTGATGCCATTGACGGCGCGTCTGACGTGTTCCTGATGCTCGCTGATCGGATCGAGGCTGGGGATTCCTGGGTTGAGCTGAAAGACGTGCTGTCTTCCCTCCAAGAGCAATCCAAGGCCAAGCCGACCGGGATCACGCAGGTCAAATGGGATCAGTTCATGGACAAGGCCCCCAGCGGGAAGGCCAAGCGTAAGCTGCGAGGACATACCAAGCAGGCACGCGTCCTGCTTCGCCAGCTCGCACCATTCTTCAACTAGGAGGCTCTCATGGCCGAATCAAAGAAGCCAGGAATGATGAACAAGCAGAAGGGAGCAGCCCTGCTGGCTCTCGTAGCTGGGGCCTGCGCCCTCGGCTATCAGATGCTGACCGGTGAGGAGCTACCTGCTGGGGAATGCCCCGAGGTGGTGGAATGCCCGGTGTGCCCAGAATCAGCTGAGCCTGTCCCGGAGAAGCCATCCGAGGATGATGCGTAGGATCTGACCCCTCAGGGTATATCCGCCTCTGGTCAAGGAGTTGTCGCCGCCCGAATACACGAGCGGCGACGTCCCCTGTCCCACAACGACCACGGAGGCGGTCTATGTTTCCAGAGGGTAACACGCCCAAGACAGACCCGACAAGCGGCGAGCGCGAGATCGCCATCGAAGACAACCGCCGCAAGCCTCGCTTTGGTGTTGTGATGCTGGGAGACATCGACTCTGACGAGTTTCGGAGTCTGACCGGCGCGGCCATCCGAGTCTACGTCATCCTGCTCACTTACATGGGACGCAAGACAGGCGAGGCGTACCCGAAGCAATCGTCCATCGCGCGGATTGCTGGCGTCCAGCGAGAGACGGTGAGCCGCGCTGTCCAGAAGCTGGTCGGAGCAGGACTCATCAGCGTCTGTGAGAAACGGAATCGGATGGTTTACGCCATCGAGACGCCACCATCTCAACGGCAGGAGGAGTGATCGCTAGATCACAGGGGGTGTGATCGCTAGGTCACACAGGAACACCGTAGTTTCAACACCGTATTATGAATTCCCTAGACGGGAATTCCTTAAAAGAGGACCGATGCAGGCGACCATTGAGGTTTACAACGCCCAGGCAAGGCTCAGAGC
>SPKZ01009216.1_pt1 | contig 14285 bp, 11 predicted proteins | sample 2456571 | NCBI WGS metagenome assembly SPKZ01 (sample SAMN11192286, study PRJNA482655) | marine metagenome | biome: ENVO:00000447; feature: ENVO:00000244|ENVO:00000211|ENVO:00000569|ENVO:00002023; material: ENVO:00002151; isolation source: ocean water from marine abyssalpelagic zone ...
GGCAGACGGTGTTGGATGAGCACGCCGATGGCGTTTCCCCCTTCGAAGGGAGGCTGTCCAGACAGACAACGGTAGAGCAGGCAAGCGATCGAGTACACGTCGCCGGGGGCCTCGACCGTTTCGCCCCGACTGCCTTCCGGAGACATATACAGCGCGCTGCCAAACAAGCTACCGGCTAGGGTCGCGAGTTGATCGTCGTGACCAACGGCTGCCACGCCAAAATCCAGCACCTTGACGAAGCTTTCGTCCGCGCCTTGTCGCACGAGCATCACGTTTTCAGGTTTGATGTCCCGGTGCACGACGCCCTGGCCGTGAGCTTCCCCCATGGCGTCGCAGATCTGCAGCACGATGTGCAGAGCCGTCGCGATATCGAGCTTCCCGCCTGCCTGCTCCAGTATCTGCCCCAAGTGCTGGCCGTCGAGGAATTCCATTACCAGATAGGCTTCACCCGAGCTGCCCGCAGGCGGGTCCGCGCTGTCATCGGGCTCCGCGCGGGTCGGCAAACACCCGTGGCTGAGCAGGCTGACGAGGTTCGGGTGAGCGAGATAGGCTGAGGCCCTGCCTTCGCGCGCAAAACGAGCCTGTATCAGTTCGTCGTTCACGTGCTGTGCGTGGAGGATCTTGACCGCCACGAACCGCTCCAGAGAGGCTTGGTGCGCGCGGTACACACTGGCCATCGCGCCCTCGCCCACCTTCTCTTCGATACGGAATTGTCCGTCAAGAACGAGCCCGATTCTGGGATCTGTACCGCTCACCTCGGACAGCGGGCTGCCGTCGACGGGGCAAAATGTGGATTCTTTTCCGAAGCGCCCCTGACACTGGGGGCAGATTTGCGGACCAAGAACCATCGTCGTGCACGAGCCTACCATGTTGGCCGCCCCGCTCAGGCAGCACCCCGGGCGGTCTCACCCTAGAAACTGCGGCAATTTTGAGTTGGGCCAGCAGGCCCGGACGCTCCCCGTGTTTGTGTCCGAAGCCGCCCGAAGTCGCTTCTCAGGGGCGCCGCTGTCCGGTAGTTTCCCCCATGAGTTTCGGTCCCTCCGACCCTTGTTGAAGCTCCATTCCCCGTGTTTCCTCGGCCTTTGTTCTCCCCGGCACCGCCCCTACGGGCCAACTCACGCCCGGGCAATGACGACCGGGGTACGAGCACCGGACCTGGCTCACGATCCGCGGCTGGTTTCGAGTTTGCCCTGGGGCCCAAGCAGAGCTCGGCAGCCGTCCGGGCCGGCGTAGTCACGGGCTATGCCTATAGCGGGGCGCCATGAGTAAGAAGGACCCGAAAGCGAGGAAGCTCAAGGCCGTGGGCAGCGACTCCGAGCCGCCGGACTCCGACGATATCCCGCGGGATCCCAACGCCTATCGCGTAGAAATTCCCAGCTTCGAAGGCCCGCTGGATCTGCTCCTGCATCTGATTCAGAAACACGAGCTGGATATTCTCGATATCCCTATCGGCTTCATCACGAAAAAGTACGTCGAGTACATCACGTTGATGCAGGGCCTCAGCATCGATCTCGCGAGCGAGTATCTGGTGATGGCCGCGACCCTCGCGCTGATCAAGTCGCGCAGCTTGCTCCCGCCGAGTCCCATGGAGGACGAAGACGAAGACGAGTACGAGGCGGATCCGCGCGCGGAACTGGTTCGTCGTTTGCTCGAGTACCAAAAGTACAAGCTGGCGAGCGAGCAGTTGGGCGCGCGCGGCGTTACGGGGCGTGACGTGTTTGTCCGCGGTCAGTCCGTAGATGCCACAACGGGTCCGGCCGACCTGGCACAGTTGAGCATCTTCAAGCTGCTGGACGCTTTTCAACGAGTACTGACCCACTCCGATCAGACCCAAGACCACAAGATCGGGGTCGAGCAAATCTCGATCAGCGAGCGCATCAACCAGCTGAGCGATGTGCTGCACTCCAAGCGACGCGTTCGTTTCGACGAGTTGTTCGGCACCATGCGGACTCGGGGCCAGCTCATCGTCACCTTCCTCGCGCTGCTCGAAATGACGCGGCTGCGACTGACTAGGGTCACCCAAGACGGCAGTTACGCACCGATTTTCATCGAGCTGTCCGTACAAGACGGCGAGTCCCAGGCCGCGGAGCCAGGGGAAACGATCGAGCCAGGGGCAGCGACTGCGACAGGGGAAACCACTGAGCCAGGGCCCGACAGGATATCGACACCCGATGATGCCGGGGAAACTACATCGGGCGGAACTGCGGTCACGACGGCACCAGATCTTGGCAACGAAGCCGAAACGCTTCCGGCCGACCTGGCAGCGGCTGCTGAGAAGGCACGGACGGAGGGTACGGCGAACGCCGGGGACACAGAAGCGGTTTCGGTCGGAGCGAATGCGGGCGGATCCGAGGGAGCCGTGGACGCAGTGAGCGTCAGCGACGGCGAAAGCACTTCGGACGGGAAAGCGGGGCCCGAGGGCGCGAAGGAAGCTGAGAACGTCGGTGGCACCGAAACTACCTCGGAGGCAGCGACCGAGAGTAACGCCGATGGCACCCAGACCGAAGATAACAGTGCGAGCAATGCCCCCGAGACGCCGACTTCCGGTGCGGGCAGCGGCGATTAATCAGAGATACGAGCGCAACATAGTTCATGGCCAGAAAAAAAGCGAAAAAGAAGTCCAACCGGTCGAAGCGGTCCGGCGCCGCCACTGCCGCCGAGGTAACCGCCGAAGGTGAGTCAGCCGAAGCCGTTAACGAGACCGAGGCCGAAGCGGCTGACGAAACTGAAGCGGCTGACGAAACCGAAACGCCAGAAGAGCCTGAGCTGACTGAGGAAACCGAAGCCTCGGGTGACGGCGAAGAACCGGACGTTCAATCCGACGAAGGCGCGTCTGACGAAGCGGAAGCCGAGAGTGCCGAGAGCGCCGACGGCGCTGAAGGAGAAGCCAGCGCTGAGGACGAAGCTACCGTCGACGGCGAAGCCAGCGCTGAGGACGAAGCAGCCGAGCTGCTGGTCTCAGGCAAACACATGAAGGCGTCGTTCGAAGCGCTGCTATTTTCCTCGGACCGTCCTCTCACCGTGCGAGAGCTCGCCCGTTACGTGAAGACGGACAAGGCACGAGCCGCCGAGCTCCTAGCCGAGCTTCAGGAAGAGTACTCTCTCCGGGGTATCACCGTTCACGAGGTGGCCGGCGGTTACTGTTTCCGCAGCAGCAGCACGTACATGTCCGTGGTGCAAAAGATGCTGTCGCTGCGCCCGGTACGGCTCACCCGCGCCCAGCTGGAGACGCTGGCGATCATCGCTTATCGCCAGCCGCTGACGCGCCCGGAGGTGGATGACGTGCGTGGAGTTGATACCGGCCCCGTCATCAAGGGTTTGCTCGAGCGAGATCTGGTCAAGATCTTGGGCAAGAAGGATGAGCCGGGTCGGCCCATGCTGTACGGAACCACCCAAGCATTCTTGGAGCTGTTCAACCTGGAGAGTTTGCAAGGCCTGCCGACCCTCAAGGAGTTCACGGAGCTGAGCGACGAGTCCAAGGATCGCTTTGCCAAACAGACTGGCGAAGATGCGCCGGACGGCGAAATCGCGCCGGAGCCGGAGCCCGAGTCGGAACCACCCCCTACGTCCGAAGACTCGGATGACGCTGACGGCGACGATTCTGACGGCGACGATTCTGACGGCGATGACGATTCTGACGGCGATGACGATTCTGACGATGACGATGACGACGACGACGACTGACGAGCCGCTAGCTCAGCGAGCCGCTAACGGAGCTGACGGACAGCATCTGGTCGCAGTGGCGCTTAGTGGGAAATCGCTCTCCCGCTAGCCATTTCAGCACGACGCGGTGTTCGATACTCAGATGGCAGGCCAGCTGGTAGCTGGACCACCCCTGTCGCTCCAGAAACGCCAAAATATCGGGGCCGAACACGTTTTCGACGATAACACGCAACTCCCGCGCTCGGCAGCCGATCAGACTGCATGGTAAAATTGCGGCGGGCGTTCGTTGTTCACTGGGGACTGATGGGGGTTTGCGGGTGCGCGGCGCCACTCCCAGATATTTATCGGGAGGACGCCGTGCCTCCGGCGGAGCTGAAATTTCAGCCTGCGCTGGTGGACGGCGTCGCCGAAGCCGTGTTTCGCGTCGAGGTCGCCGATGCGGGGGAGGCTGGGGTCGTTCCGCTGCGTCTATTTGCGGGGGACCTCTCTTCCTACGATTTACGCGGGATCGCGAAGGACGAAGTATCCCGGAGTCTCGCGGAGCGAGAGCTGAAGCTACGGAGCTGGCCGGGCTCTGGCGGCGGGTCGATCTTGGCGCCCGAGGCTGCATTGCCGGAGGGCATCTATACGCTGGCGTCGTCGGAGGGCGCTGTGCTTCGAGAATTCCGCGTTGAGTCGGAGCGCCCCGTGTTCACGCGGGTGTGGCCGGGCAGCCAGGCCTCTTCGTCATCGACGATGGTGTTCTGTCACAATACGGCCCAGCCCGCTGCCGCCCAGCTAGAGGCGGCCGGCGAAACCGACGTGCAGAACGGTTCCGAGCCGGTGCAACTTTGGTTGGGTTTACCTGGGCTCGAAAGCACGGAAGCTGGTTTCGAGAGAGTCGCGGTTTCGAGCCAGTTCGCCAGTTTTCAGTGCCTCAGTTTGCAAGCGGGCAATGGTCGGCAGCTCCCGTTCGGATTCGTTCCCCCGGTGTCCGCTTTCGGCGTGTTGCTCGATCCGGCGCCGCTCGGGCATGAGGATGCGGTGCCGCCAGTGCCGACCGAGCTCTCGGCAGAATGTGTGGCGGAGGAATTTCCGATCGGTCCGGGCTGTATCGAAGTTCAGGACGACAGACTGATCGTTCGCCCACCTGCTGGGGAGTCTCTCTGGTCGGTCGTGGGTAGCGACCATCATTGGGTTCGAGTCTCGGACGGGCCCGCGCGATTCGTTCTCCGCGGGCTGGCTCCGAATACCCGACAGGGCCTCCGGTTCACGATCCTCCATCCCGGCGGTACGGATTCCGTCGACGTACAAGTCTCGACGCCAGAAGCCTCCGCCCACGTGGTCATCAACGAAGTCATGCCGAACCCCGTGGGAATGGAACCCGAGCAGGAGTGGGTGGAGCTATACAATGACGGAACTATTCCGGTTTGTCTCAGGGGATGGGTTTTTGAGGATGTGGGCGGAAGTGCGTTGCTGCCCGACCTTCGTCTACCGCCTGGGGCATTTGCGCTGCTGGTGGGGCCGGGATACCTACCAGATGGGGACTACGACGCGGTCGCCGTCGAAGGGACGCCCGTGCTTGTATTAGAGAAGCTAGCCAACCAGGGGTTGTCGAATTCGGGTGAATTGGTCAGGTTGCGCGACTCGCTAGGCAGGATCGTTTCGAGGCTGGCTTACGGCGATGTACTCAGTGAGGATTGTCCAGATTCTGCAGGCACAGCGGAAAATGGGGTAAGCGGGGCGCGACTGCACCCTTGGTCGCTAGACGAAAGTCAGGTAAGGTGTGAGCCTCATGCCGGAGCCAAGAGTTCACCCGGGGGTCATAACACCAGTTTCTGAGCACGCGGCGTGTGAGCCAGCCCTAGATTTGGCGATTCGCGACGCGCCCGCCCAACCCCGCGACCTCCCTCAAGCGGTTAGATATCGTTGATGCCCAGTAAGGCAGCAAAGAATGCGACCAAAGGCGCAGGCGAGACTTCCAAGTTGAGGGCGCTGCGGGCAGCGGCTCGTAATACGGACCGGGCGGCACCGATGACCGCCCGGCAGGTGGCGGAGTTGTGTGGAGTCGGACTCAAAACGGTCCACAACTGGGCGACTGAGGGCTTGATCAATCATTTCAGAACGCCAGGGCGTCACCTGCGATTTCGCGCGGGCGAGGTCGTCGATTTTTTGAAGTCCTGCGGATATGACGGATTGGAAGGCTCTGTGCCCGTCGGGCGAGTTCTCGTGGTGGCTGGTGGGGAATCAGCGAGCGGCCTCAAGCGGGCGCTGCGCGGAGCCTCGGCGAGCTTCGTTGAGGAGCCACGTCTCGGACTCATTCAGGCGGGTCGTGACGAACCGGACGTGATCGTGGTGGATTCGAAATCGTTGAAGAAGGTCGAAGCGAGTGCGTATTTGTCGGCCTTGGCCGAAGGCGTGCCGACGGCCACCGTCGTCTGGATGGGACGGGCGAGTAGTTGTGTCAGCCCCGAGCGAATGCTGATCGCTCGGGATCCTCAGGCTGTTCGGGAGGCCTTGCGCAGCTTATAGGCGGCAACAAGTACGGGATGGCTGCCGGCAATCCGGAGGCAAGCTGTTCGCAGGCAATGTAGTCGGAGCCGAGCTAGCCGGAGCTGAGCTAGCCGGCGATGGTCATGGAGGAGACGCGAAACGTGGGCGCCGCCGTGGACGTTTTGAGTTCGAGATCATCGGCGACGGCATCGATGTTGAGCAGCATGTCGTTCAGGTTGCCGGAGATGGTCAGTTCGCTTACCGGGTAGGCCAATTTTCCATTTTCGATCCAGAAACCGGCGGCGCCTCGGGAAAAATCTCCCGTGATGGCGTTGAACCCGAAGCCCATCATCTCGGTCACGTAGAGGCCGTTCTTGGTCGAACTGAGTAGCTCTTCTCGGCTCTGCTCGCCGGCCATCAGCAGAAAATTCGAAGTGGAGGCCGAGACGGAGCCACCTCCGCGCGCGGCGCTCGCCGTGGACTCGCGACCCAGCTTGCGAGCGCTGTAGCTGTCGAGCAAATAGGTGCTCAGTTTTCCGGCTTCGACTACGGGGTTGATCCGAGATCGGAGGCCTTCGCCATCGAAGGCGCGAGAGCCCGGCGCGCGAGTTATCAACGGGTTGTCCGTGATATTGACGAGGGGGCTGGCGACAGCGGTCCCCTCGCGATCCAGCAGGTAGGTGGAGCGTCGCCATATTGCGCCTCCTGTAATGCAGCCGCCGAAGGTGCCGAGAATGGAGCGCGCCGTATCCGGATCGAAAACGACGGGGGCTTCCTGGGTTTCGACTTTGCGCGCGCCCAGCATGCGCAGGGTGCGGCGGGCCGCCTCTTGGCCAACAGCGGTGACGTCTTCCAATTCGCAGAGGTGTCGTCGGGCTGTCCAGTAATGACCTCGGCGCTTCTTGCCGTCGGTGTCTTCTACTAACGGAGTCACCACCAGCGACGCGTAGGAGCCGCGGGTGCTTCCTGAAAATCCCCCGGAGAGCACGATGGCGGATTCTCCGCTGACCCGCGTAAAATTGCTGCCCTCGCTCAGAGTGATGCGCGGGTCATAGTCTAGCGCCGCTTGCTCGGCGTCCCGGGCACGCTGGAGGGCGGAGTCGGCGTCAATTTCTGCCATGGCCTCGTCGTGAAGATCGAGATCCGGATGGGGTGGCTCGCAGAGCAAGTCGGGCTCAGCGGGGCCGGCAAACTCGTCCGCTTCCGTGAGATCGACCAAGGAGGTGGCGTCCTCGACCAGTCGCTGAAGACCCGATTCAGTGAGGTCGCTGGTGGAGCTTGTGGCGACGCGTTTTTGCTTCATCACGCGTAGCGCGATGCCACGGTGCCCGGCTTCTTGGACGAGTTCGGTCTCGCCCAGCCGGACTTTGACGCTCAGCTCCCAGCCCGAACTGGCGCGGGCTTCCGCCAAATCCATGCCCTGACTCATCGCGAGTTTGACCATATGGTCCGCTAGTTCATGCAAGTCAGTACTCATCGTTATGCGGGTCCTCTTGTGATCATCCGAATGGCAAACGTCTCAGTCGTCCTGCAGCGCGATTTGGATTCGCCGGATGCAATGCACACTCCAGGCGAATCCGAGTACGAAGATCGTACCCATAATGAGGATAGCGTAACCCAACGACGACCCCGGGACCGCCGCCTTGCCGAAATCGCCATGGAACTGCGCGTAGCTGGCGTTCGTGCCCAGGCGGGGCAGCGTGGTGACAACGGCTATCAGGCCGATCGCTGCGGGCGCCGCGGCGATGCGCACCACCGTCTGAACGCGTCGGCGCCTGGACCCCGAGCGTGCCGCCAAAAAACCTAGGGGCACGACTGCGGTGTTGAGCATGGCGAGCGCGATCACGGCGCTGCTCGGAAGCTGACTTGAGTCGATGGCGTAAGCGAACGCCCAGTCCGGTGAAAAGCCGAGGAAGTAACCGGCGATGGGGCCGTGCACGAGCGCCCCGAATAGGCACGCCACCAGGAGCGATCGACTCAGCGGGGTGTGGGACTTGCGGCTCAGCTCTTCGCTCCCCAACCAGGCGAATACGATGCCCGCCAAGAATCCGAGCAGGGGGGCTGACAGCGCTGGCACGCTGCCATCACAGCACGTCGGTTGCCCCGGGAAAAGCCCCAGGGAGGCCCCGATTCGCTGCTTTTCTCGTGTCAACGCCGGGGATTCAGCCTACTTGGGAGGGCGCGACAGCCCCGCTATGGGAGTCGACGGCCGGCAGAACCCGCACTACAAGCCCAGGATGAACAAATCCACGCTGCTCACATTGCTCGAACAGGTTCGAGACGGGGGAGTAGAAGTGGGCGCGGCGGTGCTCGCTCTCGAGCAATTGCCGTTTTCCGAGCTGGAAGATGCCGTGGTGGATCACCATCGGGCGCTCCGGCAGCATGTGCCTGAAGTTATCTTCGCTCCTGGCAAGACCGTTGAGCAAATCGTTTCTGTGGCTCGGGCGATCCTCGACCATGGCCAGAACCTCCTCATCACTCGGCTAGACGAGAAAAAGGCGGCAGGAGTATGTCAGAGCATTCCCGAGCTCAACTATGAGTCAGTCGCCCGCGTGGGCGTTTACGCTCCCCATCCGGTGGTGCCGCTGACCGACGATTGTGTCGCGGTGGTCACCGCTGGAACCAGCGACATCCCGGTGGCGGAGGAAGTGATGGCGACCCTCAAGGCGAGCGGCGTGCCGACGATACGAATCGTGGACGTCGGGGTGGCCGGGATTCATCGCTTGTTTGCGAAGCTCGAGCCGATCTCAAAAGCTAAAGTCGTCATTGTCGTCGCTGGCATGGAGGGCGCGCTCGCCAGTGTCTTGGGCGGCATCATCAGCGGCCCACTCATCGCCGTTCCTACTTCGGTGGGCTACGGCGTGAGCCGCGATGGATATGCCGCGCTCATTGGCATGCTGTCCTCTTGCGCTGCAGGAGTCACGGTGGTGAATATCGACAATGGCTTTGGCGCCGCTATGGCCGCCGTCCGAATCCTCGCAGGCAGCAAATCCTAATGGGACACGGTCACGGTCACGGTCACGCATCGTCTGATGTGGATCCTGAAGCTCATCGGAAACCACTGGAAGCGGGCTGCGGGGTCGGTCAAATCCTATTCTTGGACGCTCAAAGCGGTATTGCCGGAGATATGACCATCGCTGCCTTGGTGGATCTCGGTGTGCCATTTTCGGTAGTCGAAGAAGCCGTCGGAGCCTTGGGCATCGGTGGCTACCGGCTAGAGCTTCGCTCTCAGTCGATCGGATCCCTGGGGGCGAGCAAGTTCGACGTGGTCTTGGATGGCCAGGCCGAGACCCGTCACTACACACAGATCGATGAACTGATTGCCGGTGCGGCGTTGGAGACGCCAGTTGCGGACGCGGCGAGGAAGATATTTCTCCGTCTCGGAGAGGCGGAAGCTTCCGCCCACCGCATCGACATCGAACAGGTACATTTTCATGAGGTCGGTGCGGTTGACGCGATCGTGGACATTGTCGGCGCGGCCGCCTGTCTGAACCATTTGGGAGCGGAGCTCTGGACTAGCCCGATGCCGATAGGGCACGGCTCGGTCAAGTGCCAACACGGCCAACTGCCGCTGCCCGCCCCCGCCACTCTCGCCTGTCTACGCGGCGTACCCACGGTCGAAGCTGGTATCGAAGCGGAGCTGGTGACGCCAACGGGAGCCGCCATCGTGGGTGCGATGGCTTCCGGTTTTGCTCGATGGCCCGATGGCTTGGTCGCTAGCCATATTGGCTGGGGTCGCGGCACGCGAGAGTTCCCCGATAGGCTCAACGCGCTGCGGGCAGTACTCGGCTCTCGGCAGACCCGCGTCAAAACATCTGATTATGTCTTGGTTGAGTGCAACGTGGATGACATGACCGGCGAGTTGGCGGCGTTTTCGATCGAGCAACTGATGGCCGGAGCAGCGGTTGATGCCTGGGCCACGCCCATCACGATGAAGAAGGGGCGACCTGCCCTGACGTTATCGGCACTGTGTCGGGCGAGCGATTCCGACGGGGTGGCGCGGGTGATGCTGAGGGAGACCAGTACCATTGGGGTGCGGGTGATCGATGCCGGGCGTTACGAGCGGCCGCGGAAAATAATCTCGGTGGACACCGAATACGGCACGGTCCCCGTAAAGGTGAGCGGCGGCGATTACGGCCCACCTCAAATCAAGGCTGAGTTTGATGTGTGTGCCCAGCTAGCGCAAAACTCCGGTGTTCCGGTGCGGCTCATCGTCGAAGCAGCAGCTGCTGCGGCGCGGGCGAAACTCGATAAATCCTCCGATTGACGATCGCACCAGCAGGCGGTGCTGGGTCAGTCAGGTCGGTCGAGGGTGAAACCAGCGCCTTCCCATCCCAGAACTCCGCCTTCAAGAAACGAAAACGGCATCCCGCGCGTTCCCAGTTCGGCGCTGAGGGCTTGGGTCTTGTCTCCGGATCGACAGTAGAGAACCGGGGCGGCGGGGAGAGTGATCAACTCCTGAACTCGCTCCGCCACGTCCTCGAGGGGGACGCTGATAGCGCCCGGTAGATGAGCGCGGGCGTGCACGTCATCTCCGCGGGTATCCACCATGCAGACGTGGCCCTGTTTCAGGAGTTTGGCGATCTCTTCCGGCTTGAGAGCGCCGGCGGCCCGGGGGAGCACGGGTTCCAACATCGCCATCAGTTCTGCTTTGCGAAGCGCACCCGTCTTGCCACCAGATGGCTGTCCCTGGTGAAATACCACAAATGTAGGAACGGACTTTACGCCCATTTGTTGGGCGATTTCTGGAGACCGATCGATGTCGACCTTGAGCACTTTCGCCTTGCCCTGAACTTCCAGTTGCACAGCTTCGAGTTCGGGAGCCACTGTTTTGCAGGGACCACACCATTCGGCTGTAAATTGGAGCAGGACCGGTAATTCGCTCTGGAGGACTTCGGCCTGAAAGGTTTGCAGCGTAACTTCCTGAATCGGCATGGGCTGGGCTTAGTCCTGCTACGGGGAGCGAACAAGCTTGCTCGCGGATCTGCCTTTCAGTGTGCCAAAGGTACCGGATTCAGCCGCCTATCGCTGACTCTGGCCAGTGCCCAGAACGCTACGCTACAGCTGAGGGCGGTTCCGGCGCCCACCAGGGCGAGCGTGGGGTCTGATGACTGGAGCATGGCTCCCCAGCTCGGCAGGCGGCCGGAGGAAAGTCCCAAAAAGTGCCAGGCGGCGTCCAATCCGACGACCGCGGCGGGAGTGAAGGCCAACGGACGTAGGGCGGTCGGCAATACATGAGGCAATATGTGCCGCCGGAAGATCCGACGTCGCGACAGTCCCATGGCGCGCGCGGACGTGATGAAATCTGTTTCGCTCAGCAGTCGAGCCTGGGTTCGAATGATGTTCGCAATTTCTAGGGACTTCATGGCGCCGATGAACACGGCGATGCTCGAGAGCGGTGGTTGTCCCCAACCGCTCTCGAGCACGGCGACCACCACCACCGCTGGCAATGCGGCGAAGAGTTCCAACGATCGCGACAATAGGGGATCTGCCAGCTTGGCGCCGACACTCGCGAAGGCTCCGGTGACCACGCCGCCGCTGACGGCGATACTGAGTGCGACCACCACGACCACGAGGCCGTTTTGTGTCGCGGCCGCCCAATAGTCGAAGGCAGTGTACTCGGTCCCTGGCCACAGATTTTGGAGGCTCCCCGGCGGAACGCCGGCGGCCGAAGCTGTGCTCGCGAGCAGCCCAATGACCCCTAGGGCACCGAGGGCGGTCAGTTGAGTGGCGGTCATGACGCGTTTCCCGTGAGCCCAGCTATGCTGCGTGAGCGATAGGGGTTGGATGCGCGGATCGCGAGATCGCAGACAATCTGCAGAAAGCTAATCCCTGTGGCGGAGGCCAGGGTCACGAGCATGAGCCAGGACGTTTCGCGATTGGCGATGGCGCTCACAGTTCGGTGACCGATGCCGTCGAGTCCAAAGGCGTGCTCGGCGACCATCAACGCGGTGATTAAGAACGGCAGGCGGGGAGCGACACTGGTGAGCACGGCGTGATTGGAACGACGAAATGCGCTCCAAGCGATACTGAGAGGCGTCGCGCCCAAGCTGCGATCGAAACGAACCCAAGGTTCGGTCAATGCAGCGCGACTGGCGGCATACTGGATGCGGGATACCAAGGCAGCGATCCCCAGGCTGAGGCTGAGGCAACAGAGGGCGCTGGCGCGCGATTCCTCGTTGTCCACGATACTGACGAGCACGACAGCCGGCAGCCCGGCGATGACAGCGCAGACGAGACCGACGACGAAGTTCAACCAATGGCCACAATAGGCGGACCAGGCTCCCAAGGACATTCCGATGAGGGTACCGAGGGCGAGGGCGAGGGCTGCGACCGAGAGGGAAATAGGCAATCGGATGGAGAACTCCTTCCACGCCTGTTGCCCGTCGTCCAAGGTGCCGAAATCCCCGCGTACGGCGTGACTGATCCAAGTCCCGAACTGCGTCTGGAGCAACATCGCCGCGATCCGACGGGGGCCGCGGTAGGCCACGTACGCCGCTCCGACTTGATTCCACCAATCATTCCAACGGGACGCGATGATGCGGGCTTCGGCGAGACTGGCACCCTCGGGAATTTCCCAAGTTTTTTCGGTGATGTGCGCCGCGAGGGAGGCGAACTCGCGAGATTGCCCGATATCTGCGGATGCTTGTACGCGTTGAATTTCCCGAATGATGTCCGGAAGGGCGTAGGTATCTAGCTGAACCAATTCTAGACGCCGTAGTGCGGAGCTCTTTCGAGCCATGCGTCGAACCGCTCGCTCGACCACCGGGCGTCGGAAGTCGATGGAGTGATCTTGCCAATAGCGGTTCCAGAACGAAACTGCAGATTCCGCGTTGAGCAGCACTTGGGGATCTCCCGCTTGCATTCGTCGCGCGACGGGCGCGAGGGCGAGGGCGACTCGTGCCCTGCCGGTGGGGGCGAGGCTATCGAGAGTGGGAATAACATAGGGCAGGGAGGCGCCGCCAAGGCGCGCCAATTCCTTTGCCGCAGCGCGACTGGCCTCTGGCGAGCCCGCTGCCACGGTTTGCACGACGCGTTGGACGTGGGCTTGCACGTTTCCGGGGCGAGGGTTGAAAAACTTGGGTAGCTCAGGGCCCAACCCGTCGCCATGGTGGACGGGAGCTACGCTAGTCAGCGCGGCGAAGGCCGTTACGGCAACGACAAAGAGCGTTGGCAGCAGCCAAAGCGCGCGGCGCAGCAGGTGTCCCACGACACCACACCCGCTACCGAAGCAGGACGAATCCGGTGACGGCTACTAGCATCAGCGCGCCGAACACCAGAAAGCCCACAACTGCAGGAGGAACGCTGTTGGTTGGGAGAATGACGGGCTCGTTGGAGAGTCGGTCGTTGACGCCGTCCGCGTCGTCATCGGGACCGGCGTTCATCCCCATGCCGGCGTGACCGACACTAGCGGGGCTACCGTCAGCCGATGCCGGCGGTGGCTCCCCGGGCACGGCGGGTGGCGGGACGGTGCCGCCCGCCCGAACAGCATCGGGGACCGCGCATTTTCGGTACAGTAGCGGGTCGTCGGTGTCGGTGACGGCACCGGCGCCGCTGACAATTTTTACGATGATGACGGTGACGTTGTCGTGGCCGCCGGCCTCGTTGGCCGCGGTGATCATCGCCTGACAGCATTCGGCGGGATCCGAATGCTCCAAGATGAAGGCCTTGAGCTCCACGTCGCGTAGCATCCCGGACAAGCCGTCCGAGCACAGCATCAAGGTGTCGCCGTCGCGCACGTCCGCGTAGGTCAAGTCGACCTGCACTGAGTCCGCGGTGCCGAGGGCCTGCAGAATGATGTTGTTGTGTTCGAAAGTCTCGGCTTCTTCTTCGGTGAGTTGTCCGGCTTCGATCAGCTGGTTCACCAAGGACTGGTCTCGGGTGACTTGCACGAACTGATCGCCACGCATGAGATAGGCGCGACTGTCGCCGACCTGGCCGAAGTAGATTCGGTTGTCGAGCATGGCGCCGATTGTGGACGTGGTGCCCATCCCGCGGTGGGTTCGATCGGTTCGCGCGTCCTCGTATATCCGCGCGCCGGCCTCTTCGATGGCGCCGACCACTAGTCGGGCGAGCGCCTCGCGATCCGTGGGGGATTCGCCGGTGGTCAGCCGTTCGTAGACGATGTCGACGGCCATCTGACTGGCGAC
>SPKZ01007941.1_pt1 | contig 14277 bp, 11 predicted proteins | sample 2456571 | NCBI WGS metagenome assembly SPKZ01 (sample SAMN11192286, study PRJNA482655) | marine metagenome | biome: ENVO:00000447; feature: ENVO:00000244|ENVO:00000211|ENVO:00000569|ENVO:00002023; material: ENVO:00002151; isolation source: ocean water from marine abyssalpelagic zone ...
CATTGTCGACTCGCCAATGGCAGCCAACTTCACCAATAAATACCGCGACTTTAAAACCTTGTGGGATAAAGAGGCATTAGGTAAGTTAAAGAAAGGCCGTCATCCTCTTGATTTTGAACAGCTTTACACCATCGGCAGTCATCAAGATCACCTTTCGGTGGTTAAATACCTGTCTAAACGGAACAAACCCGCTATTGTCATTGCCGCCAGTGGCATGTGCAGCGGTGGCCGTATTGTTAATTACCTTACCCAATTTTTACCGGATGCCAAAGCCGATGTGATTTTTGTCGGGTATCAAGCCCAAGGCACTCCCGGTCGGGATATCCAACAATACGGACCCAAGGGCGGTTATGTTGAGCTTAACGGTAAGCGCGTCACTATCAATGCCGGTATCCATACCATCAGTGGTTATTCAGCCCATGCCGATCAACTGGATTTAATCAATTTTGTAAAACACATCAAACATAAACCGCAAGAGATACGTATTGTGCATGGTGATGAAGATGCAAAAGCAGTGTTCGCAGAAAAATTGGGGCAATTGGTGCCAAAGGCGCGGATATTGCGACCGAGTGAGTAACGGCAATATGCTGATATTTAAGGTACTGCCATAACCAGAATATAGCGCCTAGGCTGAATCAATTTCTATGTTACAATTTTAAATTATTTTTCATGCTAGACGAATAGGCTGTTATTTTTATATGAACTTCCGCAGAGATATTAATGGGTTAAGGGCAATTGCTGTCATAGGCGTTATTTTGTATCACTTTAACGCTAACATGTTACCCGGTGGCTTTGCTGGCGTAGATGTTTTTTTTGTTATATCCGGTTTTTTAATGACGAATATTATTTTTCGTGGATTAGCGACCGATACATTCTCGTTACCTCGATTTTATCTCGCCCGTGCTAAACGTATCATTCCGCCTCTGCTGATTTTGTGTTGTGCGCTGTTATTATTTGGTTGGATGTTTGTTATTCCACCAGACTTTCAAGTACTGACTAAACATATACATAAGAGTTTAAACTTTTTATCTAATATAACGTATTGGCAAGAAAGTGGATATTTTGATGTCGACGCAGATCAAAAATGGTTGTTACATACTTGGTCATTATCGGTTGAGTGGCAGTTTTATATTATCTATCCATTACTGTTATTAATGGTTAAGCGGGTGGTCAAAAACGCCCTTATTCCTCGCGTTATGTTAGCTTTCAGTGCGGTTGGTTTCATCGCCTGTATTTATGTGTCTTGGTATTGGCCAAACTCGGCGTTTTATTTATTACCGACACGAGCATGGGAAATGTTATTAGGCGGTGTCGCCTTTTTATACCCGAAAAAATTATCAGCACACTCGCAGACATGGTTATTCCGAATCGGTATTACCCTGATTATCGCCAGTTACATCCTGCTAGATAGCACGAACATGTGGCCTGGTTATCTTGCGGCTGTACCGGTGTTAGGCACGATGGCCGTTATTATGGCAAATCAGGGTAATAACTTATTAAGCAATAATACGATTGTGCAATTGTTAGGTCGTACGTCTTATTCTACTTATCTGTGGCATTGGCCAATATTGGTGGCGTTGAGTTATTATTATGTCGAACTCTCATTATTAAATATAGTGTCAGGTATCTGTGCATCAATCGTCATGGGGTGGTTATCTTACACGCTGATTGAGAAACGTGTTGGTAAGCATACAGGCGTGAATGTCCTGTTTACTTTATTATACCTCGGTATCTTTAGTATGACGTTTTCTTCAATGAGCAGTCAGTATCTAGCCAATGAAATTAATTTTTCTATCCCTAATAGTGTCAAAGAATCCATAAAGAGAGCCCCTGCAGATTGTTTTGATAAAAAAGACACATTAACAAGCCAAACATGGTTGTGTTCTTTAGGTGATGACAGTGCGCTGGAGACAGACTTTATCGTGATGGGCGATTCACATATGTATTCGCAACTTCCCACCTTTAATGCGTTTGCCAACGCGCATAAGCTAAAAGGGCAATATGCTGGTTTTTCTGGCTGTCCGCCTTTATTAGGTGTTCACCCTCAGCGTTCTGATCAAGATAAAAAAAGCTGCTTTGCACTCAATAATAAACTATTTGATTATGTAAAAGAGAAGGCCATAAATCGCGTATTTTTATCGGCGAGATGGTCTTATTACACTGAGCTTGGTTATAACGGTACGGGAAAAATGGTTTATTTAAGTCCTCAAAAGGTGGGGAGTAAAGATCGAGACAGTTCTTTTGAAACCTTTAAAGCAGGCGTTGCGCAGACGATAAAACGCTATAATGATATTGGTGTGAGTCCCTTGGTCGTATTACAAGTACCCCAACAGAAGCAGCGACCTGAGAAGTTATATTATACCGCCTATTTACAAGATAGTCCGTTATCCTCATTGGCTCAAAACAGTATTTCAGTTCGGGATCATAATGCACTGCAGAAACGCGTCAATCAGGTATTTAAACAATTAGCTGCAAGTGATGATTATACGCTAACGATTATCGACCCAATAGATACCTTCTGTGATGCCGTATCTTGCATGGTTGGTAGCGATGCTGTTTCATACTACTTTGATGAAGACCATCTATCTGAGTCCGGCGCGATGTATTTATTGCCGCAATTAACAGATGCCGTCATATTTTGATGTCAAATTAGATTGCATGAATAAAAATGAAGACAACAGCAATCATTACGCTGGATTTAGATGAAATCCAGCGTAATGACCTCGGTTAAACCCTATCATCTGCTCGCTAACCATGGTTATAAAAATAATGATGAGGCGAGCATAAACAAATAGCTGTTTTGTTTAACCTCTAAGTTTGAAGGTTGAATGTATCATCGTAATTAACATGTCAGAAGATAGTTTGATATACTTCCCTTTATATTGCATTGTAACTAAAATAATTTGGTCAATCTAATAGAATCACAACAAGCTGTTTCTGAATCTCGATTTTTAGTTTTATGTACATAGTGACCTATAACAACAGCATATTATCAATATTTGTAGAATTTGCTAATGCTGTATTTGGTTGGCGTATATAAAGGATATTTGAGCATGAAGATAGCGATCATCCCAGCCCGTGGCGGCAGTAAAAGAATACCGCAAAAAAATATTAAGTTATTTTGCGGTAAGCCCATTATTGCTTACTCAATAGAGGCCGCCTTAGCAAGTGGGTGCTTTGAACGAGTCATTGTTTCTACCGATAATCAAGAGATTGCCGATATTGCTTTACAGTATGGCGCTGAAGTTCCTTTTTTGCGCCCTGCATGTATCGCTGATGATTACGCAACTACAATTGAAGTGATACAGCATGCTATCATCACGCTAGCATTAGAGGACTCGGCATTAATTTGTTGCTTGTACGCAACGGCACCTTTCGTAACACCTGGAAACTTAGTTAAGGGGGTTGAAATGTTAGCTGCGGAAGGCTTGGATTATTGTTTTAGCGCCACTGAATTTAATTTCCCTATTCAGCGAGCATTTCGTCTTGATCAGACTGGCAGGGTGGAAATGTTTCAACCTGAATATTTTAATACACGCTCTCAAGATCTGGAGTCTGCTTATCATGACGCAGGGCAATTTTATTGGGGAACTTATGACGCATTTTCTACGGGTAAACCTATTTTTTCATCCAACGCCAAGCCTTTTATTTTGAACGCATCTCAGGTTCAGGATATCGATACAAAGGACGATTGGGATAAAGCGGTATTTTTGTATGAGTTGTTGCGACGTAATGACTAACTTGATGTCTATATAATGCTATAATGTTCGCCATTTTGGCTATGGCTTCGCTAGAGGTTATTGCCAAAGGCTAAAACGCTTAGTTATTCATGCTTGATTGGATTAGATAATATATGAATTTTGATAGTATTAAAGAATTGATAGGAAATAGTGGGTTAACCGTTTGCCATCTTGATGAGTCTCGAGATGACTGGAATGTGGTTCTGTCAGCTGCACCAGATCATATGGTTGATTATGATCTGGATACTATTGACTATCATGATTTGTATTTCTCGTCAGCGCTCGAGTTTCAACAGCAGTCAATGGTTTTTTATGCTAGCGGTAAACCTGTTGCTGTATGGCCATTGAGTATTTCACAGTCTGGCACTAAAGTTAGTTTAGGCACTAGCGGTTGTGAATTGTTACCCCCGCTATTAATTCCTAATTTGGCTGAAAAAGTGGCTAAAAAGGTAGTTAATTCAGCGCATTTGATCTTAGCTGAAATCAGAACGGCAAAATCAGCAAACTGCACGTTTAAATATAACATGCTCAGTGAAGGGTGTTCGCAGTGGTATAAATCATTACAAGACCAATATAAACTGCTTGATGTTACGCATTATTTATACGTTGACCTGAAACTTGACTTGCAAGTGATTAAAGGTGGATTTAGAAAAAGTTTCCGACCGCTGGTGACGAAGGGATTACGCAGTTGGAATATTGACGTTATTACAGATAGCTGCCCTGCTATTTTTGAAGAGTTTAGGTTGCTGCACATTGCTGTAGCGGGACGTGAGACTCGTCCCCAGTCAACCTGGGATGCTCAGCATGCTGCTATATTAACGGGACATGCTTTCCTTGTTACCTTAAGAGATGATCTCGGTGAGTTAGTGGGTGCGGGCTATTTCATGATCAATCAACAACAAGGTCTGTATGGCGTCGGTGTATATAAGCGGGAGCTGTTTGATCAACCCTTAGGCCACGCTGTGCAGTATAAAGCGATTGAGTATATGAAATCGCAGGGACTGACGACTTACTGTATTGGACAACGACCTTATCCGCACGATCGTAATACACCAACGGACAAAGAAGTTCAGATCGGTTACTTTAAAGAAGGGTTTGCAACCCATATGTACCCTGCATTTATCTTTGCTGAACAGGCTTAATTAACATTTAATTTGTCGACTGTATTTTTTTATGCTAGAGAAGAATATAATAACCGCCATAAACGCGGATAAAATCAGAATATCATGTTAAAACACAATTGTTTGTTGACGTTTTAACGCAATCATTTTAAATGATTACAATTTAAATAAAAGATGGTGAAATAATGCTTAATAATAAATCAGTCCTTATCACTGGTGGCACAGGGTCATTTGGTAAAAAGTTTATCGAAACTATTTTAGCTCGTTATCCAGATGTAAAAAAAATCATCATCTATTCTCGTGATGAACTAAAACAATCAGTTATTAAACAGCAGTATCCAGATTTTGATTATCCTCAACTGCGTTTCTTTATTGGTGATGTGCGAGACAAAGCACGTTTAACGCAAGCCTGTGAAGGTGTCGATGTTATTATTCATGCTGCCGCCATTAAACAAGTAGATACTGCAGAATATAACCCGACAGAATGCATCCGTACTAATGTCGATGGTGCCGAAAACGTTATTCACGCTGCGCTGGCTTGTGGTGTCAATGATGTTGTTGCGCTTTCTACAGATAAAGCTTGTGCACCGATCAATTTATACGGTGCGACCAAATTAACGTCAGATAAACTGTTTGCTGCAGCAAATAACATACGCGGTTCTAAAGACATCCGTTTTAGTGTTGTTCGTTATGGTAACGTGATGGGCTCGCGTGGTTCTGTGATCCCATTCTTTATGGATAAGAAAAAAGACGGTGTATTACCGATTACCCATGAAGAAATGACACGTTTTAATATTTCGTTACAAGATGGTGTAAATTTAGTGATGTTCGCACTGGGTCATCACCTTGGTGGGGAAATATTCATTCCGAAAATTCCTTCATACAAGATCCTTGATGTTGCAGAAGCGATTGCACCTGAATGTAAGCAACGCATTGTCGGTATTCGACCAGGTGAGAAGTTACATGAAGAGATGCTGACTGATACCGATTCTTTAAATACGATAGATCTGGGTCCTTATTACGCTATTTTACCTTCGGTATCGTTTACTTACACTGAGCAGGATTACCTTTCTCATCACAAGGCTAAAAAAGTACCTTTCGGATTCAAATACACTTCGGGTACGAATACAGAGTGGGAAACGGTTGAGAGCTTACGAGCGTTAATTAAAGAGCATGTTGATGCTAATTTTGAAGTGTGAGTAACCTATGATCCCATACGGTAAGCAAGAGATTACACAGCATGATATTGATGCTGTTATTAATGTATTAAAGTCTGATTTTTTGACGCAAGGACCACAGGTTCCGTTATTTGAACGTGCGATTAAGAATGCCACTGGTGCAAATTATGCACTGGCGACTAATTCTGCTACGTCAGCATTGCATCTTGCTTGCTTAGCGCTTGGGGTTGGTAAGGGTGATGTGGTATGGACAACGCCAATCACCTTTGTTGCGTCATCAAATTGCGCGCTTTATTGTGGTGCTGATATTGATTTTGTTGATATCGATGCAGAGACATACAATCTTAGCCCGGAAAAGTTAGCAGACAAGCTCGCATATGCGAAAGCACATAACTTGCCTTTACCTAAGGTCGTGATCCCTGTGCACCTATGCGGTCAACCTTGTGAAATGCAAGCGATCCACCGTCTGGGTCAAGAATATGGTTTTGCTATTATTGAAGATGCTTCGCATGCGATTGGTGGTCGTTATCAAGACCAACCTATTGGTAACTGTGAGTACAGTGATATTACGGTGTTTAGTTTTCACCCTGTAAAAATTGTCACGACAGCAGAGGGTGGTGCTGCGACTACCAATAATACGCAACTAGCAGATAAAATGGCTTTGTTACGTAGCCATGGTATTACTCGTGATCCTGAGTTAATGACTGAACCTTCGCATGGTGGCTGGTATTATCAGCAAATTGAGCTGGGTTATAATTACCGGATGACAGAGATGCAAGCCGCGTTAGGTGTAAGCCAAATGACTCGGTTAGATGATTTTGTTGCGAAACGAAATCAACTTGCCGCAGGGTATGACACGTTATTGCAAGGCCTGCCGTTAATATTACCCAAGCAGATAAACGCATCTTATTCGGGTCGGCACCTGTATGTGATCCGATTAAAACTTGATGAGATAAAATTGTCGCATCTTGAGGTATTTACGGCGCTTAGAGAGGCGGGAATTGGGGTTAATCTGCATTATATACCCGTGCATTTACAGCCTTATTATCAGGACTTAGGGTTTAGTAAAGGCCAGTTCCCTGAAGCCGAGGATTATTATACGCAAGCGATTAGTATTCCTCTTTATCACCATATGACGACGCTTCAGCAGCAGCAAGTTGTAGACTCGATTACAAAAATAATTACTTAGTATTGTCACGTTAATTCTATAAGCGTGCATATTCTATTGAGGGGGAAGGTCCATTCCCCCCTTTATTCTGTTAATTGTTATCGTTTTATTCACTCCGCTAAATATAACACTAAGTAAACATCATGAATTTAATCTTAGGTACGGTTCAGTTTGGTCTGGATTATGGTATCACTAATGAAAGTGGTAAAGTCAGTACGATAGAAGCGCAACATATCCTACAAGTCGCCAGTCATGCTGGTATCCACCTGTTGGATACGGCGGCTGCATATGGCGACAGTGAGACTGTGCTAGGTAAGCTTTGTCACAAACGTAATGCGTTTAATTTTATTTCTAAGATACCCTCTTCAAAAACACATGCTTTGGACATTCGTCAGTCCGTTGATGAGTCATTAAGTCGATTGCAGACCAGTAAATTACACGCTATTTTATTTCATGATCAGCAAGATGTGCTCAGTAAAGAATCTAAGCAAAGTTTTGAGATACTTTCTGAACTTAAAAGTGAACAAAAAATTACGCATATAGGGGCTTCTTTTTATACTCCCGACGCACTTGAGTCAGCGCTTGAAATGCATGACTTGGATATCATTCAAATTCCGGCCAATTGTTTAGACCAACGTTTTCAACAGTCAGGGTTATTAGATGAAGCTAAGCGTCGGGGCGTTGAAATTCATGTCAGATCATTGTTTTTGCAGGGACTGTTATTAAGTGAAAACAATCAACTGCCCACTTACCTACAACAATTTAAGCCTGAATTAACGCGTTATTTTGATTTGGCCAAAGCATTGTCGTTGACCCCGCTACAGTTAGCATTATTGTATTTAAGTCATAATGAATGTATGGATTACGGTGTCGTCGGTTGTCTTAATCGACAGCAACTGATAGAAATTACGGATGCATCTAACTATGTACAAGAATTGTTGAGTGAACCGCAGTTTAAAAATAAGCTTGATTTAAGTAGTCTTGCTTCATCTTCTGAACAGTTAATTAACCCGTCATTATGGAAGTGATACGATGAAAGTAGTCGCGATCTTACAAGCTCGATGCAGTTCTCGTCGACTGCCAAATAAAGTATTGAAGCCCATTCTTGGTAAGCCTATGCTACAGCGGCAAATTGAGAGAACATTACGCAGTAAACTGATCGACGAATTGGTTGTTGCTACCTCAAACCAAGAGAGTGATGTCCGTCTTACGCAGTTATGCACTTCAATCGGAGTCGCGTATTTTGCGGGTGATCTGGATAATGTGCTCGATCGTTTTTATCAGGCAGCGTTACAGGCTAATGCGGATGTTGTCGTGCGATTAACGGGAGATTGTCCACTTTCGGATGCCGAAATTATAGATGCGGTGATTGCGAAACATATCGCCGATAAAAATGATTATACCTCGAATGTCGATCCCGAAACATTTCCAGATGGACTTGATGTTGAAGTAATGAGTTTTTCTGCTTTAAAAGATGCTTGGCTAAATGCGAAGTCTAAAGTGGATTTAGAGCACGTGACCCCTTATATCCGCAATAACCCAAGATTGATTAAGGGGGCGTATATTTCTGATGTTGATAACTCAAGTTATCGTTGGACAGTTGACGAACCTCAAGATTTTGAGTTTGTAACGCAAGTTTATGAAATATTAGGTGCTAAAGAGCAATATTTTGATGCCAATGCGATTTATAAATTACTTGCAGAAAAACCTGAACTTCAAGAGATAAATACAAATATTCAGCGTAATGAAGGTTTTATAAACCCTTAGTCGCGAGCCATATTACAGGAATCATAGAATGACACGTTATAAAATATCGGAGCAAATGCTTGAAAGAGCGTTACAAACAATCCCTTTGGCTTCACAGACATTTTCTAAGAGCACGGTACAATTCCCGGTCGGTGCTGCACCTCTATTTTTAGAAAAAGGCGCAGGCTCTAAGGTATGGGATGTTGATGGTAATGAATATCTCGATTTTATGAGCGCATTATTATGTGTGTCGATTGGCTATGCTGACGAAGATGTGACTAACGCGGTATGTGATCAAATTAAGACGGGAGTGAGTTTTTCGTTGCCACATAGGTTGGAAATGGAAGTCGCTGAGCAGCTGGTTGCGATGATACCTTGTGCTGAAAAGGTTCGATTTGGCAAAAATGGCAGTGATGCAACCTCTGCTGCGATTCGTTTAGCACGCGCTTATACTAACCGAGAACTGATACTGGTCTGTGGTTACCATGGCTGGCAAGATTGGTATATTGGTTCTACGACACGAAGCTTAGGTGTGCCAGAGTCGACGAAGGATTTAACCAAAGTATTTAAATATAATGATATCGATTCTCTGACTGCGCTAGTGAAGGCTCACGACGGCAAGATCGCGGCTATTATTATGGAACCGATGAATGTGACATACCCAGAAGCGGGTTATTTACAGGCGGTACAGCAGGTAGCGAAAGAAGCAGGGGCTGTATTTATTTTTGATGAAACCATTACCGGTTGTCGGTTTGCTAAAGGTGGTGCTCAAGAATACTTTGGTGTGACTCCTGATTTAGCAACCTTTGGTAAAGGGCTTGCGAATGGTTTCCCATTATCAGCGGTTGTTGGTAAAGCTGAAATTATGGATCTGATGGAAGATATCTTCTTTTCGGGGACGTTTGGTGGCGAAACTGCGTCTTTAGCGGCTGCAAAAGTGGTATTGGATAAGGTTGATAAGCTTAATGTACCGGCTGTGTTATTGGCGACTGGTGAGTATCTCTTAGATGAATTAAATGCATTAATCAAAGAATTAGAGTGCGAACATTTCTTATCGACTGCTGGGCACCCTTCGTGGTCATTTTTACTCATTGCTGACACAGCTGAAAACAGCAGTTATGAGATCAAAACATTATTTATGCAAGAAATGTTGAAGCGTGGCATATTGACCTTAGGTTCGCACAATATCAGTTATTCACATAGCCGTGCAGATATCGATACATTGATGAATTGCTATAAACAAGTATTACCCATTTTGAAAACAGCACTGGTAAACAACGATTTGCTAACACGCTTGGAATGTGAACCTTTAGTGCCATTATTTAAGGTTCGTTAGTTGGTGGCTTTAAGTCGAGATTCAGGCTGACCCAATAAGATAAGGTAATTTAATGAAAGTTGTTATTCGCACCGATGCTTCAATTCACATCGGCAGTGGTCACGTAATGCGTTGCTTAGTACTTGCACAGGCTCTTGTATTACAAGGGCACAAGGTGAGTTTTGCTTGTCGTCCACAAGCGGGTGACTTGATTCAATTTGTACGTAATAAAGGTTTTCATGTTGATGAGTTGATTCAAGCTCAAACGCTTATTGAACCTAGACATAGCGGTGATTACCAAGCTTGGTTACAAGTGCCTTGGTTAGATGATGCGCAAAGTTTATGCAAGCAAGTCTGTCATGCGGATTTACTCATCGTGGATCACTATGCTTTAAACCAAGAATGGCAAACGTGGGTGAAACAGCAACTGGGTTGTAAAGTATTTGTGATTGATGATCTGGTTCGTACGCATGATGCGGATTTGATTTTAGATCAAACGTTAATGCGTGTCGTCGATGAGTATCAAGAACACAATCAATCTGCGAAAATACTGACAGGTTGTGAATTTGCTTTATTGAATCCATTTTTTTCACGTTACCGTGAACAAGCGTTAGATAACGACTTACTACCTGCAGAACCAAAGGTGTTAATTTCAATGGGCGGGATTGATCAACCTAACGCTACGCTAAAAGTACTGGCGGCGTTAGCGCTGCATCCCTTGCTAAGACCTTGTGTTACGGTATTACTTGGGCCTAAAGCGCCTCACTATGAACAGGTTAAAGCATTTTGCATTGAGCATCAGGATTGGATTCAGCATATTGATTTTGTCGAAAACATGGCTGAGTTGATGCTTGAACATAGTGTGGCTATTGGTGCACCTGGAACGACATCTTGGGAGCGTGCGTGTCTTGGCATTCCAAGTATCATTGTCCCATTAGCCGAAAATCAAAATACGATTAGTCAGAACTTGGTTGCTTCTGACGCTGCGATTAGAGTTAATATCACCGCTTTATCATCTGAGTTACTTAGCGCTTATCAAGCCTTGCTGACTAAATGGAATTCATTTCGTGATACCAATTTGGCATTGTGCGATGGGTTGGGGTTGCAAAGGGTGTTACATCATATTCAGGTGTTGTTTGATAATGATCTCGCTAGCTTGGAAATACGCCGTGCAAACAGCGTTGATATTGAAAAGGTATATGAATGGCAGTGCCTATCTGAAACTAGAAAATACGCTTTAAATTCAACGGTTCCTACTTGGAATGAGCATCAACGTTGGATGAAGAAAAAGTTGATGTGTTATCAAGACTACTTTTATCTTCTAGAGTGTCCCTTGGTGCAAGAAAGAGTTGGTGTTGTTAGACTTGATCGGATTAGACCTGGGGAGTATCTCGTCTCCATCTTTGTTGATCCTGCTTTTTATAGTAAAGGTATAGCGAAACGGGCTCTTGCTTATATTGACTGCATACACCCGAACATCACAATACATGCAACGGTATTAGAGGCTAATTTGGCCTCTCAAAAACTATTTACTTCGGCGAATTATCAACGTATTTCACGTGATACTTTTATTCGCCCCCCATTGTTTTAAAAACATTATATTTGAGACGACTATGACATCATATATCACAATAGATGGCCGTAAAATTGGCCCTGATTATCCGCCCTATATTATTGCTGAACTTTCAGCTAATCATAACGGTGACATCAACCGTGCATTTCGAATTATGGAAGAAGCCAAGAAAGCTGGCGCGGATGCGATAAAGCTGCAAACCTATACCCATGAAACAATTACCATGGATTGTGATTCGGATGAATTTCAAATTAAGGGTGGGCTTTGGGATGGCCAAACTTTATATGAGTTATATAAAGGCGCACATATGCCATGGGCTTGGCATAAACCTTTATTTGAAAAAGCAAAAGAACTGGATATTACTATTTTTAGTTCCCCTTTCGATTTTACTGCGGTTGACTTATTAGAAGCGTTAGATGCGCCAGCTTATAAAATTGCTTCGTTCGAAGTGATTGATTTACCTTTGATCAAGCGCGTAGCCCAAACGGGCAAGCCAATGATTATTTCAACCGGTATGGCAAATAAAGTTGAGATCGAAGAAGCCATTACGACAGCAAGAGAGAATGGCTGTGAAGAATTAGTCGTACTACATTGTGTGAGCGGTTATCCTGCACCGGCAGATCAATATAATTTAAAAACAATCGCGGATATAGCGACTCGTTTTAATGTACTGTCTGGTTTATCTGATCACACGATAGAGAATGCGACTGCTGTTGCCTCGGTCGCTTTAGGCGCATGTCTGATTGAAAAGCACGTTACCCTAGATCGTAGCGGCGGTGGTGCTGACGATAGTTTTTCTTTAGAACCGAAAGAGCTTGCAGAATTATGCACCGATACAAAAATAGCTTGGCAAGCGATGGGCAAAGTAAATTACGAGAGAACTGAAGCTGAACAAGGCAATGTGAAGTTTAGACGTTCGTTATATGTGGTAAAGGATATCGCAGCAGGAGAAACGTTGACGGCTGAAAATGTAAGGAGTATTCGTCCTGGATTTGGCTTAGCACCAAAGCATTATGATGTAATTTTAGGTAAAAAAGCGAAGTGTTTAATTCCGAGAGGAACGGCTTTAACATTTGATGTTATAAAATAAATCTAATTGATAGCGTTAATAAAGGGTGATTCAATGTCATTCTTTATTTGACGCTATTCGCTACCAATATTAACGGTTACTCTTAAGCGCCGAGGATTGGATCGTCCGAAAATAAATGCTCAATACGCTTGTCTATTAAATCCGTATCTTTCACTAAATCATCAAAAATTTCATATAATGATTCCAATTCATCATCTTTAATCAAGTTTAGTCTCGTGCAATATTTTTCAAACCCGGTACCAGCTGATGTGCAAATGGAGAGTATCCGACACTTATCTTTTGCACCAAATATGATGAGCTCTAAGGGTATTTTACTTTCAATTAGCGTAATACCTGGAAATGCTTGTTTATAATACTCAATATCTTCTCGTGGATGAACTTTGATTGCATATGGAATACCTTTTTTATTTAATGTTTGTATAAATTTTTGGTATACGATCAAGTCAAATTCTTCAATAACATGAGGCTGAGTTGCAATGATGAAGGTGTAATTGTATTGCGCGTCGTACTTGAAAAATTTGTAGCCATATTGGGTGATGATTTTATCATTAACAAAGTTAATCGGTTTAATTTTATGCTGCAGTGCTTTAGGGCCTTTACTCGGGTTTAGTAAGTAGATATGTTTACAGCGCGAGTCATCACCAAAGTGTCGATGTTGGCGTTTTATCTTGAAGATAAAATCAATTAGCTTTTCTGATTTTTTCAGCTTAACTCCAATGTAGTTACCTACACCTTCTTCGATGATGGAGTACTCTGCAAATGCTAAACGAAATAAGCGTGACATTTTATTTCTTTCATTATAAAGAAATAGCTCATTTTCAGGCGATTGTGGTATATCGATTCCTAGCGTTTTTTTGAACAACGCATGGTGAACATGTTCACGTATTGCAGGTGAAGATTTAAAATTTCTTATTGCCATTAATTTTAGCAACTTGCCAAAAATACCTTTATACAGCGTTGCTCTAATGTTTTGGCGCTGGATAAAGTGAACGTCAATATTAGCGGGTAGGCTACTTAGATCGAAATTGGCGGCATCAATATTTTGTTGATCCGAGATCATAAAAATGTGACTTTTTTTATCGGGCTGTGAGAATGCTTTTAATAATGAAAAAAGAAGATGCCGTAAAGTTGAACATACGTATAAGTTCATAACACTACCTTAGTTGATTTAGCTAAATATGATTATGTGGGTATCAAAGTATTATTCAATAGAAACTAAAGAATTAATCGAATAATAACATACTGTTTATAAGCACTGGTATAGAGAATTTTACAATTCATATTGAATAATCAGATCAAACAAATTGATGTTGTTTGGCTATAATTATTGTTGGTGAACAGTCTGA
>SPKZ01018170.1_pt1 | contig 14271 bp, 21 predicted proteins | sample 2456571 | NCBI WGS metagenome assembly SPKZ01 (sample SAMN11192286, study PRJNA482655) | marine metagenome | biome: ENVO:00000447; feature: ENVO:00000244|ENVO:00000211|ENVO:00000569|ENVO:00002023; material: ENVO:00002151; isolation source: ocean water from marine abyssalpelagic zone ...
GATGAGCTACACGCTTTAACAATTGAATTTGAAGCATTGTCAGCCATATCACTGGTCAGTTGGACTAGTCGCTTGGTTCGTCGAGGATCGCCTAAATTAACTTGACCAAAAATTAATTGAGCCCATTGTGTTGTTTCTGGATTATAGATATCAATTTATAAGGAAATAAAAAAGAGTATTAGATCATAAATCCAACCGATTTAAAAGTTGTGTATAAGAGACAGGACGTAGGTACTTAGCTTTGCTCTGGAACTACAAAGCTGAATCGAAGATCTCGTCACTTTAGCTTAAGATTCCCGCTTAAGTGACCACGGGAATGACGTTCCTGAGCTATGTACATAGGCAAGTTGAAGAGCTTACCGTAACAGATCACTTTTTCAACATTGATTTAAGATCGGCAAAGGGATTGTAAGTTGCTGACTCTTGATTGGTATCGCCCGCCTTCACCTCAGTTTTGTATTGCGCATGATCAGTATATTTTGCGTGTTCGTTATCGTGGCAATATATGCAAAGTAGCTCCCAATTACTGCCATCATTTGGGTTATTAGTGTGATCATGATCCATATGATGTACGGTCAGCTCTTTAATATTTGAGTAAACAAATTCTCGCGCACAGCGACCACACACCCAAGGAAATAATTTTAATGCACGGTCACGATAACCTTGTTCTTTTTGTTTATAGTTGGCACTGGTGCCAAAACGTTCCGAAGTCATAATAAAGTCAATATAATATAGATGATAAGATTATTGTATGGTCATGTAAGGTATATAGCAATACTTCAGCCATACCATGGGAACTAATTAAGTGGGCAAAACTCAATAATAAATTTTCAAGTAGAACAGCAATAAAAGCACTAATCGTTCAAGCTGTTCATTTCTGCTTTGGCTTGCTTACTCAACTGTTCAAGTGTTTTACCGTGAGGAATAGGCTTTCTGCTTTGTGGATCAACTTGCACAAAAACAATATCGTCTGCTAGGCAAATTGTTTTTTTAGTGATTTTGTTACGTACTAAACAGGTGATGGTAATTGATGTTGTACCCACTTTTTTCGTTGCTAAACCAAATTCAACAACATCGCCTTGTAAAGCAGCCGACTCAAAACTAATTTCACCGATATGCTTGGTGACCAAACAATTAGTTTCTAACTGGCAAATCGCATAAATCGCGGCTTCTTCATCGATCCATTCTAATGCTCTGCCACCAAATAAGGAATTGGCATAATTTAAGTCATTGGGCATCACTAAACGTCGTGAAAGAAATTGCATATAAAACCTCATGAACTAATTAATAATAGTAGGTAATAATTATAGCGAATTATGCAAGTTTACCCAAGGGAATTACTTAAAGTGTTATTATAAAGCTCGAATTTTTCGGGCAGGATTTCCCGCATAAAAGCTTTGTTCAGCTACATTTTTAGTAACGACACTGCCCGCACCAATAACGGCATTATCACCAATAATAACCCCAGCTAAAATGATAACACCGCCACCTAGCCAAACATTGTTACCAATAATAATATCATCAACATAGTTATGTTTTGCTAATCGACGCTGCGGCTCTACATCATGGGAAACAGCCAACAGTTGCACATTAGGGCCAATTAAACAGTCGTTACCTATACTAATTTTTCCGTGTGTTAACTGTTCATCACCGGCTTGGTTGGCCTCTGAGCGTTTACCGTCGATAAGGGTACAGTTAACATTAATAAAAACACGATCGCCAAGAGTAATGTTATCACCATAATCCATATGAAAACCATGTTCAATAAACACTTCTTCACCACAAGAATGAAATAGCGCTTTTAATCGTTTTAAATTCCCTTTACTTGGGCTGCGACTAAACTGCCGACAAAGCTCATGAACAGATTTTCTATGGCTAATAAGCTCAGGCGATATACTATTAAAACGTGTTTTCATTAATCTTAATTAGTCCTACTAGTGAAGCACAGCTCTAATGGCTAATCCTTTACAAATTTCAGCTTCAGCAATTAAAATTTCTTCTAAGCGTTGCTCAACCTCAACTTTGTCAAAATACTCATAGGCAAGTTCAACAAACAAGTTTTTATGTTTCTCTTCTGAATTGGCAATCGCCACATAAAGATCTTTATCTTTACCTGCTGGTAGCGCTTGTGACACCAACCAAAATTTTTCATAACCTCGGGCTTCAATAACAGCTGCCACCAATAAACGGTCAAGTAAAAATAGGTTAGTACCATTACGGAATAATTTACGTATTTGCGTAATATATGGGTCTTTTTTATCTTGACCTAAGGTCACACCACGAGCAACAAGCAATTTTAACACTTGTTTAAAATGAATCAGCTCTTCAATAGCAAGATCTGTCATCGCACGTACTAACTTAGCTTTGTCTGGATAATGAGACAACATGGCCATAGCCATACCTGACGCTTTTTTCTCCGCCCCGGCATGATCTTGCAAAAAATGAGGGAAATCAGCCATTACCGCATCAACCCAGTCTTGGCCTGTGTGGTGTTTTAATTCAAACATAAATACTACTCTCTAAAGAAAAGTGTGAGGAAAAGCTTAGCGTAATTTTACCTGCGTGCAGGTTTATCTACAATAATAAAATCAATAAAATAATCATTAACAGCAGAATAATTAATAAAGAACTTTATCAATTTTTCCTTTATTCGTTGACTCAATTTTTAATTTATTATTAATGGCCTGCCACGCTTTGACCTTGCCGCCAATATTGATTTTTTTAAAGTCTCTTTTATTCTCATCCAGCTGTTCAGCGTTTAAAAAAGTTAAAAATACTTGGTAACTATGCTCATTGCTTACATCAAGGGTTAATAAATCTTGCTCTCTTTGCCTAAAATAATCAAAAACACCTTGTTGATGCCGTTGATAACAACCTAGCAGAAATTCATCTTGTTCGATATTATCGGCAGTTAAAGGTGAAAATACCTCACTATAGCAACGCTTTAAATGGGGGTTAAAACCACCATCATCTCGCTGTAGGTTTACGATCATGCGCTGTAACAATTGTTTAATTGAAGGGAGCCACAACGATGCATCGCGCGTTAAATAAATGAACTTACTATTGGGGAAGTGTTTATCAAGCATTTGATAGTCACAAAACATTGGTGTATCGGCAAGCACTTGTGCTTGTGTAAAAGCATGCTGGGTATAAGCATTATGAGCCGTTTTATAACCAAGTCCAAGTGCAGCCACACACACACTTGTAGTGGCTGTTCTAGGTAAGCCAATGATGAAGATTTTATTAATTGCCACTTAGTGCTCTCAATGAAAAAAAAACATTGTAGCATTGACTGTGATCAATAAATATTCTGTTATTTAAGTCATACTTATCGCTAATAGCTTATGTACATTTTAAGTGTTTTAATTAAAACAATATGAAATACATGACACAACTAGTCTACTAGCCAATAATAGGAATTGTAATGTCAGCAAAAAATGAATTACACGATACTGAAAATAACAGTATCAATTGGGGTGAGTATTTAAAATCAGGAAACCGTATTTTTATTGGTTCAAATGCCGCAGTACCCAATGCTTTAATTGACAATTTAATTGCGAATTCGAATAAGTTACACGACATTGAAACGGTGCACATTTTAACTCTCTCTGAGAATGTTTGGGCTAAACCCGAGCATAAAGATTTATTTAAAGTAAATAGCTTATTTATTGGTGGCAAAAACATTAGAGAAGCGATTGCTGAAGGTCGAGGTGATTATACCCCTTGTTTCGTGTCTGATATTCCTCGTTTATTTACTGAAAATAGCTTACCACTTGACGTAGCATTAATTATGGTAAGTCCGCCAGATGAATACGGTTATTGTTCATTAGGCGTTAGTGTTGATATTGTTTCAGCAGCAGTGAAAGCAGCAAAGTATGTTATCGCGCAAGTAAACCCGAAAATGCCACGCACTAATGGCCATAGTTTTGTTCATGTAAACCAAATTCACGCTTGGTTACATGCTGAACAAGATTTACCCCAGGTATTTCCACCTGAGGTTGACAGACGCACAGAGCAAATTGGTCAGTATGTCGCTATGATGATAGAGAATGGTGCTACCTTACAAATTGGCATAGGTAAAATTCCCCAAGCAGTATTGCGCTATTTAGGTAATCATAAAGATTTAGGCATTCACTCCGAAATGATTTCCGACGGTATTATTGATTTAATGTTAAAAGGCGTTATCAATAATCGCAAGAAAACCTACCATAAAGGTAAAGCGGTAGTCACTTTTTGTATCGGTACCCAAAAAGTATATGACTTTGTTGACGGTAACCCTCACATAGAATTTTACCCTTCAGAGCATGTTAACTCACCAGTAAATATTGCTAAAAACGACAAAATGGTGTCAATCAATAGCGCCATTGAAGTAGATTTGACCGGGCAAGTAGTGGCTGACTCTATTGGTTATCAATTCTATAGTGGCATTGGTGGACAAGTAGATTTTGTTCGCGGTGCTTCCTTAAGTAAAGGCGGTAAGGCAATTATAGCCCTACCTTCCACCACCAAAGATGGCAACACTTCGCGTATCGTTGCGCATATCACCGAAGGTGGTGGTGTAGTAACTTCACGCGGCCATGTTGCGTTTGTGATTACCGAATTTGGTATTGCCTCATTACAAGGGAAAAGTATTCGTGAACGGGCACTAGAATTAATTCGTATCGCGCACCCTAAATTTAGAGATAAATTGCTTAGCGATGTACGTAAACATTACTGGGTGCCTGAATATCAAGAAAGCACGCCAAGCTCAGTACCTGAATTGGGCGCTGTAGAAATGAAACGCTTTAATTTCGCCAACACAAATTACACCCTAAGGCCTTTAGCGCCAGTAGATGAACGTAAACTGCAAGAGTTTTTCTATTCTCATAATAAAGAAACGCTGATCATGCGTTATAACCACCATATCACCCAAATGACCAGAGAGAAGTCTTGTAATTTGGTGAGTGTTGATCAATCCACTGATTTAGCGCTGTGTTTCACCATAACGGATCATATGGGTGAAATGATACAAGCTGTTGCGCGTTATTACTTTATTGAGAGCATGAACAGTGGCGAAGTTGCTTTTGTTATTAAAGAAAGCCTACGTGGTCAAGGAATGGCAAGTACCTTGTTAGGTGAAATGATCGCTATAGCTAGAATTCGTAAGCTTGATAGCTTAGTTGCTTGTGTTCGTAGAGACAATGCCTCTATGTTAAAAGTATTTGAAAAGGTAGGCTTTGTCCGTCAACCGAGTGAAGATTTTGATGAGGTAAGCTTAACACTCTCACTGACACAAACTGAAGGTAGTAACAATAATTAATCACTCACCGTGGTTGAACAGCTTTCACAGTATGGTTCAAGTACAAAGTAAAAGCACAAAATTACTGAAAACAATGAGTACTTTGCTTTGTACTTGGTTAATACCGCAACAAGTTGGGCAAGCACCCGCAATATATAAGGGAATAATATGACAGTTGGAATTATAGGCCACTATCGCTGTGGCGAACATGACATGGGTGAACACCACCCTGAAAATGGTAAACGTTTAACCGCTATTTCAGATCAACTTATACGAAGTGGTTTAGATTACGTTGTTCGACAGTTTGATTCAAAACCCATTGATAAAAGGTTACTTCTTTTAGCACATACGCAAGAACATATTGATTTTGTTTTTGATAATGCGCCTAACGAAGGTGAAGAAAACTTTACCGTGGGTCCAGATTCTGTGATGAATGCAAAAACACACACTTCTATTTTGTATTCTGCTGGGGCTGGTGTTGATGCCGTTGATTTAGTAATGAACGGTAGCTTAAGCGCTGCATTTTGTACTACTAGGCCACCAGGACATCACGCAGAACACGATAAAGGCATGGGTTTTTGTTTTTTCAATAACGTTGCGATAGCAGCAGCTTATGCTAAACAAGAGTATGGTTTAAAACGCGTAGCGATAGTCGATTTTGATGTTCATCACGGCAACGGCACTGAAGACATTATCAGAAACCACTTTAATGCTACGCCCGAAGATGACAAAGGTTACCTTTTTTGTTCAAGTTATGAATATCCACTGTACCCGTTTGAAATTATAGAAAGTGACACACCACCGGTAATCAATACCCCATTAGCAGCGACAACAAAGGGTCCTGACTTTAGAAAAGCAATCACTGAACATTGGCTACCTGCTTTAAGGAAATTTAAACCAGAAATAATTTTTATTTCTGCAGGTTTTGATGCCCACATTGAAGATGACATGTCTCAGGTTAGCTTAACTGAAGGTGATTATCGTTGGATTACTGATGAATTAAAAACTATTGTACAAGAACACGGACAAGGTCGAATAGTGTCAATGCTTGAGGGTGGTTATCATTTAGGTGCTTTAGGCAGAAGTGTTGTGGCTCATATTAATGGTTTGATTGGTAACTAGGATCTGTTGAACTTTAAAGATTGTTTTACCGCTCATTTATACAAGGCAGACCTTTTATCATGTGGTTATTCAGGATATATCCCCTGAATACCATTCTCTTCTATCAATGACTTGCCTATAAGCCTTTTAATTCTCGCTGAATGAGCCATTCATTACTTCAATTGCTATAAATTAAGCATTGATGAAACTAACAATACCATGACAACTAGGATATATTGGCTCGAATGTGTTTATACCAATAGGTTATATAAATTAGCGTAATGGAAATTGAATTTGTAAACTCTATCGATAAAATTGATGAATTAACTTGGCAATCTTTAGCCAATTCTAGCTCGCCATTTTTAAACTATCAATTTTTTAAAGTATTAGAAAACAGCCAATCGGTTTGCCGCGACAAAGGTTGGCAGCCACACCATTTGTTATGTTCAAACTCTAACAATGTCACGGCAATACTCCCTATGTATATCAAACAGCACTCGTGGGGGGAGTATGTATTTGACTGGGCATGGGCTGATGCTTACCAAAAACAAAATGAACCTTATTATCCCAAATTGGTGGCAACAATCCCTTTTACGCCGATATCTACACCTAAGCTAATGGCAAGTGACATAGAACTACCTCAGGTATTTTCTGTGCTAACTGAACATTGCCTAGCGCAGCACATTAATAGTTGGCATATTTTGTATACACAAGAAAGTCAACAACAGCCACTGAACTTAAATAATGTATTTCATCGTAATACTGTACAGTTTCATTGGTTTAATCGTCAATATCACGACTTTAGTGACTTTTTATCTACCTTTACCGCACGAAAAAGGAAGAACGTTAACAAAGAGCGCTTATCAATTGCTCAACAAAATATAAAAGTACGGCGAATTTTAGGTAAAGATGTCACGCCAGAAGAGCTGTCTTTTTTTTACTTAACTTACCAATTAACCTATTTAAAACGTGGTCATTCACCCCACTTAACCGCTGACTTTTTTGAAAGTGTATTAAAGACACTGGCCAGTAATATTTTATTGGTGATTGCCAGCGTTGATGACTGTGATATAGCCTGTGCCTGGTTTTTCTTTGACGAACAGCAGCTTTACGGGCGCTATTGGGGCTGTACACAAACCCACAACAATCTTCATTTCGAACTTTGTTACTATCAAGGGATTGAGTTTTGTATTGAGCATAAGCTACAAACTTTTAATCCCGGAGCCCAAGGCGAACATAAAATTCAACGAGGTTTTGAGCCAGTGTTAACACATTCCTATCATTGGATAAAACATCTAGGTTTTAGATCTGCTATACAGCAGTTTTGCCGACAAGAACGACAACAAATGCAGCGTTATTTAACGCACTGCCAACAGTTTTTACCGTTTAAAGCACAAACAAGTTAATACAACATCAAATAATCAAAGGTTGGTAAAATAATGACAAAGCCATTCTCACCAGCGTGTGAAAATAATAAACAGCCAATACTCAAAATATTAAATCATGCATTCGCAAAACAAAAACATGTTTTAGAAATAGGCTCAGGCACAGGACAGCATGCGGTTTATTTTGCTAAAAACTTGCCCTTTCTTACTTGGCAAACTAGTGATCTAGTTATTAATCACGCCGGTATTAACCAGTGGATAGCTGACTTTCCCACAGCAAACATTCGGCCACCATTGGCAATAGATTTAGTAAGTATTCAGCCCATTACTGAAAATATAGATGCCATATTCTCAGCTAATACCTTACATATTATCAGTTGGTCACTGGTACAAAAATTTTTCGATATGGTAAATAAACAATTAGCACAAAATGGGATTTTATGCCTTTATGGACCATTTAACTACCAAGGAAAATATACTAGCGCAAGCAATGCTAACTTTGATCTTTGGCTAAAGTCGCGAGATGAACACAGTGGTATTCGTGATTTTGAAGCCATTTGTCAATTAGCCACCAAGGCCGGTTTATCTTTAAAAGAAGATGTTGAAATGCCGGCCAACAACCGAATATTAATATTTAAAAAAGTAAACTGAAAAGCTAACTCTCAAACTGATGAAGCAATATTGGCTTCGACTATATCTAAGGACTCTAAACCTCAAAGTTTCATTCAAACTAACAAGCAGCTATAAGCTAGTTATAGTCTTTCAGTTCTGAATAAGCCATACTTAACTAGTTCAGCTGCAACAAAATTGGAAGGCATTTTTTGGCTGGAAGTTTTATTGTCAGATTGCAGCGTCTTATTCTGCGGTCCGCTTAATGACTCCAGCTCCATGTTAATGACTTAAGTCATGACACCTGGGCGATAGGGTTTATTGTCTCTAATCCCTTGTTGCGAGTGCTTCCGATTCGAAAGTTTAACCTTTTTGGCTATTAATCCTCGCTTTTCTGAGTAGCATTCAAACTCAACAGTGGCACCAACTTTTAAAAAAGCACAATTAACAAGATCGGCTTTACGTACCATTATATCTGGGCCATCCCCGTTATCCAGAAATCCAGACTCTTTATCTCGGAACCATTTTTTGACTACAGTTTGCAATACAACACTCCTAATTTAACTTACTTACTCAATTTATTAATTGGTAGTATCCCCCCTAAAAAATGAGTTGATACACTATTCTAGTAACTTACGCTCTCTATTATTTGGATTGAAAACGTAAGTCTATCAACATCCGTTCACCACTTGGATGCCAGCATAGTTGCTCCTTTATACGTACACAGTAGACGAAATAATTAAATGGATGTATTTTGATCATCCGCTAATAGAGGATCATCGGATGGGGCTTCTTCACTAGCCTTTTCCAATTTTTTCAGACGTTTTTCCTCTTTCTTTTTCTTCTTCGCGAGTTCCCTCTGCCGCTTCTCATAGTTGTAATTGCTTTTAGCCATTTGAATACTCTTGAATTAATTTATGGTGCATCTAATTGGTAACATCTAGCTTTGCTAAGGGGCAGTTTTAGGGCGAGGCCCCGCTTTAAATAGTCTCGCTTGAACAACTTGTTAATTTTCTATAAATCTAGATTTCGTGTCAAAACTTCCGCTGATTTAATAATAATCTTTGTACGATGAAGCTCCGGATGTTTTTCTTCGTCAGTGTACCCAACTGGATTGCCAGTTCCCGTATTAACAAACCAAGAGTTTTCGGGCTTGCGCTTACCCAACAGTTTCTTCAGTGCCTGCGGTGTAATACCCAACGCTTTCGCAGCAGCATTGTATGTGCAGCGAGTCCTAACTTTATTCAGGTAATCAACTACCAAAGTGATTTTTTCTTGCATTACAATATGATCCTTAGAACGTTTAGAGGCAACAATACCTTTTTACTAGCACATCATCAATAGGTTATAATTTTGTAATTTTGTAATTTGCCATTGAAAGGCGAAATTTTTCCTTATTTGTGAAGGAAATACCGCTATTTAAATCCAACCACATTTTTCTAATTAAACATTAGAAAAGTACTCAGTTTTTGTTGATTATTTCCATCTGGTTTGCGCACAGAAAAAACGTTTCAAAATATTAGGCTAAATTTTAAAACGGTTAATTTCTAGAATAAAACTTTAAGGGCAGTACCTGCCACCAAGTTGCCATAAACCCCTAATGCGTTAAGTGACCCTTTTTGATATAGGGTTAACCATCACCATTGCCACAATATAGTCTTTAACTCCTGATAAAGACCATACTTAATCTGTTCAGGAAAGTGCCTATTTCATACGAATAATTGCCACATAACATTAAATGTTTACCGCTTTGCTTTCGATGTCTTAGGTACGCTTAAGCTCAATAACGAATACTTGTATTTTATCTTTTACTGCATTTATCCGTGAATAATCACCGAACTATTGAACTAGAAAATATATACCAAACACTAAACCGAAATACATCATTAAAGAAAAAATACTACCAACAATATTTAAAACAGTTGAAACACCAAAAAATTGGAAGCTTAAAGCTGCATATAACGCTTTAGGTCGTGATTGAAATGAATGAAAAAATTTAAATTCGGTTAACTCTGCCGCTAATGTTTGATTACTTTTAATCTCATTATCAATTACTTTGTCATAAACCAACGCAACTAAATAAAACAATATTAAAAAGACTAAGATAGGATGCATAACTAATATTCCTGATTCACCTAACGAGGCTGTATAATTTATATTTTAAGAAAAACAACCAATAAAATTTGATTAATTTACGCTTAAAAACGCGCTTCTCTGTGAAATCTAGCGCATATCACACTAATATGTTTCTAAAAACCGCTCTAAATGACACTATTTTTTGCCATAAAATTCATTTTTATAAATTCTACAGCCTCAACGCCCTAATAATGGGCAAAAAATTATTGGCTACAATGTGGAGGAACGAAAACAACAAACTGTTTTTAGTCCCGCTTGATTGGCTTATATGTCATAGTTAGCATCTACAAGTTGACCAATCTTAAACTCTGAAACGATATTTTGGCCCTTCAACCAATTAGAGATGCTTGATATGTCCGATTCAGTGACTGAACCATACCGTTCATGAGAAGAAATAAATCCTACAAAGGAGGTCAGATCCCCACCACCACCAATAGACAAACTTAGAGTGTCAACATAAACAAAAAAGTCATCCATTATTGTTGCTAATTCAGACTCATCCTTACAAGTTAAATTACAATCTAATTCAACCCCCATTACAGAAAATTCATCTAAATAAAGCTTTTTTCTTAATCTACGAGATTTTCGAGAGTGCATAATTTTTCCTTACCAACGCCCCACTAAGGGGAAATTTATAGTTGGCTAAAATGTTGAACGGAGCGAAAACAGCCAACTGTAAATTTTCCCTCTGATTGGCTTATTATATTTCGTTTAATTGAGCCAAGCAATTGAAACGATGATTAGAGCATAAAACAGAATACCTACGATATAAGGCATGAGATAACCATTGTTAGCTTTGCCTTTGAACTCTTTATATTTACTATAACTATGCAATTGATATTTGAATAAACCAAAAGAAATTACTCGTAATACACCTGCTCCAGTTATATACAGAATAAAATCAAAAGCCAAAGCTAGAAAAAGATTAGGTATGAATTCAAGAAATATACTCATTCGACTCTCCTATCGACAGAAAAATCAACTGTTATTTGTCCTTTTAAGTGACTTGTTATATTTTTTACACTACAATGTACGACAATACCGTACATAAATAGCGAGGTGACTATGAACAGCATAAGCGTAAACCAGTTTAGGGACAACTTAAAAACATATGTTGAACAAACTGTTAGTGAACATGAACCGATAAAGGTTACCCGACGCGCTGGAGATGACTTTATTGTTATGAGTGCAGATGATTGGGAAAGAGAACAAGAAACCTTACATGTATTACAAAGCAGTAATTTAATGAAACAAATTGCTGAGTCTATGAACACTCATAAAAGTAATAAAGGCTACAAACCAACAAAAGAGCAGTTAAATGAGATCACTAGTCTTTGAAGGTAAAACTTGGTTTGTTTACGAACAACTCAGAGAAAAAGATAAAAATCTTAATAAGGCGTTGTGTCAATTATTAAAGGAAATGATGCGTTCAGATCCAACTAGTGGGTTAGGTAAACCAGAATCCTTAAAGCATAATTTATCTGGATTATGGTCTAAGCGCATTTCCCAAAAAGACAGGTTAATTTATAAGTTTGATAATGAATATATCTATATTTTCGCAATAGGCGGACATTACGACCAACATTAGAAAAATACCAAGCCACCATCAACGGTGGTGAAATTGCGCAGCAATTTGAGTGACAGGTTTGACCGTCCGCTTGCATGGTCTTGTTACATTTTTTTTCCGATTCTTATTCCATAGGTTTCTTTGTCAATCTTTACCTTAAAAACATCAATGTTTGGATAGGCTTGATTGGCTATTTCAATTATCCCGACTTCATCTTCAGGCATTTTATCTTGTGATTGATGACGAGCTAAAATATATTGACTCGCCTTCTCTAATTTCGCTTGTTTGCGCGTAAGCTCTTCAAAAGTGCCGCTCCACTCCTTGCTGGCATTGGACTTCTTTCGTTAAGGTAAAAGTTGCAACCATCAATGGCAAACATGTTCCGGCCAATTAAACCTTCTTCATCACAAATCATTAAAACCTGAGTAAACAATGGCGCTATTTGCTCACTCATCTTCGCGACAAAAGCAACTATAGAGGTAAAAGGTGGCTGAACATCGCCAGATAAACTTATCAAGGTAATATTGGTTGCACAGGCATCCGCAATACAGTGACTGGAGATTAATCCTCGAGAATAGAAAAACAGAATGACCTTCAACATAACGGCTGGTGAATAAGCGGCTGCGCCACATTTATCATTGTCATACAGGCATCAAAGCGGGTTAAATCAAGTTTATTATCAACAATATGAGATAGCGCATATTCAAAGGTGCTAAGCACTATTTGCTGTTCGAAATCGATTGGAATGAACTTACTTTGGCAGGATAAATCTGGCTTATAATTTACCATGAATTTTTACGCTGAGTGAATAATATCGATTAGATCACAACCAATATCTGGCATCAATATTTAAAAATAAACAATGTGGAAATAATAAAAGGAACATGAAAATATTCCTTTTTGGATAAATTATACAGCCTCAACGCCCAACGAATAAGTGAACCAAATGCTGGCGGACGAATTGCGCAGTAATTGGCGTGACAGCTTTGGTGAATATTAATTAAGCTGCTTGTTATAAAGCTATTGGTACATTCTACCCTTATGCTTTAACCAACCACCAACATGGCGACCACCAACATGGCGACCACCAGGGTCATGGTGAGTCCAATGAACAACGCCACCTTTTCTATTCCATTCGTATTCACCGTAAAACTTAACTTGATCACCATTGGCGATTGAATTAATTTTTGGGGCCAAATCAATATTATGAGCGATCAAAATAGTCTGTTCCGAAGAAACTCTAAGAATAAATCTCTGATGTTTAGATCCTTTGATATCATCTTTCAATATTCGAACAACTGTGCCAGCACCTTTAACTTGTACGTCACTTAGACGATTATCAAACGCCTCTTTTAACGATGCTGAATTTGCATTAACAATTACTGCCCATTGGAAAAAGATTAAACCAATAAAGGCAAAAATCGATAGTTTACGCATACTCCAAACTCTCCCTAGCTTTATAGACATAATGACTCCCACGAGGTGCTAGCCTCCAAATTCGTGGGTTAGTAAAATCAGAGCCAAAACAATATAAACTGGAGGCTAACATGTACCAACATAACATACTTTTCATTGGTCTAGATACCCATAAAGGATCAACAGAAGTAGCACACATAGAAGACGATGTAGCATAGTTAATTTGGCCACCTACTTAGATGTTATTATGTATCTCATCAAACATTAGGTGATACAAATGACAAAGAATAAACGTCCAAATTTCAGTGCTAAATTTCGATTAGAAATACGCAACAGCTTAGAGAAGAGCGTAAAGGGATCAAACCTAAAGCATCGCCAATGACCGCTGAGCAAATTGAAATACGCGCACTTAAAAAGCGGATAGAACAAATTTAATTTGAAAAAGATATTTTAAAAAAGGCTGCTGCTCTGTTGATGTCACACTCCCTGAACAATTCTTATTAATTGAGAAACTCAATCAGAGCAACAAAATAAAATACCCAATTAATAAGCTATGCGATGTGTTTGAAGTACATAGCAGCAGCTATAAATATTGGGTAACAAGGGATACAGTTTAAGCGCCAGTGAGGTTACGTTGAGAGCTGAGGTCAAACGTTTTCATGCGATAAGTGGCGGCTCTGCCACGGCAAGATCATTATAAATTGAACTTTTTGCTTTAGTCACGATCAGATCTCAATATAATACATTGAGGTAATTAACATGAGCGCGACTTTCTTGAC
>SPKZ01024178.1_pt1 | contig 14266 bp, 19 predicted proteins | sample 2456571 | NCBI WGS metagenome assembly SPKZ01 (sample SAMN11192286, study PRJNA482655) | marine metagenome | biome: ENVO:00000447; feature: ENVO:00000244|ENVO:00000211|ENVO:00000569|ENVO:00002023; material: ENVO:00002151; isolation source: ocean water from marine abyssalpelagic zone ...
AACCAATTCAACTATAGCTTGTGGCTATGATGAGCCTATTGCGCATTTAATTATAATTCTAAAGTAATTAATATTCCAAAAATGAAGAAAGATCATGTCATTTGGTGAAGTAGACACATTTAGCATGCTATATGAAAAACTAGAAAGTTTGTTTGATGAATCTCAAGGATACTATGAAACCTTTCTAGATACTAACAACATGTACAAAAAAGGTCAATTGAGTGACAAAGAATTTTTCCAAAAACTAGGTGATTACACAGTAGCATATTCTGCATTAGAATTTTTAGCAATTAAAGTACTATTTGAAATGAAAAAATCAATGGATTCAGGTTCTGGAAATACACAATCTCCAGGTTTAATGCCAGGAATGGGAACTGCTGGAATGACGCCCGGTGGAACGCCACCAAGAGCCGGAACTGCAGAAAATCCAGTTGGGGGTGGTCCACCTGGAATTGTATCTGCACAAGAAACATTTGGTGATCCTGGAACTTTGCCATCACCAGATCCACGTTTGATGCCTAGACAAACTGCTGCACCATCTAGTGAAAATGGATGTTCTTCATGTGGCGCTGAACTAAGACCCAATTCTAAATTTTGCACAAAGTGTGGATCTAGAGCATAAAATTAAAAATTATTTTTTTTATTCTTGTGTTGTACCACATTCAGGACAAAACTTTGCTGTTGCTGAAAGACTTGTACCACATTCAGAACAAAACTTTCCGTCATTGTGTTCTTCTTTGTATGCATTACCCATAAATGCAGAATTTTTAACTGCACCAGATGGTTCGTATTTTTCATCATCAATTAAAACAGGTACAAAGTCTTGTTCTGTCAAAAATGTCATCATTCTTGGAATTCCTTCAGACTTTTCATTTTTAGGATCTGGAACTGAATCTCCTAACCAAAATGCAAATCTCATTAAAGTTAATTCTGGAGTAGAAAATGCTAGAGTATGTTTTGACATATAGTCTTGTGCAGCCTTTTTGCCATCAAAAACTTCCATGCCATTAAGTATTTTTCATTAATGTATAATAGTTTCCAGCCATCTCAATACCTGCCTAGTTTTTCAAATCGCACAAACACAATTCTAAGTACGTCTATACTCTAAAATCAATATGAAAATTTTCGTTCCAATCAGACCATCACGAAGAGATGTTACTGATGACGACGATGATGATGAATGGTAATTTTTAGTAAATTTAATCAAAAATAAAGGTGGACCGGGAGGGAATCGAACCCTCGACATCCTCGTTGCGAACGAGGCATTATACCCCTAAACCACCGGCCCTTGAATAATCTCTTAGTGTTCTTCTTTTATTCATTTTCTCAAGAAAATTAGTTAAAATCAACAACTTAGTTAAGCATATTTTTATTTTTTAATTAGAATATATTCTCAGATGAATTAATTTGAATGTTTAATTGGATTAATCTAGAATAATTACCGCAACAACTGCTATTACACTTGCTATTACTGCTATCTTACTTTTTTCATTATCCTTCTTTTATTGTTATTTTCATAATAATTCTTGAATTTTAAAATAATTAAAATTTTTATGAATCACACACTAACTGTAATGTCTGGTTGTGACATACCGCCAAAACCTGGATCAATTTTTTGTTTTGGATTTAATGTTGTATCATGATGACATGGTTTGTTACATACTGGACAAAATTTTCTATCTAATACTATACATTGACAAATATGATTTTTTACATATGCTTGTGCAGCATTATTCCATTCCCCTGTCCCATTACAATACACGCAAATATTTGAAGAATCTGAACCAATTCCTTTACAAAAATCACATACGTCTTCTTTCATATCTATAACTCTTGTAGATAATCTTTGAATCAATATATTTGAAGATATTCATGTATCTTAACGCATAATAGACTGTAAAAGATAAAATTTTTAGATGACGTATGACACTGTGATTACTAATTCACACATTATACTTCCTCAAGGAATGATGGATAAAAACATCATAATTGATGAGGGAAAAATTGTTGGATTTACAAATGATATTCCTTCATGTGATCATAAAATAAATGGGAATGGTTTGATTTCTGTTCCTGGTGCAATTGATACACATGTTCATTATGGTGTGTATTCTCCAATAAACGAAGCAGCAAAAACTGAATCTCACGCTGCAGCTATTGGTGGAATCACAACTATGATGAGAATGCTTAGATTGGGAAATTCATTTTCTAGCTCATTACAAGCTCAGCTTGATGCATCATCTCAAAATCATTATATTGATTATGCAATACATGCTTCTATTTTCACTCCACAGCAAATCAACGAAATGAATTTTTGTATTGAAAAAGGAATTACATCTTTTAAAATTTACATGAATCTTGGTGGTGAAATTGGACATGTTTACATGGACATGCCCCCAAATTCTTCCAAGATTGATGCAGCACAAGTAGATGTTACTGATGAAATAGTTGAACAAATCGTAAAGACTGCAGCATCTCTTGGTTGTCCTGTACTTGTTCATGCAGAAGACTATGAATCATGTGGATGTGGAATTAAAACTGCAAAAGAAAAAAAACAAGATGGACTGCATGCTTGGTCTGAAAGTCGTTCCCCTGAATTTGAAGCAAAAGCAATAAAGACTATCTCCAAGTTTGGACGAGATTATAGTTGTGTGATTTACTTTGTTCATATTGGTTCAAAGCGAGCACTAGAACAAATTGAAGAAGAAGAAAAACTTGGAACAAAAATTTTTGTTGAAACTTGTCCTCACTATCTTACATTATCTTATGAAAAACAAGAAGGATATCTTGCTAAAGTTATGCCACCAATTAGAACTGAAAATGATCGTAAAGCAATTTGGGATGCTCTTTCTCAAAATAAAATTGATACTATAGGAACAGATCATGTTGCAAATAAGCTAAAACTCAAGTTAGATGGTGATAATGTCTGGAGTGCACTTGCAGGTTTTCCTGGAATTGGGACTGGAATTCCAATATTACTCAATGATGGTGTAAATCAAAATAGAATAACACTAGAACAGTTTGTGAAAATTACTAGTCAAAATGCTGCTCAAATTTTTGGAATGTATCCCCAAAAGGGGTCACTTGAGAAAAACTCTGATGCAGATATTACTATGATTGATTTGAAAAAAGAAAAGAAAGTGACATCTGATTTGTTTGGAGGATTTTCTGATTATATTGTGTATGAGGGTCGAAATCTAAAGGGGTGGCCTGTTAAAACAATTGTTAGAGGAGAAATAATTACTGATGATTTTGAAGTGATTGGTAAACTTGGTCATGGAAAACTAGTTGAACGAAAAATTAATTGAATTTCAAAATAATTCCTCGGAATTTTTACGTGTTAATATTTAATTTTTTACGATTACTTTTTATGATTAAAATTCAAATTATTATTAGTGTATTTTAAATTTATTTTCTTTCTTGTAATCATTCTTAGTTTTTCTGTTAATCCTGTATTTTTTGAAAACTCTTTTGCACAACAAAAAACATCTCCACACTATCAATGGAAACAATTTACAGATCTTGATACTATAATATGTAATGAGGGGCATTTATTATTACAAAAAAATAATGGAAATCCTTCATGTGTCACCCCGTCTACTTTTTTGAAATTAATTGATAGAGGGTATGGTGAATATGATTCATCAATAATGAGTAAACGTCCTGAAATGATGAATCAATTAATGGAAAATATGGCATCAAATGACCAACTAATGTATCATTGGCATGAGATGTTACAAAAAAATCCATCAATGATGATTCAAACACTTGGTGATTTAGTTTCTCAAAATAAAGATAATCCTGAATTATTGAAAAACATGTTGGCCCCAATGACTAGTGATCCTAAATTACGTGAAAAAATGATTGAAACAATGAAAAATCACCCTCAAATGGAAAATTCCCTAAAACAGAATGCTATCTGGATGGATTCAGTTCATCACATGATGACTGATTCTGGCATGGGGCAGGGAATGCATAATTCTGAATGTGTTTGGTGTCCTGACTATCAAATGAATTCTAATCACGTACATTCTGGAGAATTTACAAATCCTGATAGAATGATGGATGTAATTCATCATATGTGGATAAATCCTGAAATGATTCAAGACATGCATATGATGATGATGAAAAACCCTTCTCATATGGCACAAATGTCTGAGCATATGATGGAGCCTATGCTTAATGCAATAATGGATGATGTAATTCTCCGTCAACAAATGATTGATTTAATGTTAGAACATTTTGATTTTATGAATACAATACGACATAACAATTCTTCAAAATAGTATTATTTTTTAAAATATGTGAAATTATTTTAGAAAATATCTGAACTGTTTTAATGGTAAAAAATACAAATTATATTGATCAAAAATGCAAATTGAGAAAAAATATCAGTCCTTACTCGATGATCTAATTAATTTTTTAAAAAATATGAAATATTTAACTGATAATAATGTAGAATCTGCGTTTAGAAATTTTCCAAGACATGAATTTATTCTATCATCTGAATTAGATAGAGCGTATTACAATGAACCTCTCCCAATTATGAAAAATCAAACCATCTCTCAACCTGGTGTTGTATCAAGAATGAGTGAATGGCTAGATGTTAAGGATGGACAAAATATTCTTGAAATTGGTACTGGTTCTGGTTGGCAGACTGCAATTCTTTCTTGTTTAGTAGGAACTGGAATTGTACATTCTATTGAAATTCATCCGAAATTAGAAAAATTTGCAAGAAAAAATTTAGAGAAATTTTGTTTAGATAATGTTAATGTCATTTTAGGCGATGGTAGTGTGGGATATCCTAAAGCATCACCTTATGATAGAATAATTATTACTGCAGCATGTATGGAGATTCCTTTACCTTTACTTGATCAATTAGCTTATGATGGACTCCTACTTGCACCTGTAGGTGACACATCTCAATCATTAGTTTTACTAAAAAAGACCTCAAAAGGAATTATTGAAATTAAAAATGAATCAAACTATGTTTTTGTTCCCTTATTGGGAAAATTTGGAAAGAAAAATTGAATTGATGAATTTTAGAGAATATCAAATTTACCGCCAGTCTTAGCTCTGTAAATCACATCAGGTTTTCTAAGAAAAATTCCAGATTCTAAAACTCCTGTTGTTTGTTTAATTTTTTGACTAAGTACTTTTGGATTTTTTATTGTTCCAAAATCACAATCTAAAATAATATTACCATTTTCTGTAAAGAATGGATAACCTCTATCAAGTGAACGTAATTGTGCTATACCTCCTAATTTTTTGATAGATTTTATTACTGAATTTCTAGCCAATGGGTGAATTTCTATTGGAACTGTTCTTGTGAAATTTTTTACAAATTTTGTTTTATCTGCCATAATTACAATTTTTTTTGCAAGACTAAACAAAATATTTTCTCGTAGTAGAGCTCCACCTCCACCTTTTATCACAAATTTTTGAGAATCAATTTGATCTGCACCATCAAATACAACATCAATGTAATCTACTTGATCAGTCTCTACTAACGGTATACCTGCTTTTTCTGCAATTAATTTTATCTGTAGTGATGTTGGAATTCCTTTAATGTTGTATTTTTTTACTTTGATTAATTTTCCAAGTGATTTTACTAGTGTAGTAGCTGCTCGTCCACTCCCTAATCCAATTATATAATCATCTTTAACAAATTTTAATGCATTACTTGATAATGCCGAGATGGCATCATCGTAAGACAATTACTCTACCTCTGCTTGATCAAGCTTTGATAAAACTTTCATAATATCACCTTTGATTTTATCCAAATCATCTACATCATCATCAAAATCATCATCTAGTGTTATTGATTTTGTTTTTTGTTCAGGCTCTGGTAATGCCTTGTGTTCTGTAATTTTTGCAACTTCTTTGTTAATATCAGGTCTAATCTCTATTGCTGGTTCAGGTTTTGGGATTACTGAGTGAATAATTTCCATTTTATCTTCAACTTTTGGTTTTGGTTGAACAATTTCTTTGATAATTTCTTCTTTTGGTTTGATTAATTCAGTTTGAATTATTTTTGGTTGTGGCATAGGTTTTATCATTTCCTTTTTTAATTCCTCTTTTTCAAATAGTTGGAATTTTGGTTCTGTTTTTGAAATGTTAGTTAATGTAGTTAATTCAAATGATTGTCTTGATTTAGTTGGAGGAACTATAATTGGTTCAATCTTTGCTTCTTTTCTTTTTTCAAAGTTGAATATATCTGTGAATGATTTTGAAGTATTTTGTTTTGTTTCTTGTTTCTTTACTTCGGTTTCTTTAATTTCTGGCGTTTTAATTTTAACATTTGATATCTTTGATGATAATTCATACAATCTATCATCCAACTTTGATAATTTTTGATCCATTAAAGCAATCAAACCATCTCCTACTGGACCCAAATCTGGATGTTTACTTGCTTGTTCTAGTTTTTCTAGTTTAGCTAAAACAATTCCTAGTTGATGTTGATATTTTAGTAATAGTTTATCTTTTTGAATTTTAGAAAATTCAGATTCTGTTTGATATAATCTTGAAATTGTTTTAGTAAGAATATCTTTTTCAATTTTTAATGTACTAATTTGACTTTTAATATGTGAACTAGCACCAAGACTAAGTAATTGATTTTTGTCTCTTGGCATTTTTCTAACTGCAGCAGCTGCAGCTACACCAGCTAATGAACTAAGAATTAAAACAATTTCTTGCATCTATGTATACCATTTAATCCAGGAATACTTTCTGCGTTTAGCCTCTGGAAATCCACAGCTTGCACATTGGTGGTGACGTTTGTGAAGTGAGTTTTTACCACATCGTCTACATCTAATGTGAACTTTCTTCTTTGTAAAACCACCCATAGAAGTTGTGCCTTTTACCATCTCAAATCACCTATTTTTGTGGTGGGGGAGGGGATATCATAACTACATTATCTCCTCTCACTACGATGCTTCCAAGACTCTTTGAATCGCCTTCAGCGGGAATTTCCTCTGAAGATTCGAGTAGCAGATTCATGTGTTGGTCAAAACCTAGTAAATTACCTCTAATGGTTTTGTTACCTTTGAGTTTTATCAATACAACTTGATTGATACTCTCATCCAATACTTTTACTGCCATATCAACGGACATTCATATCACTCATTGACTTTGATGTTGAGGGATTATATTAAAATTTCATTGTGTAACTATAATCTATTTTCTGTGAGGCAAGTTTGACACTTTTTTCCCAGATTTTTAACGATTTCATCTAAAATTACCTGCCCATCTTTCTTTGTGGCCTGTGTAGGATCCCCCCAAATTCCATTTTTAGTGGCTTTGGGAAATGATTGATTAGCTAATTTTCCCAGTTTTTTGATTTCTTGCTTTGTCATTCCATCTGTGATTAACCCCTTTTTAGCAAATTTCATTTTGACATTTTTTGAAATTGCTAACATTAGTGATGTTTCAACAAATCCTGCATGATCAAACTCTCTTTCCATAAAATGCCAATAAGATAGTGGATACACTTTGAGTTTATTTTTTGAAATTTTTTTAAGTTTTACATCTATATTTTTGATTGATTTTAAATTTCCATGATGTCCGTTAATAATAAAAATTGTCTTGATGTTATTTTCTAAAAGTGATAAACACAAATCATTTAGAATTTTACGTAAAGTTGATTCTTTAATACTCAAATTAAAAAATGGTGCATGTTCAAATGAAACTCCAAAAGTAATTGTTGGAAGTAAAATATATCTATTCATTTCAGATATTTTCTTTGCAATGACTGTTACAATATCTGAATCTGTTGATATCGGTAAATGTGGACCATGTTGTTCAATTGATCCAACTGGAATTATTGCTATTTGATTTTTCTTTTTAATTAATTTTCTTAGATTTGGATCAAATTGTGTCTTGATATCTGTCATTTGATTCACTTTGATTTGATGTGAACCTTTCTCCAACGAACATCAAGTTTATTTTCTAAATGCATCTTCATTGCTTTGAATAATGTAACCGCTTCTAGTCTTTGTCCTTTGTTTTTTATTTTTTCTAGTGTATCGTTTGGATCTACTTTGAATGAATCTTGGAAAATAATTGGTCCTTGATCTAAGTTTTCTGTTACATAATGAGAAGTTACACCAACTATTTTTGTACCTCTTTCAAAAGCTTGTGCATATGCTAATGCTCCTGGAAATGCTGGTAACACTGATGGATGAATGTTAATAATTCTATTTGGATATCTCCAAACAAAGTTAGGACTAAGAATTCTCATATATCTTGCAAGTGAAATCAAATCAACATTGTATTTTTTACAAATACCAATAATTTTTGCTTCAGCTTTTTCTTGATTCTTTTCAGTAACTACTACAAATGGTATTTTTGCTTGTTTTGCCATTGGTGCTAGTGTATTTTCTGTACCCACAATTACTGAAATTTTTCCTTTCAATTTTTTTCCATTTTTTAAAATCTCTTGTAGACAAAGTGGTTCTTTTGAAACAAATATTGCAATATTTTTTTCTGAATTTGTTTCATAGTGTGTACTAACATCCATCTTTTCTTTTCTAGCTAATTTTCTAATTTTTGAATCTAATTCTTTTTTGTTAGGTATTTTTAGAAAAGATATTTCTAGATACATGCCAAAAAGACCTTTGATGATATTTTGATTAACTTTCTCAATATTTCCTCCTTCTGAAAATACAAAATTAGTAAATGCAGCTACAATTCCTTCTCTGTCTTTACCTACTACTGTAATACCAACTACCATTTTTCTCATAACTTTGTTTGATGAGTGTTTTCTCATTATTAATCATTCATAGAAATCAAAATGGTGCGGGAGGTGGGATTCGAACCCACGAACTCCTAAGAGATAGGGTCCTAAGCCCTACGCCTTTGACCAGGCTGGGCGACTCCCGCAACGAATTTGCCATTAAACACAAATTTATCTATTATTGAACAATATCATGGCAAAATTTTTTGGAACCAATGGAATTCGTGGAATATTTTCTGAAGATTTTACTTTAGAATTTGTTCATGATATGACTTTAGCTATTGGAACTTATTTTGAAAAAGGACCTGTGTTAATTGGTTTTGACGGACGAGATTCTAGTCCGGTAATTTGTAAAGTTGTAAGTTCTGCTTTAAATTCAATAGGAATTGACTGCAACGTTGCAGGAATTGTTCCAACACCATGTCTTGAATTTGCAGTAAAGACTTTGGGATATTCTGGTGGAATCATGATTACTGCTTCTCATAACCCTCCTCAGTATAATGGAATCAAACCTGCTGCAAAAGATGGAGTTGAAATTTCACGAGAAGATGAATTAATTATTGAAGATATTTATCTACAAAAAAATTGGATAAAAATTTCTAAAATTTGGGGAATTACTGGAAAAGAAGAACGAACAATTGAAACATATCTTAAAGGAATTATTTCACATGTTGATTCTGAATTAATAAAATCAAAAAATTTTAAAGTTGTTTTGGATTTGGGAAATGGTGCACAAGCAGTATCTGCACCTGATTTTTGTAAAACAATGCAATGTAAAACATTTTTGATTAATCAAAATATTGATGGAAATTTTCCAGGTCGTGGATCAGAACCAACACCACAAAATCTTTCAGAACTTTCAAGAACTGTTATTGAAAATAATGCTGATGTAGGAATTGCGTTTGATGGAGATGGTGATAGAAGTATTTTTTGTGATAACAAAGGTGTTATTCTAACCGGTGATAAATCTGCACTAGTATTAATTCAGCATATTCTAAAGAAAAATCCAAACTCTTTGATAATTACTTGTTTGAATTCTGGTTCTAACATTGAAATTATAGCTGAAAAATTTAATTCAAAAGTTATTCGTACAAAAGTTGGGAGTGTTGAGGTTTCAAGAAAAATGGTTCCAACTGATGCTTTGATAGGATTTGAGGAAAATGGTGGATTCATGTATGGAAAACATAATCAAGTAAGGGATGGTTGTATGACCTTGGCATTAATGCTTGATCTTTTAGCAACTTCAGAAACCTTATCTGAAGAGATTGAAAAATTACCTTCTTCTTTTACCACTAAGGACAAGGTTTCATGTTCTGCTGAAAAAGTTTCAAAACTAATCTCTTCATTAAAAGAAGAATTTCCAAGTTCTGACACAACTGATGGTATCAAAATTACAATTGATTTTAAAAATTGGGTTATGATAAGACCTAGTGGAACAGAACCAATTGTAAGAGTTTATGCAGAATCTGAAAGTCAAGAGAAATTAGATATTTTGATGTCTGAATATCTGACAAAAGTAAAGTCAATTATTTCCAGATAACACTTTTAATACCAAACGATTCGTTTTAGAGAATGGAGAATGAACCCCTAGGGTGACGAAGTATGGGAAAACCATATTATGTTAAATTTGAAACGCCAGAAGACCTCGTAAGTCCAATCTTAGAAGCTGTTAGAGTTGCATCTACCAGTGGTAAAGTCAAGAAAGGAACTAACGAAGCAACCAAGGCAATTGAGCGTGGTACTAGTAAATTAATTATTATTGCTGAAGATGTTGAACCTCCAGAGGTTGTTGCACATCTTCCAATTCTATGTGAAGAACAAGGTGCAGCATTTGTATTTGTTCCAAGTAAACAAGAATTAGGTAAATCTTTGGGTATTGATATTACATCGGCTGCTGCAGCAATTTTGGATGCTGGTGATGCACAACACATTGTGGACCAAGTTGTATCATCAATTGCTAAAATTAAAGGCGGTAAGACTGATCAATGAGTGCTACAACTGACGAAGTAGTTCATTCTGAAATTATTCAAATTGTTGGACGAACTGGCATTGCTGGTGAAGTAATTCAAGTTAGAGTTAAAGTTCTTACTGGAAAGGATAAAGGAAGAATCCTTACAAGAAATGTCAAAGGTTCTGTTAGATTAGGAGAAATTTTAATGCTAAGAGAAACAGAGAGAGAAGCAAAGAAGATCAAATAGGTGATTAGATGAGTCTTTTAGTTAAACCCTGTAATTTCTGTGCCCGACCTGTTGCAAAAGGTTCTGGTACTATGTTTGCTAAAAATGATGGAACCATACTCTGGTTCTGTTCTTCCAAATGTAAAAAAAATGCCCTAGTGTTAAAGCGTGATCCAAGAAAATTAAAGTGGACCAAAAAACACGTTAAAGGCGGAATTAAAAGAAATTAGAATTGGCTGAACAAACGTTATTCATTGTAAAGCCGGATGCAGTAGCTAGAAATCTAGTTGGCGATGTTATTTCAAGATTTGAAAGAAAAGGATTCAAACTTTTAAAATTAAAGATGTTCACATTTTCTCAAGAACAAGCAGAAAAATTTTATAATGTCCACAAAGACAAGCCTTTCTTTGGAGAACTAACATCATTTATCACATCAGGACCTGTTGTTGCAGCAATTATTGATGGGAATAATGCAATTGCTACTACAAGAATAATGATTGGTGCAACAAAATCATTTGAAGCAGTACCTGGTTCGATTAGGGGCGACTTTGGATTAGGATTTAGTGAAAATATTATTCATGCATCAGATTCACAAGAAAGTTTTGATCATGAATCGAGGGTAGCATTTGAGTGATCTGATTTGCAAATTCGTCAGCCCATAGTGGCAGTTCTTGGTCACGTAGACTCTGGAAAAACATCTCTATTAGATAAAATTCGTGGTACTGGTGTTCAAGGTAAAGAAGCCGGTGGAATTACACAACACATTGGTGCAAGTTTTCTTCCATCTGATACTATCAAAGAAATGTGTGGCCCACTATACAAAAAACTTGAACAAGCAGAACATACAGTTCCAGGACTTTTAGTTATTGACACTCCAGGACACGAAGTTTTTACAAACCTTCGTTCACGAGGAGGGTCTGCTGCTGATATTGCAATTCTTGTAGTTGATGTTAATCGTGGATTTCAACCACAAACAAATGAAAGTTTAAAAATTTTACAGAGCAGAAAAGTTCCATTTGTTATTGCATTAAACAAATGTGATCAAATTTCTGGATGGAGAAAATCTGATACAAAATTTATCTCACAAGCAATTAAAGAACAAGATCAATCAATCCAAACTGATCTTGATCAAAAGATTTACGATGTAGTTGGAACTTTATCTATACTAGGATACAAATCTGAAGCATTTTATCGTGTAGAAGATTTCAAGTCAGAAATTGCAATAGTTCCAATTTCTGCACGTTCCGGTGTTGGAATTCCAGAATTGCTTAGTGTTTTAGTTGGTTTGACACAACAATATCTCCAAAAAAGACTCAATCAAGAAGAAAAAGATCCACGTGGAATTGTACTGGAAGTAAAAGATGAGATTGGGTTAGGACAGACTGCAAATATCATCTTAATTGATGGAGTAATCAAAAAAGAAAATAGCATTGTTGTTGCAAAACGTGATGGTGTAATAGTTACAAAACCCAAAGCATTGCTTTTACCAAAACCTCTAGATGAGATGCGAGATCCTAGAGATAAATTCAAACCAGTTTCTCAAGTGGAAGCTGCTGCTGGACTTAAAATTGCATCACCAGATCTTGAAGGCGTTCTTCCAGGAAGTACTCTTTATGTTGCATCAAATGATGAGGAGATCGAGAAATTTACTAAACTCATTGAATCTGAAATGAAATCTGTATTTGTTAATACTGAAACTAATGGTGTTATTCTAAAATGTGATACTATAGGCTCACTTGAGGCCATTATGGAGATGCTTAAACGCTCACAAGTTCCTGTAGCCAAAGCTGACATTGGTCCTGTAACTAGACGAGATGTAATAGATGCAAAAGCAATAAAAGAAAAAGATAGACATCTAGGTATTATTTTATCATTTAATGTTAAGGTATTAGCTGATGCAAAAGAAGAATCAGAAATTAGTCATATCAAACTCTTTGAGGACAAAGTAATCTACAGTTTAATTGACAACTATAATGCATGGGTAGAGGAAGATTCTGCAAATGCAGATGATGCAATGTTTGCAGAACTAACACCTATCTCTAAATTTTCATTTATGAAAGGAATGGTGTTTAGAAACAATAACCCTGCAGTATTTGGAATTCGTGTAGATATTGGAACACTAAAACATAAAATCCCATTTATGAATATGGCTGGACGAAAAGTTGGAACTATTCATCAACTTCAACTAGATAAAAAAACAGTATCTACTGCAAAGATGGGTGATGAAGTTGCATGTTCTGTTAAGGATGTTACAATTGGCAGGCAAATCTTTGAAGAAGAAGTTTACTATACATTCCCACCATCACATGAAGCAAAATTACTGCTCAACAAATTCATGCATAAACTAAGTACTGAAGAACAAGAGGTACTAACTGATATAGTTAGAATTCAAAGAGAGAAAGAATCAATATACGGTTACTAGTCTGAATGTTTTTTACAAATCATATTGATTCCAGGAGCTCCAACTGCCCCCATCATTTTATCTATAATTTGTCCTGATTTGAACATGATAAATGTTGGAATTGATTGAACTGCAAATTTCATTGAAATGTTTTGATTATTATCTACATTGACTCTTGCAAATTTTATTTTTGGATATTTTTTTGATAGATTTTCAAATATTGGATGCATTGATTTGCATGGTCCACACCATTCTGCCCAAAAATCTACTAATGTTGGATTTTCAGCTGAGATGGTCTGATCAAAGTTAGATTCATTCAATTCTATGATTCCAGGCTCAATTTTAGGCTGGCTTTTTTGTTTGAGCATATCATCTAGTTTTTTTTGCATTATTTTTGCAATTTCTGGATCATCAGACAATATGTATCAAAAATTTATTCTATTAAAAAATCTATATTGAAAAATTACTCATCAATTGATTTTATTGGAATTGCCTCATATCTTCGTGAGTCACAAATGGGACATTGATCAATATATTTTGTAAAACTTACAGAAGTGTAAGCAATACCGCAATCCCCACAAATTCTAAGATTTCTACTTAGTTTACCCATTAATTATTAACAAAAAGTATTATGATTAAAACTTAACTTTTTACAAAATTACCAGAATTGCCACCATGGCTTTACATCTGTTTTTCCAATAATCTCACAAACTTTGCCAACTAGCTCTGTACCTTCCCCACATTGACCAAACTCTGTCTCTTCAAAAATTGTACATACCTCACCAATCAATCTTGTACCTTCCCCACATGTTCCAAATTGTTTCTCTTTTTCTTTTGGCTCATCTAGTCCTACTGCTTGATAAATTGTAATATCTGGATGATTTTTATCAAACCAATCCTTGTAGCCTTCCTCACTGTTGTACCTGTCAACATAACTTTGTGGATCTTTTGATT
>SPKZ01008324.1_pt1 | contig 14264 bp, 14 predicted proteins | sample 2456571 | NCBI WGS metagenome assembly SPKZ01 (sample SAMN11192286, study PRJNA482655) | marine metagenome | biome: ENVO:00000447; feature: ENVO:00000244|ENVO:00000211|ENVO:00000569|ENVO:00002023; material: ENVO:00002151; isolation source: ocean water from marine abyssalpelagic zone ...
GGGCAAATAGTGGGTCATAATAAAAAGTGCTCTAAGTGTGGTGAAATAAAACATACTAATGAGTTTAATCAACGTAAGGCTAGTAAGGATGGGTTTACATCAAGGTGCACTCAGTGTCTCAATACAAAGGCAATGAAGGTACGTTCAGAACAACCAGAAGTTACTAGAGCAAGGAATCTGAAGAAGAGATTCAATATGACCATTGATGATTACAATACAATCTTTCTAAGTCAGAAGGGTAAGTGTGCAATATGTGAGAAGGCAGAGACTAATAGGGATTCTAAGGGATCATCTAAGTGGCTTTGTGTGGATCATAATCATAATGATGGTACTATTAGGGGGTTACTTTGTAGCTCTTGTAATACAGGTATAGGACAACTTGGTGATTCTGTTAAGACACTAAAGAGTGCTATAGAGTATTTAATCAAAAGAGGAAGTTATGGAGAGAACTGAATTAGTAGAACTAATACAAGAAACCGTATGTTGGATAGGTGAACATGATATGTCATGTGAAGATCATGAAGGTGCTAGTCACTTATTACTTATCTTAGAAAAGGCTGGTGTTACTTATGAGTAATAAAGAACCAACATTAATAGTTGATGGAGACATATTAAACTTTACAATTGGTAGAACAACAGAGGACATATCAGACTTTGGTGATCAAGTGTGTAAATCATTTGATAAAGAAGCTATTGTAAGATTATTAAATATCGGACTAGATGATATAGCAGAGAAATGTGGATATAGTAGAGAGAATATTATCTTCTCTATCTCATGTTCAAAGAATTATCGTAAAGAACATTTTCCCACTTATAAATCTAATCGTAAAACAGTAGTTAAACCATTAGGTCTATCATGGCTTAGGGAATATCTTAAAGAAAATGCTGAGAAATATAATCTATTACTGATTGAGAACTTAGAAGCTGATGATTGCATGGGCATCTTTGGTACAGCAGGTGACACTAGTATATCAATTTATAGTCAAGACAAGGATCTATACACGATTCCTGTGAGACAATGGTGCTTTAAAACGCATAAGTTTATCATGCCAACACCATTAGAATCAGTTAGATTCTTGTATACCCAAGTACTCACAGGTGACACTGTAGACGGTTATAAGGGTTGTCCACGTATTGGTAAGGTTAAAGCCGCAATTGCATTAGGTAATTGTAACAGTGAACTAGAGATGCTGGAAGCTTGTTATGTTAGATACCATAAAGTATATGGTAGTCAAAACAAGGCTAAGCATGAGTTACTACAACAAATTGGTCAAGCTAGGATATTACACCAGATTGACTATATAGCGTTACTTGAGTTCAATGAAACATATAACCCATTTAAGATATTTGGTGTTGATTCAGAGAAACTTAATGAGTGGTCTGATAAGTATACAGAAGAAATAGCAGTAGCTAAGAAGAAACCGAGGAAGGTAAAAGATGCCGTTTAAATGTGATGAATGTAATAAAGAAATGATGTTACTATGGAGTCTACCAGAATACGGTCAGACAAAACTAGGTGTCAAAGATGATGGTGAATATTGTCAAGCATGCTTTGATGAGAAATTCGAGGAATTAAATAATGACAAAAACAAGTAAAAATGAAAGAAAGTATGGTAAAGATGTAACTAAAGAACCACCTAAGCGTAGGGGTTCAAAGAAAGACACAGAGAAAGATGAGGACATGTATAAGATACTTATAGATGGTTCAGGTTTCTCTAAAGCAATGTCACATACAGAATGTATTAAGGTAATAGGTCAAATGGAAGCAAAAGCTACAAAGCTTAGACGTCCATTACCTACCCTAGTACTTGTACAACAATGAAATAGGAGGTGAAACATGGGTGGTAAAAGTAGTAACCCTTTTGAGAACATATCAGATATAACGAATGATTTCTTAAAAAAGGCAGACTTCGGTCTAACTAATAGTGTATTAAATGAAGTTGGTATTCAAACTGAAGGTGTGGTATTAGATCCTAATGCAGCAGCTACAGAAGGTGCTAAACAAGCTAGTCGTGATGACGCTAAACAACGTCAAACAGCTAAGGTTAAACAAGAACAAGATAGAAAAGATCTAATCAGAGTTAAGGCAGCTAATGCTGAGGCTGGTGAAGGTTCTAGTATCATTCTTGGTACCAATAGAAAGAATAAAGGTAAGAAAAAAGGTTCAGCAGTATCTTCAGGCTTGGGATTAGCTTCAGGTAGTACTGGACTTCAAACATAATGGACGCAAAGAAAAGGTACGATAAGTTAGTAACAGCTAGGAATAACTATCTGAATAGAGCTGAAGAAGCTGCTAGGTTAACAATACCTCAATTATACACAGGTAACAAGAGTGATGATGATAACATGGGGAACACCTATGCGAATCCTTATCAGTCCCTTGGTGCCCGTGGTGTTAACAATTTGGCAAATAAGATTGTATTAACCTTATTCCCACCAGCAACAGCTTTCTTTAAGATGGGTATTAGTCCCATTACATTAAAGAATATGAATAAAGGTGAAGGTGAAATAGATCAAGCTTTGCAAGTACTTGAGAAAAGTATTGTTAATGAAATGGAAACATCACAACTTAGATCAGCATTAGTAGATCTATTGAAACAAGGTATTGTAGGTGGATCTGCACTATTACATATACCAATGAAAGATGATCCAAAAGTAATCAGTATGGAACACTTTGGTATTAAAAGAACCAAGAGTAAAACTATACTAGAGCTTATAATTAAAGAAAGATTAGTATACTCAGAATTAGATAAAGACTCTAAAGCTGAAGTAGAGAAATCTGATGAGTTCAAAGAAGATCATAAGACTGATAAGAAACCAATGGATGTTTATACAGTGGTTATACGCCAAGATGATGGTATGTATAGAGAACACCAAGAGATCCTAGGGTTGAAAATGACTGGTACAGAGGGTACTTATAAAGCAGATGATATGCCTTATATCTTTGTACCGTTTGTAGATAGAGGTGAAAACTATGGTAGATCATATATTGAAGATTTCATTGGTGATTTAAATAGTTATGAAGGTCTTAGAAAATCTGTATTAGAAGCAGCAGCAGAATCAGCTAGAATTATATATCTGATTAAGCCTAATGCTACACTAACGGTCAAGAAGTTACAATCAGCTAATTCTGGGGATGTACTATTAGGTAACCCTGATGATGTTGGTGTATTACAGGCTGATAAAAGGCTTGATCTACAGATAGCTCAACAAGAAATGGAGATACTTAGACTTGATCTTAGTACTATGTTTCTATTAGATAGCTCAGTACGACGTAATGCAGAACGAGTAACAGCAGAAGAGATTAGAAGAGTTTCACAAGAACTCGAAGTGTCTCTTGGTGGTATCTACTCAACATTAGCTAACGTAGTACAGAAGCCTTCAGTTAGGTTATATCTTGGTAGACTTAAAGAGAAGAAGTTAATCAATGATTCATTGAAGAACTCTATTGATCTAGAAATAACTACAGGTTCAGCAGCATTAGGTAGAGGTACAGAGTTCAGCTCTATTAGTACATTCCTACAGACTATGCAAACTGTACTAGGACAAGAGTTCCAAGCATTTATGAAGATGCCAGAACTTATTGCACGAGTAGCTAATAGTTTAGATATCAGTACAGCAGAACTAGTTAAGACAACAGAAGAGTTACAAATAGAAGCTCAAGCTGCACAACAAGCACAATTAGAACAACAGGCAGTAGCTCCAGTTATTAATGGTGCAACTAAACAACAAACAGAATAAGGAAATAAACATTATGAGTGAAGAAAATAATTCAGAACAAAGTAGTGAGAGTAGTGAACAAGTAATAGACTCTACAGATCAATCAGCTAGTACCAATACAGAAGGAACTCAGCAAGTCAACACAGACTCGCAAGCAGACGCTTCTACCAATATTGATACTAAAGGTAGTGAAGTAGGTCTAGTGAAACCTGAGGTGGAATCGGTGGATTCTGGTGAGGCATTTTCACAAAGTTTAGACGGTCTAGTACAGGACGCTCTTAACGGTAATTTAACTGATGCTCAAAGAGAGATGTTAGACAAGCAAGGTCTTGGTGGACATTTTGATATGATCGTTAGTGGGCATCAAGCAAACATTGCTAAGAATGATGCAGAGATTGTAGGTGTAGTCGGTAGTAAGGAAGCATATGGGGAGTTACAAGAGTGGGCACTGTCCAACCTTAGTGATGCTGAAATTGAATCTTACAACATGGCAGTACTTGAGTCTGGTAATATTGGTTTAGCCAAGTTAGCAGTCGAAGGTCTACAAGCTAGATACCAAAGAGTAAATGGACAAGCACCAGAGAAGCGCATCGAGGCAGGAGGTTCTGCTAATGAAGCAACAAGACCGTATTCTAGTCAAATGGAATACATTAAAGAAACAATGTCTATGGAATATAGACAAGATCCTGAGTATGCAGCAAAGGTTGAGGCAAAGAGAAATCTTTCAGGATTCTAACAAAAAGGAGTAATTAAATGGCTTATAATTCAAGTGGAGAAAACAATGGTTCAGGTACGGAAAGAGAACTTTTTGAGAGAAAAGCAGCTACGGATGTATTAAAGTATTTTATGGATACAAATGTTGCTAAGGAATTAGTAACTAATGATAGTATCTCAAGTGGTAAGTCTAAGGCTTTCCCAGTTGTAGGTAATGCTACAGCTAATAGTAGAGATGAAAAGACTTTGTCTGAGTTATCTCTTGATTCTGTTAAAGCAACAGAACGTGAGATCTTTATTGGAGATCTTACAGTAGCTCATTCTTGGATCTCTGATCTAGATGACGCTATGGTTAACTACAATGCTAAATCAGCACACGTAGAGTCTATTGGACGAGCTATTGCTAAGAAAGTAGATCAAGATGTTATCGCACAAGTAATCATTGCAGGTGCTATTGATGACAGTACAGCAGCAACTTCTGCTGGTCTTAAAGACTTTGATGATGATGTATATACTGTTAGACCAGCTTCTTCAGTAATTAGTTCATCTACAGGTGTTGCTACAGGTCAAGAGGTTTATGTAGCTCTTGCAGCAGCAATGACTGAATTTAGAGATAAAGATGCTGTAGGTCAACCAGTATATTTACTTAGACCACAAGCATACTATGCTTTACTTAATAACCCAGCTAATACTGGTTTAACTTGGGTAGCTGATCCATTCGCACAGAGTGGTAAAGTACCAATGGTTCTTGGATCTAAGGTAGTATACTCACCTCATTTTGCAACTTTCAGTACTACTGGATCTGCAACTAATGATATTGGTGTACTATTCGCTAAAGAATGTGTTGGTGCATTAGAGTTACTTTCAGTAAGTATTAGAACGGATTATATCCCTACTAGACTAGCTGACTTAATGGTTGGTAAAATGGCTATTGGTTATGGTATTCTTAATCATGGTTCAGCAATCAATATGAGATTGACTAACGCAGCATAATAAATAACTCCTTATGGGGTTAACGGGGGAGGCTTAATTGCTTCCCCTTTTTTACTAATTATAATAAGGAGAATTGAATGTTAAAGATAATAGCAACAAAACAAACACACCTGTTAAAGCCTTATGTGTATACATCTCAGTTTAGAAGTTCAGGTTATATGGAGATTGATTTTATATTCTGGACATTACAGATATACCACACTAGCTTGTGGGAAAATTACTTAAACGGTAAATAAACATAGGAGGATTAAATGGCAATGTTAACAGAATTAGAGGCAATCAATCAGATACTTAGTGTAACTGGTGATGCTCCAGTATCCAGTATAAACAGCACTTATGAACAAGCTGTTGTCGCTAGGAGAATACTATTAGAGATATCTAAAGAGAAACAAGCTAATGGTTATTGGTTCAATGAAATCGACGATCAATTAATATTAAAAGACAGTAATGGTGAAGTTAATTTACCAGCAGAGACTATTAGAGTAGATATGCCAAATGATAGTGGTGATCTAGTACAACGTGGTCTTAAAGTTTTCAATAAAAGATTAAATACATTTAAAATAAATGATGATGTTATTGTTAATCTAGTAACAGAACTTAAGTGGTCTTTACTCCCACAATCATTTAGGCAAGTGGTAGTATCATATGCAAGCCTTAGATTCAATGCTGAATACTTTGGGTCACCAGAGTTACAGCAGACAATACTAGGTGATATAGCAGGTAAGGATATAATGTTACAAAAAGAAGATATAGATAACAGAGATATAAATATGCTAAACAATACACGATCAAGTAATATAGCATTTAAAAATAGGAGGTAATTATGAGCTTAATTAGTCGAGTGATTAAAAGCCTGATTAATGGGATATCACAGCAGGCACCTAGTGTTCGCTTAGACAACCAAGTAGAAGATCAAATAAACATGATACCAGATATTAGTGGTGTACTAACTAGACGTAGTTCGGTTGATCTAGAGGATATTGTAATACAAGATGGTTCCAGAGTATATGATGAGGAACACGCTATGTTCACGTTTACCATTGATGAAGAACAAGTGTCAATTGGTATTAAACCGGATGGTACAGTATACAGATTTGATGAGAACTTTGCAGTAACTACGATGGTACAAGCTGCTAGTGTTAAGACGTATCTTACTTATACTGATAAAGATGATTTATCCAGTGTAGAGACTAGTGATGCTATGTTAATACTTAACAGAGGCGTCACTGTAGCACTTAACACACCTAAAGCTGAGTCTACATCTACATTTGCTAGAGGGCTTATATGGGTTACTTCAGCGATCAATGGAGCTACATATGAGATTACCCATATAGCTGACGGTGGTGTTAGGACATTAGTTGGTAAACATACAGCTTCATCTTCAGACACACCTAAGTCAATTATAACTAAATTGATTGGTCCAGGTGCTAGTAGTAATAATATGACAACAGAGATTGGTACAACTATTGGTACTACTGTAACATTCCATCAAGAGAATAACACAGTAATAGTAAGAAATGATCTATTAGATTACTTTGAAGTTGAATGTGACTTTGGTAGTCATATACATACAATAGCAGAGGCACACCCCAGTAACACTAAGACACTAGTTGATCCCTCTATACTACCTACTCGTGTAGCTACAGGTATTGATGATGCACTTACACCAGTTACTCAGGACAATTTCCTAGTTAGAATTAACCCTAGTGTTAATGAAGATCTGACTACATATTATCTTAAATATTCTGATGAGTACTTAGCATGGGTTGAAGTTAATAATATATATATTGGTAGTATTAATAATACAACTATGCCTGTATCAATTAATAAATCAGGTGTAACAACTATCACAGTTGAACATTCAGACTTTATCCAACCTAAAGCTGGTGATGATTTAAGTAATCCACCACCTACAATAGTTGGTAGTAAGATCAAAGATATGATTATATATAACTCTAGATTAGGATTTGCTTCAGAGAGTACACTGGTATTCAGTGTAATTGATGATTCATTTAACCTGTATAGGACAACAACATCTAGCTCATTAATTGCTGATGTAGTTGATTTAGAACTAGACTCTAGTAAGTTAGGATATAGAAAGATAGATAATATCTTCTCTATTGATAATAATATCATCATAAACACAGGGTTAACACAAAGTGTTCTCGCTATACCACAGAATCTTGATATATCTGGTGCTATATTCGCACAAGTATCAGCATTTGATTTAGGTAATAACGTACCAATACCAATACGTAGGTCTATGTATTTCCCGATTAAACAAGGCAGTTTCTCAACAATCAAGGCTTTTGCACCAGATGCCGAGACAGGTATAGGTTATAGTGATAATCCAGTTACTAAACATTGTGAGAAATATATTAAAGGTAAGGTAATACAAAGTGTATTCTCTAATGATATCTTTATAGCACGTACTGATGATTCACCTAAGACGTTATATATACAGCATACTTATGTAGCTGATGGTGTATTACTTCAGAATGCTTGGCATAAATGGACATTTAAATATGATATTAAATATATTTATCCAACAGGTGAGGATTTAAAGATCATATTCGAGGACACAGATAATACTCAAACACTGTATTGTTCACTTTCTTTAATACCGGCAGAGATAACTGAGGACACACCAACACAGATTGGTTATGTACCGTATCTAGATTATAAAACTACTGACACTGTATTAGCAGCTAAGTTATCAGATACTATATCGGTTGATACAAAGCTAGGTAAATTAGTACCAATTGGTGCTGTAGATAGTGTGCAGGGTAATACCTATTTGTCCCTAGTGACACTTAGTGAGATCATACCTAAAGCACAATCACAGGATGGTAGCTTAACTAAGATTGGATATGCACTATTAATGTTAAGAAGAATGTCTATAACATTAGGATATAGTGGTAGATTTAAAGTAGAAGTAACTAGAACTAGGAGAACAATATATGTTCATAACTTTATACCAGAATTACTAGGTAATATAGTTATTGGTAGAGAACCAGTAAGTACTAGAGAAGCTAAATTCCCAGTTAATGGGAGATCACAAGATGTTACAGTAACAGTAACTAGTGATGATACGTTTACACCAATTCAAATAATTAGTTTGGAATGGCAAGGTCAATTAATATCACAAGGTGGGAGGTAATCTCCCCCTTATTATAGGAGAGTTTATGAGTATGTATAGACAGTATATTGAAGAACAACTACCAAATAGGTTTGTATATGAGAATAAATATGGGTTCATAACCTATAACATTGAGGATGATATATGTAACTTAGAAGAGATATATATTGAACAGTGTTATAGACGTCAAGGCAAAGCTTCTTGGTTCTATACACTTATGAGTTCCATAGGTAAAGAAGCAGGTTGTAAATACTTAATTGGTACTATCACAATTGGTACTAATAACTCTGAAAACTCTATGAAGTGTCTATTTAAAAATGGATTTCAATTATATGATACTAATGGTCTAATGATTAAACTAATAAAACAAATATAGGAGGCTAATATGGCAATAGGAGCAGCAGCGGCAATAGCTGTAGTTGGATTGCTAGTAGAAAGTTCTGGAGCAGCACAGGGTGCACTTAATGAAGCACGTAGGCAAAAGGCACAGAACAAAGCTAGAATTAAACAAATGCAGGATCAATTTGATCTAAGCACACAGAACTTGTATAATAATAATATAAGTATCAAACAGAACAAACTTAAGAATGATATGCTTATAGAAGAAAGTAAACTAGAATCACAAGATGCTTATACACAAGCTTTTGTTGGTTCAGGTGTATCAGGTAGAACACAGGATATAATGTCAGCACAACTACGTAGTGAAGTATCTAAAGCTCATAATGAAGCTGAGGGTATCGCTACTAAAGAGACTGATAGACAGTTTCTAGGACTTATTAGACAAAGCCAATCACAATCAGCACAAATTGATAACCTTGGGTTATTTGATGCTGGTGCAGCAGAGGCTAATAATAATATGGCTGCTTTATCATCAGGTGTTTCTAAAGCTGGTAGTGTATTCGGTAGGTTTGGAAGTAATTAATAGGAGGTATATATGGCAAATAAGTTTTTTAATAAGCCACAGTTAGGTCAAACACAGCTAGAACAAGCTGAACGTACTAATCTGTCAGGTGTAGATAATGAAGCTAATGCCCAAGCAGCACAGGCTGAACGTAGTCTGGAACTATTAGGTGGTCTTGTAAAGGGTACTGCTAATATAGGTACAGCAATAGCTGGTAAGTATCAAGATAATATTAATGCTAAGAATAGATTAGAAAGTGGTAAGGAGTTACCTTCATACCAGCAAAGAATTGAACAAGAATTAGCTTCAATTCCTAATCTAGAAGCATTCAGTAGACAAGATATGGATGCTAAACTTAAAGAAATCAACTCATCTTTTATGGAACGCTATGAAGATAAGCCGTACAATAAACAGTTGAGAGGTGATATCAATAAATTACAAGCTAATATCATAGGTCAGATGTTAACAAGTAGAGATAGATTACATGTTCAAAAGGTTACTGATGCTACTTCTGAAGAAGCTTCTAGTCTTGGACAACAGTATGGTGCTGGTACATTGGACTCTGACGGTCTAATGTTAGCTATTGATGATTTACTAGAGGAGTCTACTATAGCACACCAAGTGCCAACTAGTAGTGAATTAGATATCTCAGAAGAGGCTAGAGAGAAGTACAAGACATTAACTAAAAGACAAGCTATAGACGCTGTTCTTAAAGGTATGATGGTACAAACAGGTAGACCTGCTAACTCTAGAGTAGCTGATATGATTGGTAGTAAAGAGTTTAGAAAGTCATTAGGTATCGGTGATACTGATAATGAGTATAATAAACTAGTAGATTATGCTAAGAAGAAAGGTGTTAAAGCTGATAAGTTTAAGTATAGTAATGATATAGATGCTTTAAAAGAGGAGCTATATGGTGCTACTAACTTAGGATTAGCTGTAGATATTGATATGAAAGTAAAACAATTTAGAGCTACTGGTAATAAACTAACATCTCAAGATGAGCATAAACTCCGTAAAGAGTTTCAATCTGAGAATAGTTTACTAGGTAATTCTGATGCTTATATTTCACAATTATTAGTAGGTAAAGATACCACAGCTAATATGACAAACAAAGAGAAACAAGCAGTATACAATAGATCATTTACTAATGTACTAGATATCACAGCACAAGGTGCGTCTATTGGTAACATCAGTGGGTCACTAGGTATTGCTGAGAATCAAAAAGCATTTAAAGATTATATTCAATCAGGTGGTAAAATACCTAAGGCTGTAATCGGTTTATTTGATGTACCAGCAGGTGCAGATGTTGAGAAATGGAATGAAGCTAATGCAGCTATTATGTCTATGGAAGCAGCATCAGCAGGTTCTGGGTTCTCTATAGAGTCTATTATAGGTGTTAAACAAGTATCTAAGATAAGAGGTTTATCTAGATTACTTAATGATGAGAACTTAGATGAAGCTACTAAGAAGAATGCTGTTGAAGCATTTCATACTAGATCTGCTACATTTAACTCTAAGGGTTATCTACAAGGCACAGAGAGTACACGAGTTGATCCTACATGGATTGATGAGGTATCTAAAGATGCACCATGGACAACAGATGACTTTGTAAGTAGTCAACAGAATGCTGATGAAATAGCTGGTAATTACCAAGCATATAGATTAGCAGGACATGATGAAAGTAAAGCACAAGAGTTAGCACTAGATTTATTTGAAGAATCTAATAGTAACTTTGAGATGCCAAATGGTGATGAGATAGCGATACCTGTAGCACATAAGTATCTTAATAATGCTAGTATACTTTCATTCGCTAAAGACTCAGCTAGGTTTCCTAGTTTAAAGTTACAGCAAGAAGATCTAGAAGTACTTACTGGTGAAGGTTGGATAGCTGATTGGAGACTAGAGCGTAATATTAGTATTCAGAAATCTTATAACTTTGCTAAAACTGGTAAATACGATATGATGTTTGATGGTAGATTAGTTAGAGACTCTTCATTTACTTATGATGAGTTAGAAGAACATATCAGTACATTAGATCATAAACAAAGAGCATTAATAACAGGAATTAAAAGTGAACGTCCTTTCAAACAAGTAGAGCAGGAGGCACTTTCAACAAGAAAAAGAAATATTGAAGATAAGCGATCCACTCAAAAAGTGATGCAACATATCTTCGATCTTACAATTTAATTTATGGAGGTAAAGTATGGCTGATGGTGATACACTTAATGACAGACTATTTACACAAATATCTGAAGAAGAGGGGTTTAGAGGTAAAGCTTATAAACCTGTTGACACAGAAGAATTTTATACTATAGGTTACGGTAACTATGGTAAGCATAATAAGAAGGGTGGTACTATAACAAAACCACAAGCTCAGGAATTATTAAAGACAGATATATCTAAGCGTATTGAATCTATTAGAGAGAAGATACCTAACTTTGATACATTCCCTGATGCTGCACAAGATGCATTCTTTTCATCATGGTTTAGAGGTGGATTATCAGGTAGTAAACAAACTATCAAGTTAATCAACCAAGGTAACTATGAGGAAGCAGCAGCAGAGTTCCGTAACAATGATGAGTATAAAGGTATGTTAGATGGTAGTCGTAAGAAGTTAAAAGGTGTACTTAATCGTATGGATGCAGTACATAATTCACTTGTGGATTTAATACCACAAAGTAATATACCAGTTAATGAGCAGGTGGATACTATATTACATCAAGCATTACCTAAAGAGATTGAAGATCAAATGGTTAAAGACGTATTCAATTGGAAGGCATCAAAGATTAAAGATGCACCAAATACAATTGATGATATGGCTAATATTACACCAAGGTTCTTTAAACACCAAGGTGACATTGATGGTAGTCGTGGTTTAGCAAGTGCTGCACCTATTGATTACCAAAATGCTATGACTAAAGTAAGTAAGTTTGTTAAAAGTAAACAAGCAGACTTTGGTGGTAAGTCATCATTTCAACCAGCAGGTTTACCTGAAAGAGTTACTAGAGCAGTTACTAATACTGCTATGGAAGCACCAGGGTACCTATTTGATCAAGCTAAGAAAGTTCCTAATATTGAACAATCTGATATAGATCAAATGGCTGATAACTTTGTAGATCATTTAACTGAAGATTCATTCATAGGTCTTGGTTTACAAAGAGGTATTCAAGCTGCATTAACCAGTGATAAAGTAGATCAAAACTATGATCCAAAGACTGATGAGTTGTATGAAGACTTAACTAAAGGTTTAAATAATGAAGATCTAACTAGTTTACTAGCAGATTATTCTTATAATCAGAAAGACTTTAGAACAGTAGCTACACTTATGCAAGGTAGAAATCTAAGACTTAAAGAAATGGATTCTTACTCTAAGGAAAACCCTGTGATAAGTGGTGTTAACTTTATGGGTTCTATGCTATTTGATGCTGTTGTATTTATGCCAGTATCTTCAGCAATTGCTGCACAAGGTGCGTCTACATTAACAAATACAAGCTTAAAAGCAATGACTAAAGCTAAGAGATTAGGTTGGTTCACTGGTGCTGAGGTTGTGGAACAAGGTGCTCAAGAGTTAGTATGGAGTGCTTATAAGAAAGATTATGAGTTCAATACAGCATTATTTATGTCTAGTGTTGGTTTAGGTGTTGGTGCTCGTAAAGCATTTGAAGCCTTTGCTGATAATAAGGCAATAAGAGAATTTCTTGCTAATGAAGATGGTTTCATTAACTTAGGTAGAGATCAAGCTAAGATTTTAGTACGTGAAGTAGCTAAAGAAACTAGTGATAAACAAGCTATTAATCTAGCTAGACATTTATCAGAAGCCAAGCTTGCTAAGGCACAAGTAATTCGTAAAAAGATACTACAAGATTACGATATAATCCAAGTTGGAATTCAAGATGTTAAGAAGTTACTTAGATTATCAACTAAGGGATCACCAGAAGCTAAACAACTTAAAGGTGAACTTCAAAAGTTAACTAGGAGAGCTGCTACAGAAGATAAGCAAATGTCATTACAAATGAGAAAACTTATTGATGGTAGTCATCCAGGTCTAAAGACAGCATTAAGTCCTGAATTTAGTATTACTAAGATGGCTAATGAGTTAGGTATTGATCCTAAATTAGTTGATTCACCAGATAAAATTAGAAAGTTCCTAGGGTTAGAGTCTGGAGACTTTGCTGAAGGTATTATCATTGATGGTGAAAAAGGTTATGAGTTGATATTAAATAGACAACTTAAGGAATTAGATACTAATAAACGATTAAATGCTAATCTATTCCTCAGTAATGTATCAGATGCTATGGCTAGATCACCATTAGATATCAATACAGGTATTGGTAAATATATGGATGATTTTGTTAAGTCACAAGCTAGTACAGATAGTAATTTATCAAAGTATGTACTAAACAAAGGTAACTTAGTAAGCAGTGAGAATCCTCATGTACGTGGTTTCTATAATTGGTTAGCTGCTGATAACTCAGGACGCCAAGGTGCTTCTCATATTAGAGCAGGTGAAACTAAGACTATATATCGTAATAGATACCATGGTGCACTAATGGACAACTATAAGACACAGGGGTATGAGCTTTTAAAGCACATGAACTCTGATAAAGGTCTGAGTGCTAAGTTAAGTGTGTATAGTGATTTCACTAAGTTTGAAAATGAGGTCGTACCAGTGTTTAGAGATAGACTAGTATTAGCACCAAATGATTTTAAAGCTAAGTACCCAAGTGCTAGATTACAAGAAATTACTGATGATTTTGCTAAGAAGTATAATCAACTTAATAAGGAAGTTATGGA
>SPKZ01019252.1_pt1 | contig 14248 bp, 12 predicted proteins | sample 2456571 | NCBI WGS metagenome assembly SPKZ01 (sample SAMN11192286, study PRJNA482655) | marine metagenome | biome: ENVO:00000447; feature: ENVO:00000244|ENVO:00000211|ENVO:00000569|ENVO:00002023; material: ENVO:00002151; isolation source: ocean water from marine abyssalpelagic zone ...
AGCGCCTTATTGACCTTATCAAGGAGCACGATCGATGGATTGAGGCTCCCGAGCCGGTGGCCGGGTAACCTATATCTGCCTATTTCCGCTCCAGCGTCACCACACACTCGAGGTGGCGGGTCTGGGGGAACAGGTCGAAGGGCTGAATCCGCGTGATGCGATAGCGTTCCTTCACATGCTCAAGGTCACGGATCTGGGTGGCGGGATTGCAGCTAACGTAAACAACGCGTCGGGGGGCGTAGTTGATGAGCTGATCGAGGAACTCAGGGCTGCTGCCTTTGCGGGGAGGATCAATAACCACGGCAGTCTTGTCAGGGTTGAACGTGACCTCGGCAAAGATGTTGGTCGCATCGCCCTGAATGAAGCGGCAATTTTCGATGTTGTTCTGGGTGGCGTTGCGGCGGGCCCAGTCGATCGAGGATTCGCTGATCTCGATGCCGACGGCTTCCTTGAATTCTCTCGCAGCGGTGAGGCAGAAAAGGCCGGAGCCGCAGTAGGCGTCGACCAGATTTTCGACGCCTCCACCTCGCAGTGCTTCGGTGCGCACATGCTCGGTAAAGTCGGGCAGAATGTGAGGGTTATTCTGGAAGAATTCCCCTGCGTGAAACGAGAAGCGAAGGTCGCCTACCATTTGTTCGCACATCTCGGTGCCGTCGGTGCAGACGTAGCCGTCGAGTGAATCGCGAAGCAGTAGAGTGGCGCCTTTCTTGTAAAAGGCGGCCTTCTCGTGGCATTCCTTCCGGATCTCCGGGAGCTTGGCGTTGATGGTCTCGGAGGCAATGTGGCATTGCTCCACGTCGATGAGCTGCTGGCGGCGTCCAAACAGGAGAAAGCCGATCGGACCCATCTGCCCGTCCCGCGGCTTCTGGAAATGCGGCGTGATCTTGGAGCGATAGCTATAAGTGACTGGCGAGGGGTGCACTGGGTCCACGGGATGATCGATCCCGGCCATGCGCTGGAGCAGTTCGGCGACCTGGCGCTGTTTCCACTCCAGTTGCTCTTCGTAGGACAGATTCTGGTACTGGCAGCCCCCACATTGGGAAAACAGCGGGCATCGGGGTTCTACCCGGTCCGGACTTGGCGTAATTACTTCAAGAAGGTCAGCCTCCGAGTAGTTGGCCGAATTGCGGAATATACGGGCGCGGACCGTTTCCCCGGGGAGGGCAAAGGTCACAAAAACGACCCAGTCGTCGACTCGCGCGACCCCTTGTCCGAGGTTCGTCAGCGACTCAATTTCCAGGGTTAGCTCCTGATGATACTCGAATGGGTCCGGATTGAATTTCCTTGGTTTTCGCAACATGGCATTGAAGATGCTAGGCAAACTACCCAATCTTGAGTTCCCTGCTTTGGAAAAATAGAAAAACCACCTACAGTGATCCGCGATGTCGTCAGAACCAAGCACTTACACCACAGACCCAAATGAGATTTCCCAGATCCTGGAGGCCCGCCACTCGGATCCGTTCGGATTTCTGGGTCTCCATAAAAATCCTGCCGGAACAGGATTGGTGTTGCGGGTTTTTCGGCCAAGTACGGCCAGGGTGATCGTCATTCCCGAGGGTCGGGATGAGATCGAAATGACCAGTATCGATCCTGCGGGGCTCTACGAGCACGTCTTTGAAAACAAGCCGGAGGAATTTGCCTACCAGTTACGCTACCAGTTTGGCGATGATCTGACTGACCCGCAGGCCGACGTCTACTCCTTCGGGCCCGTGCTGGGCGAGCAGGACCTGCACTTTTTCGGAGAAGGCAGCCACCGTTACCTGTGGAAGTGTCTCGGATCCCAGCTTCGCGAAGTGGAGGGTGTCAGTGGGGTCTCTTTTGCTGTTTGGGCTCCGAATGCCTATCGCGTCAGTGTGGTGGCTGATTTCAATGCCTGGGATGGTCGGGTCCACCCGATGCGCAATCACAACGGCGTCTGGGAGATTTTCATTCCTCACATCAGCACGGGCGAGCACTACAAGTTCGAGATCGTGGGTGCCGGGGGCAATCTTTTCAACAAGAGTGATCCTTTTGCCTTCTTCTCCCAGCATGGGACACAGACGGCCAGCATCACCTTTGACCTGAATCAGTATGAGTGGGGTGACTCCGAATGGATGGAGAAGCGGGCGGAGGTTGACCAGTATCATTCTCCGATGTCCGTCTACGAGGTTCATCTCGGATCGTGGAAACGCCGTTTCGACGAAGAGAACCGTTTCCTGACGTATGCAGAATTTGCCGATGAGTTGATCGACTACGTCGTTGACATGGGCTACACCCACATCGAGCTGATGCCGGTGGCCGAGTTTCCTTTTGACGGTTCCTGGGGCTACCAGGTCTGCGGCTTCTTTGCTCCGACCAGTCGCTTCGGCAATCCGGATGACTTCCGGGCTTTCGTGGACCGTTGTCACCAGAAAGGCATCGGTGTCATTGTTGACTGGGTGCCGGCGCACTTTCCGAAGGATGCTCACGGCCTCGGCAAGTTCGATGGGACGGCACTTTATGAGCACGCTGATCCCCGTCAGGGCGAACACACGGACTGGGGGACGTTGATCTTCAACTATGGCCGCAACGAGGTGAGAAATTTCCTGATCAGCAACGCGATGTACTGGCTGAAGGAGTTCCACATCGATGGTCTTCGAGTCGATGCAGTGGCTTCGATGCTTTATCTCGATTACTCACGCGAGGAGGGGCAGTGGGTCCCGAACCGCTTTGGCGGCCGCGAGAATATTGAGGCGATTGAGTTTCTTAAGCAGCTCAACCAGGTCTGCTACGATGAGAATCCCGGTATCATGACCATTGCGGAGGAATCCACCGCCTTTCCGGGTGTTTCCCGCCCTGTCGACACCGGCGGCCTCGGCTTCGGCTTCAAATGGAACATGGGTTGGATGAATGACTCGCTTAGTTACATGAGTCATGAGCCGGTGCATCGAAAGTATCACCACGGCATGGCAACTTTCTCGATGATCTATGCCTATCACGAGAATTACGTCCTCGTTCTGAGCCACGATGAGGTGGTGCATGGCAAAGGATCTATCGTTCAAAAGATGCCCGGCGACCGCTGGCAGCAGATGGCGAACCTTCGTTTCTTTTTTGCGTGGATGTTTGCCCATCCCGGCAAGAAGCTGCTCTTCCAGGGCCTCGACTTCGGCCAGTCCGAGGAATGGAATCACGCTCAGAGCCTGCCCTGGCACTTGCTGGAATACGATGAGCACAAGGGCATCCAGCAACTGGTCAAAGACTTGAACCGCCTTTATACCTCCGAGCCGGCGCTTTATGAGCTGGATCACGTGGCCGGTGGCTTCGAATGGCTCGATCACAACGATGCCAAGCACAGTCTCTTCTCTTTCGTCCGTCGCAGTGCCGGTGGCGAGACCATTGTTGTGGTCGTGAATGCGACTCCAGTTCCGCGGATGGGTTATCGTCTCGGCGTGCCGGAAGGTGGCTTTTACGAGGAGATCTTCAATTCCGATTCACAGCTTTACGGAGGATCCAATACCGGATCCGGTGGAGGCATTCCGGCGACCGATCATCCGGCACACGATCGCCCCCAATCGATTCAGGTGGATATCCCGCCGCTCGGTGCTGTTTTCTTCAAGCTGAGAGTGGTCTGAAACTCTCCGGGCTTGGGAAGCGGAGATAAAAAAACGGAGAGCCTTCTGGCTCTCCGCTCTCAAAAGTAATTTTGAAATCGATCGCCTAGTAGGCGTCGCGGTAACCGCGGTTGCGATAAGCGCGGTTTTTGGAGATCTCAGATCCGGCGACAGCGCCGACAGCGCCGCCAATGAGGGCTCCGGTGCTACCACCTGCGAGGGCTCCGACTCCGGCACCAAGTGCGCCGCCAGTCACGGCGCCGCGCTCGCCGGGTGTGCATGCAGTTCCGATCATAGCAGCGATGCCAAGCATGGAGAGTGTGATTGTTTTCTTCATTGTAATAGGGTTTCTAAGGGGGGTGAAGGCTCAGTAGTTCTGTTCGTAACCGCGATTGCGATAAGCGCGATTCTTGGAGATTTCGGAACCAGCCACGGCACCTACCGCGCCACCGATGAGAGCGCCCGTGCTGTTGCCGGCGAGGGCACCGATGCCGGCGCCAATAGCGCCACCAGTCACAGCACCGCGTTCGCCTGGTGTGCAGGAAACACCGAGGAGGGCCACCGCACCGAGAAGAGAAAGTGTGAATGCTTTTTTCATAATGAGTTTCAATAATAGTTATACGTATTGTTTGTTCGCTTAGTCACATTTTCATGATAGCCAGCGCCGCGGCCTCCTAACAAGGGGAAAACAATTTGATCTTGGGCCTATTTGTAAGTTTTCGGTGGGGCTTTGAAAGGTGCCTGTGCTCAACAAGCTGTCACTTCAACTGTCACCAGAGGTGGGCTGACCTCGGCAAATCCCTCTCGACAGCCTGCGCGTCGCAGTTTATGGAAACCCCGGTAGCAGGAGTGATCAGAACTCCCTGCTGCAGTGACGCAACCTTAAAAAAATATGGCGGATCTCCCGAGCAGCGAAGCCCCCCAGGTGGGGATTATTATGGGCAGCACTTCCGATTGGCCGACGATGTCGAAGGCGGCCGAGGTGTTGCAGGATTTTGGCATTCCTTTCGAAGCAAAGGTGGTCAGCGCCCACCGCACTCCGGAGTTGCTCTACGATTACTCCAAGAGCGCCAAAGAACGTGGACTGAAAGCGATCATCGCAGGAGCAGGAGGCGCCGCCCACCTTCCCGGGATGGCTTCCGCGATGACGATTGTGCCGGTGCTGGCGGTGCCGGTGAAATCCCGTGTTCTTAACGGGGTCGACTCTTTGCTTTCCATCGTCCAGATGCCTGCTGGAATCCCAACGGCGACCTTTGCTATCGGTGACGCCGGAGCGACCAACGCCGGGCTCTTTGCAGTCTCCCTGATCGGAAACGAAGACCCGGCCGTGGCTCAGAAACTGGCCGACTATCGCGAGTCGCTTCGCGCCAAGGTGGAAGCCTCTGAACTGCCGCCCATCGACAACGTCTGATGAGTCAGCCGCTTCTTCCAGGGTCTACGATTGGAGTGCTCGGCGGAGGTCAGCTCGGTCGCATGCTCACCATCGTGGCCCGACGCATGGGTTATCGCGTGATTTCATGGATCGGTGGTCCCGACTCCGGTCCCGCCGGGATGGCTGATTCAGTGATCGAAGATTCGTTCGACTCCGAAACCGGCCTGGCCCGCTTTCTCAAGGAAGCCGATGTCGCGACGGTGGAGTTTGAAAACATTCCTCGCGATCTGCTTGAGAAGGTTGCCGGGGCCTTGCCGCTGATGCCCGGCGTTCTCGCTATCACTACCTGCCAGCATCGCGAACGTGAGAAGCTTTTTCTCTCCGATAATGGATTCCCCTGCGCCGCATACCACGTCGTCGACTCCGCAGAAACGCTGGCCGAAGCGCTCGTGCAGTTGCCTGACAATGGCGGAATTCTTAAGACCGCTGAGTTCGGCTATGATGGCAAAGGTCAACTGTCGGTGACTCGTGATTCCGACCCCGGTGAAACCTGGGCCCACTTCGACGCTCCGCGTGCGGTGCTCGAAGAGAAAATTGATCTCGCCGCGGAGCTCTCCGTTCTCGTGGTGCGCGATCAGCAGGGAAGAACCGTTTGTTACGACCCCGGCGAGAATATTCATCGCGATCACATCCTCGACGTCACCATCGTGCCGGCACGGATTGAGGAGTCAGTGATGGAAGAGGCCCGGAAAGTGTCACTCGGTATCGCCGAGGCGCTCGAATATGTCGGCATTCTTGCGGTCGAGTTTTTCGTCTCCGGAGACGGGCGACTGCTGGTGAATGAGATGGCACCTCGCCCGCACAATTCCGGTCACCACACCATCGATGCGAACGATGTCTCACAGTTTGAGCAGCAGTTGCGCGCCATCACCGGACTGCCGGTGGGCAGTACTCGTGCTCACAGCCCGACGGTGATGCTGAATATTCTCGGCGACGTCTGGGGGCCTGGCGGTGAATCCCCTGACTGGCCTTCTGTCCTGGAAATGCCGGGAGCCGCGCTCCATCTCTACGGCAAGCACGAAGCTCGAAATGGTCGCAAGATGGGCCATGTCACGTTTACTGCGCCAACCCTTGAGGAGGCATTGGCGAATCAAAACCGGGCTCGTGAGATTTTGGGAATTCCGGCTTTGAAGTGATGAACGTTTCCGCACTGATGCGGCGGTTTCCTCGGATCTGATCTTCTCGAACCCTGATTCCATGGGGACTCGGGCAAAAACTGGCAAATTCTTTTCCGAATTTGTTAACCTCGGGGAGCCGAGAGGCATTTGCCCATGGAAAACGATCAGTTACCGGACCCGTTACCGGACCCCCCGATGGAACATTCCGAAGCCAACGACAGCGAATTTGTAGCCCTGCTGACTGAGCATCAGTCGGCCCTGCGCTACTACGTGGCTTCACTTCTCCCCGGTGATTCGGCCGCCGCTGATGTGGCGCAACAGGCCAACGCTACGATCTGGAAAAAGCGCGACGACTTCGAGCTGGGCACGAACTTCAAGGCCTGGATCTTCAGCATTGCCCGTTACGAGGTGCTGAATTATCGCAAGAAAGACTCTCGCGACCGCCTCGTGTTCAGCGAAGAGATGGAAGACCTCATCGCAAGTGAGCTTCCGGAGCGCGTCGGGGACCTGGATCTCAAGCAGGAAGCACTCAAAGGCTGCCTCCAGAAGCTGAAGCCCGCTGACCGGGATCTGATTCAGCATAGATATTTCGAAGGCACGCCGCTAGCTGAGTATTCGTCTCAGATCAATCGCAGCGTGGGCAGCCTCAAAGTCACCCTTCACCGGATTCGCAATCGCCTCCTCCATTGCGTCGAATCCAAACTCGCTACCGGAAAGGTTCTGGAATCATGAAACCGGAAGAACGCAATCAGCTCATCGACGAATTGCTCGACGGCGTCATTGATGATGTCGACTTCGTCCGCCTCGAAGCCGAGATGCACCTCAATCCGGAGGCGCGCGAGGCCTACTACAAGCGCCTTGAACTGGCGACCCTGCTCGAGATTGATGCTGAGAGTCTCAAGGAGCTCGAGGAGAAGGAGCAGAAGGTGGTCGAATTTCGCACCCCTTTGCCGGCCAGCCGAAATAACTGGTGGGCCGCGGCGGCCGCGATCGGAATCGGCGTGCTCGTCGGTGCGGTCGGTTGGTTGTCCGATCCCACCAGCAACGAGGTCGCCGACAAGAGCGAATCTGTCGCCAGTGGTTTTGCCGTCGTCGGCGAAGTGGTTGACGCCATCTGGAATGACGGCATCAGTCTCGACCGGGGCGACCTTGTTCCTGCCGGACAGCTTAAGCTCGCCAGCGGGACCATCCAGCTCGACCTTTTCAGTGGCGTCACTGTCGTGATCGAAGGTGAGGCCGAATTTGAAGTGCTTTCCTCCATGGAGATGGCCGTCGACCTTGGGAAGGTCCAGGCGCGCGTCCCGGAGCCGGCCCAGGGTTTTCGCATTCACACCGCCGGTGGTGAAGTGGTCGACCTCGGCACCGAGTTCGCACTCGATGTGACTCGCGAGCATGCCGATATCTCGGTGATCAACGGTAAGGTCGAGTGGTATTCCCCGATGGAGCCGATGGACACGTTGACGGATGGCGAGTCGGTTCGCCACACCATCGGAGAGGGTTCCGCCCGGGTGGCCTTTGATCCGGAGTCGCTCACTCTCGTGGGTGACCGCGTCCAGGAGCTTTCCAGCCAGCGCTTCACGAAAGAAGATCGCTGGTTGGCTCACAGCCAGGAGCTGGCCCGCGATGGCCGGTTGCTCGCCTACTTCCCGATGACCCGCAGCGGTCACTGGCAGCGCGTCCTGCGCGATGAAACGCCGGCCGGTCGTGACGGAGCGATCGTGGCAGCTCAGCGCGCCCCGAGTCGCTGGGGCGGGGGAGACCTGAACGCCCTCGACTTCGGTTCGACCGGCAGCCGTGTCCGCGTCAATGTGCCCGGAGAACACGAGGCAGTGACCTTCTACTGTTGGGTTCAGATCCACAGTCTCGACCGTTGGTACAATTCTCTTTTCCTGACAGACGGACATGAACTGCACGATCCTCACTGGCAGATCATGGACGATGGTCGCCTCTTCTTCTCAGTGAAAGCCCAGGACGCAGACAAGAGAGTCGGGAAGGCTGACAAGCATATCGCGTACTCTCCTGTGATCTGGACGCCCGAGAAAGCCGGTCAGTGGATGCAGTTGGCTGCGGTATACAACACTGAGGACTGGACCATCACCCATTACGTGAATGGCGAGCCGGTCTCCATTGATCACATCGAAAATGAGAACCTTCGTGCACCCATGGTGAACATCGGTGCCGCTTCTATTGGTAACTGGAGTGACCCCTCCCGCGACGAGCCCGAGTTCGCGGTCCGCAACCTGAACGGCTCCATCGACGAGTTTGCTATCTTCTCCGAGGCGCTGACGGCTTCCGAGATCAAGGAACTTTACGAAATCGGAAAACCCTGACACATCCATGAAACTCCTGTTTGGAAAACAATTCCTGGCGGCCGGTGCGGCTCTGACGATCGCTGCCGGTTCGCTGGATGCTGAAGAGAAGAAAGCAGCTCCAAGGTTCAGCAAGGAAGACCGCCTCTTCACGCTCAAGGTGCAGCCTTTGCTCGCCGAAAAGTGTAACGGTTGTCACGGCGATGATCCCGAGGATATCGACGGCGATTATAACATGCTGACTCGCGAAGGCCTGCTTGCCGGTGGCGACACCTTTGGCGAAGAAGTCATGATCGTGGGGGACGCTTCGAAAAGTTTCTTCATGGAAGCGATTCGCTGGGAGGATCCCGATTTCGAAATGCCTCCGAAGAAGAACGATCGTCTCACTGAAGCGGAAGTGGCCCTCGTCGAAGAGTGGATCAACGCCGGAGCGGTATGGCCTTCCGACAAGACCATGCTCGCGATTCGCGAGGTCAACGCCCGCAAGGCAGTGACGGCTGACGGCATGATCGTAAAGACCAGCGGTGGTCTCGGTGATGACTGGACTTTCCGTCGTTACAAGCCCGAAGACATCTGGGCCTTCCAGCCGGTTGTGCAACCCGAGGTTCCCGGTGCGGACCAAACAGGGTTGAATGAGGGAGCTAACCCTGTTGACGCATTCATTCACGCCAAGCTCAAGGAAGCCGAGGCCAAGCCGGCGCCGCGGGCGGATGGCATGGTGCTGTTGCGTCGAGCGACCTACGGCCTCACCGGCCTGCCGCCGACACCGGAAGAGACGACTCAGTTCACGAAGGCCTGGAACGCCAATCCGAAGCAAGCCTGGTCCGACCTCGTTGACCGCCTGCTCGACAGCCCCAACTACGGTGAGCGCTGGGCCCAGCACTGGCTCGATGTGGCCCGCTACGCTGACACCGGCGGCATGTCGAATGACTACGAGCGTTCCAATGCGTGGCGCTACCGCGACTATGTGATTCGCGCCTTTAATGAAGACAAGCCCTACAACGATTTCATCATCGAGCAGCTCGCCGGTGATGAGTTGGCTGATCTCTCCGTGGCCGAGCGCAAGGGTAAGGATAAAGTTCACGCGACCCGCCTCAAGGGAGACTACAGCCCCGAAGAAGCTGAGCTCATCGTCGCGACCGGATTTCTCCGCATGGGTCCCTGGGACAATGCGATGGTGAAGCAGCCCGAGGCTCGCCAGATCTATCTCGACGATGTCGTGAACTCTGTCGGTCAGACCTTCCTTGCGACCACGATGCGTTGTGTGAAGTGCCACGATCACAAGTTCGACCCCATCCCCACCAAGGATTATTACCGCATGTATTCGGTGTTCGCCTCCACCCAGATGGCGGAGCGCAACGTGCCTTTCCTCGAAAAGGAGAACACGGACAGCCTCGAGGCGGTCGGCAAATTCACCAAGCAGATGCACGAGTATGCGCTGAAGGAAAAGAACAAGCTCATCGCCAAGCGCGAGAACGCGGCGAAGCAGTGGTACACGGAAAATGATCTGCCCTACTTCAATCAGGCCGACCGAAAAGACATGGATGATGACATGAAGCCGCCGCGCCATGTCGGTCTCAACATCACCGAGCAGGGGCAGCTCAAGGTGCGTGAGCAGGATGACTGGCTCTGGAAGCGTCGTCTCCAGCGCTCCGAGCCGATGGCCCAGGCGGTCTACTCCGGCACGAAGAAGAATAACAATGGTCGTAGCCTGACCATGGATGAGAAGCAGGACGCAAAATGGAAGCCGGAGAACTTCATCTACACCGGAGGGGCTCTTGAGGCGCCCGGCGAAGCGGTGACTCCCGGCGTGCTCAGTGCCCTTGGCGTGCCCGTGGAAAACGCGGGTGACGAAGATCCCTACGCGACCACTGAAGGCCTTGAAGGTCGTCGTCTCGACTTTGCCAAGTGGGTCGCTGATGAGCGCAACCCGCTCACGGCTCGTGCTTTCGTGAACCGCGTCTGGCAACAGCATTTCGGTCAAGCCATCGCCGGCAATCCGAACAACTTCGGTGCCAGCGGCAAGAAACCGACCCATCCCGAGTTGCTCGACTGGCTCGCGGCTGACTTCGTCGAGAACGGCTGGACGCTGAAGCGTCTCCACCGTCTCATCATGATGTCGGACACCTACATGCAGGCCAGTCATCACCCGGAGCGCGAATACATCGCGACCAACGATCCTGACAATGCTCTGCTCGCTTACTTCCCGACCCGTCGTCTCACGGCTGAGGAAATGCGCGACTCCTTCCTCGCCATCACCGGCGAGCTCCGGGACGCACGTGGCGGATTCCCGATCAACCCGGAGATCAACATGGAGGTGGCTCTGCAGCCCCGCATGATCCAGTTCTCCCTCGCCCCGGCTTACCAGCCGGACCCGACTCCGCAGCAGCGCAATCGTCGCACCATCTACGCCTACCGCGTCCGCGGCATGGCCGATCCGTTCCTTGAGCTGTTCAATCAGCCGAACCCGAACGATGCCTGCGAAATGCGGGACGATGCCGCGGTTTCTCCCCAGGCCTTTACGTTGCTCAACAGCGACCTCATCACCGATCGATCCATCGCCTTTGCGAAGAGCCTGAAAGAGCAGGCCAGCGATGCGGAGACGCAGATCAACCAGGCCTTCATGCGGGCACTGGGGCGCCAGGCCGATCCCGCCGAGATGAAGCGTCTCGTCGCTTATCTCAACGAGATGGAGGACTACCACGCGGGCGTGACGCCAGCCGCACCGGAATACCCGACTCAAATCACCCGCTCACTGGTGGAAGAGTTCTCCGGCGAGATCTTCGAATACGAAGAGATCCTGCCGAAGTTCGACAACTATCAGCCTGACCTCAAGGCGTCCGACGTCGACGCCGAGACCCGAGCGCTGGCGGATGTCTGCCTGCTGCTGTTTAACACGAACGAGTTTTCTTACGTATACTGAGAATAGGTAAACCGCTCATGGGCGCTGATATTCGCTGATTTAACGATGAAGTCTAACGAGCCATACTCTGATGAGGGCTTTTCGCTCATGGGGGCTGCTTTCGCAGTTCACAATGAGATGGGAGGTGGCTTGAGTGAGGAGATCTATCAGGAATGCCTCGAACTGGAGTTGGGCTCAAAGTCGATTCCATTCGAATCACAGGTCTCGCTCCCGGTCTTCTACAAAGGCGAGAAACTAGAAAAGTCCTACATCCCGGATCTCATCGCCTATTCCGAAATTATCGTTGAGCTGAAGGCGGTCACGAAACTCCTGACAGAGCACGAAGCACAGCTCATGAACTACATGCGAATTACGCGCAAGCCAGTCGGCTACCTCATTAATTTCGGCCCAACCGAAGCAGTCGAATGGAAGCGTTTCATCATTAAAGAATTCCTAACACAAGCCCTGATCTAATAGTGCATCAGCGCCAATGAGCGCCCATCAGCGGTTTAAAAAACCTTTTAACAACAAACTCCCAATCAGTCATGACTCAGAATCTTTGTTCACGACCCATCTCGACGGCCGGTTCGCGCCGCGAGTTCCTCTACGGTCTCGGCGCCAGCCTCGGCGGCCTTGCCATGACCGACATGCTGGCTGCTGATGGTCTCGGAACCAGCGTCGCAGGCGGACCGCTCGCGCCGAAGAAGCCGATGCATTCCCCCAAGGCCAAGAATGTCATCATGCTCTTCATGGAAGGTGGTCCGGGTCACATGGACACCTTTGATCCCAAGCCGAAGCTCCAGGAACTGCATAAGCAGGAGTCCAAGCTGGCGGCGGGTCTGGAGACCGGATTCAAGTTCTTCGTCGGCAGTCCCTTCGGTTCCCGCAAGGTGGGACAGTCCGGAATGGACATGAGCGACCAGTGGATCCACATGGCGGATCCCGAGGTGGCCGACGAACTTTGCAACTACCGCGGCTGCCAGGCTGAGTCACTGAATCACCCCGAAGCCCTCTTTCACATGAACACCGGCAGCCGCCTCGGCGGAGATCCGGCAGTGGGTTCCTGGGTGAACTATGGTCTCGGTTCCATGAACCAGAACCTGCCCGGTTACGTTGTCATGACCGAACTCGCGCTGCCACAGGGTGGTTCCCGTAACTGGAGCAATGGCTTCCTGCCGGCGCACTTTCAGGGCACCGGCCTTCGTCCTGAGGGTTCTCCCATTCTTGACCTGAACTCGCAGGCCTTTAAATCTCGCGAGCATCAGCGCAAGGCGCTCGACGAACTCAAGTTCCTCAATGAGAAACACGCCACTCTGCACCCGCAGCACGACGCGCTGGCTTCCCGCATTGAAAACTACGAGCTCGCCTACCGCATGCAGATGGAGGTGCCCGGTGTGATCGATATCGACAGCGAGCCCGAGCACATCAAGGAGCTTTACGGTCTCGACAACAAAGAAACCGAGACCTTCGGCAAGCAATGCCTCATGGCACGTCGTCTTGTGGAGAAGGGGGTTCGCTTTGTGCAGATCTTCTCCGGTGGCTGGGACAGTCACGACTACCTTGAGAAAGGTCATTCATCCCGTATCCGCAGCGTCGACAAAGGCATGGCCGGTCTCATCAAGGATCTCAAGCGTCGTGGCATGCTCGACGATACCCTTGTGATCTGGACCGGTGAGTTTGGACGCACACCGGACAACAACAAGCGCGGCGGTGTCTACTCACTCGGACGTGGTCACAACGTCGATGCGATGACGATGCTCTTCGCCGGCGGTGGTGTGAAGAAAGGTTCCATCATCGGTGCGACCGACGAGCTCGGTGCCGAGGCCGTCGACGTGGTTCACCCGATCCGCGATGTGCACTGCACTATTTTGCACCTGTTAGGTTTGGATGATAACAAGCTGACCTACTTCCATGGCGGGCGATACAAACAGTTGTCCCAGTTTGGAGGAAAGATTATTCCGGAGATGATTGGCTAGAGTGGAGAGAGGCAAAAGGCATAGGGCACTAGGCATAAGCGGTCTGGTGTCGGATGCTTTTTATACATTCGATCAGCATGCGCCTCGTCGATGACAAAGGAAGTGAGGCTTCCGCGGTTGGCGAATCAAAAGAGATTCAGCCATTCGACACCGATGTGACATTCACACTCGATTTGAAGCGGGGTCCGGCCATTCTCCAGACGGCCTTGAAGGACGAGGGCGGTCACTGGGTTCGCGGCGCCTACTTCGTCACCGTGAAACGCCGTTAGAACTGGCGACAAGATTCAAATGCTGCCATCGTTCGATACGGGATGGTGTTAGCTGAGATAATTGATTCCCGGACTGGAATCCGTGATGATTCCGATCATTGGCTCTGCCTCATCCTATGAAAAATCTGATTCCCCTTGCTTATTTGACCGTATTTGTCGGTCTCGTGACCTCAACTGTCAGCGCCACCGAAATTCTCTGGAGCCAATATCTCCAGCATCAGGGCACGATGAAGCTGTTGGTGCACCTCGATACCGATCCAACCGAGGCGTATAACGGTGAGGTCGTGACGCTGTGGCTTCGGGAGGGTAAATCAGACGAATGGACGGAGACCCAGACTCAACCCGTTCATTCGCTGACCGCGACCGCGCTTTTCGAATTGGAGTCCTGGCCTCGTCATGAGGAGCGACTCTTCAAAGTCACCACTGGCGAATCAGAATGGGAAGGCACCTTCAAAGCTGAGCCGAAGGAAGGCTCGGTCCTGAAAGTGGCGGGTTTTTCCTGCCACAAGGATATCGGTTGGCCGTGGACCGAGGCGATCGGTGAAGTCATCGATCACGATCCGGATCTTGTTATTTTCACCGGCGACCAGATCTACGAAAACGATTACGGCAGTCCCATGTTTCGGGCGATGACCGAAGAGGAGGTTCCCAAGGGAATGAAGAACTACCTCGA
>SPKZ01001949.1_pt1 | contig 14239 bp, 11 predicted proteins | sample 2456571 | NCBI WGS metagenome assembly SPKZ01 (sample SAMN11192286, study PRJNA482655) | marine metagenome | biome: ENVO:00000447; feature: ENVO:00000244|ENVO:00000211|ENVO:00000569|ENVO:00002023; material: ENVO:00002151; isolation source: ocean water from marine abyssalpelagic zone ...
GGGCGTTTTTCGGTTGGAATAACGACAACGGTTTTACTCATTGTTTCACTATGAAATAACGCTTTATTAATCGGATGCTCTGCCGGACTCACAATTGTAATGCCATCTTCTTCAAAGAGGATCTTCTCTTCTTGCTCCGTGTCGTAAGGCACATCAATATTAAGAGGTATATGTTTGTTTTCTTTGGCTGATTTACTTAATAAAATCACTTTACCTTTGGTATCCGCAATGATCACTTCATCACTAATGTTGTCTAAAATGCTATTAAGCATTATCGATTGGCGATTATAATTGTTAGTCAGTTTGTTTAACTTTCGTCGTAGACGCGAAGGTTCAGACAAACTCAAAAATACAATAAGTGTAAAAACTGAGGCAACTAACAGACTAAACAGAATGTTAATTGTGGCATAAATTTTTAACGCATCATCGGCAGGACTCAATTTTAATTGCCAATTATTGTTGGGTACGCGTATGGCAGCGGTGTAAAATTTTTGTGCTAGTGGACTTTGTGATTGTGCAAGAATGGTCGATTTATTAAATGGCGCCATGTGCAGTAATTGATAATTGTACTTAATGTTTCTTAGGCCAGAAATATGACTGCTATTTAAAATCAATTTTAAATCTAAATGGTAGGAAATATAACCCCAAAATACATTGTTAAGCACAACGGGGCTGTGGCTAACAAAAGATAACCCACCGAGACGATCACGTTTTGGACTGCTAAAAAAAGGGCTATATTGCAGGCTGGAATTAGATGGTGGCACAATAAAATTACCAATATTTTTGTCATTCGCTTTTACCGGGAAAATATGAGATGTCAGACTGTTGGGGGAAAATCTAATATGAATTATTTCCGGGTTATTCTCAATGATTGCCATCACAGTGGCACTTAATTTCTCAATGTTTTTAGGTGTGTTTCTAAGTTGACTGATCAGCCATTGGCGAGAATATAATGCGCTATTAATTTGATGCTCGACTTCTATTGCGTGGTCAATGGTAAGTTCTTGCAGCAGCTTCTTATGCTCATTTTGCAATAGGTCGTGGGATAAGTTTGACCAATAATTAATGGTGAAAAAGAATAATAAAAAGCACGAAATCGCGCCAATAATGTTGAGTTTGCTTCCTTTATTAATCATAGCGCCGTATATCCATATATCTTGCAAGCGTTCACTTATACCAATCCGCATTAAAGACTGACCACTTATGCTGGTTAAAACAGCTTAATACGTCGTTGCTCTCAATTCCAATAGCCAGCTATTGCTCAATCGAGCGCCTAGTTTTCACCAGTTTTTCCTTTGCATAACAAGAACACTCTTCAACGAGGATTGGTATTATTCATATTTGAACGGAACAGAAAAAATCATGTGAGTTAAATATGTTACAAAAGAGGAATTTATTCAACTTATTATTTAGAAAACACTATGTATTATCATCATTTTGGAAGCAAAAATAGAGAAGGTATTGTGATATTTTCACGTTTAGCACATGGCGGTAAAAAAGAGGTGGTTGCGCCACCTCTTTTAAATAGAACATTGGGTATTATAGTGAGAGAAACAGGCCTGCAAGTGTTGCACTCATCAGATTTGAAAGGCTACCAGCGGCTACCGCCTTTAAGCCTAATGTCGCTATTTCTTTACGACGACTCGGTGCCATCGCGCCAAGGCCACCTAATAAGATGGCAATCGATGATAAATTAGCAAAACCACACAATGCAAAGGTAATTATTGCTTGAGTATGCAATGACAAAGTATCTTTTATTTGCACAAAGTCGATATAGGCGACAAATTCATTAACGATAAGTTTTTGACCAATAAAACTGCCCGCGGTAATTGCTTCATGCCAAGGCACACCAATTAAGAACGCTAGTGGTGCGAATATATAACCTAATAGCAATTGAATGGTAATGCCGTCCCAACCCAATAATGAAGCGACATAACCAACCATTGAGTTCATTAAGGCAATTAAACCAATAAAGGCCAACAACATAGCGCCAACGTTTAGCGCCAATTGCAATCCTGAGGCTGCACCTGAGGCCGCGGCATCAATAACATTGGCAGGTTGTTCTTCTTTAAATTCTTCGCTAACTTCTGTATTCGGTATTTTTGTTTCTGGTACCATCAACTTAGCCATCAAAATGCCGCCAGGGGCTGCCATGAAAGACGCGGCCACTAGATATTTAAGCTCTATGCCCAAAGTAGCGTAGCCGGCTAGTACAGAGCCGGCTACCGACGCTAAGCCGCCTACCATGATGGCAAATAGCTCAGAGCGAGTCATGCCCTTAATATACGGGCGTACAATTAGTGGCGCTTCGGTTTGACCAACAAACACGTTGGCGGTTGCTGACAACGACTCTGTTTTGCTGGTGCCAAGTGCTTTTTGTAATAGGCCGCCGATCACCGAAATGACTTTTTGCATGATGCCAAGATAATATAAAACAGCTATCAAAGATGAGAAGAAAATGATGATAGGCAAGACACGCAAAGCAAAAACGAATCCGCCGCCGCCAAACACTTCAAACATCTTGTCACTAACCAGTCCGCCAAACAAAAAGTTTAAGCCGGCTTGTGCGCTATCAATGACCGTTTGCACACCGTTAGCAATACTACCCAATACGAATTGTCCTGCTGGAATGTAAAGCACAAATGCGCCAAATCCAGCTTGCAGTAGAAAGGCAATGCCAACGGTTCTGACATTAATCGCTTTACGGTTTTCTGAAAGTAAGATGGCAATGGCAATTAACGTAACAATGCCAACAATACCCATTAAAACATTCATCTAATAAATCCCCGTGTTTTAATTATTATTATATTTAATGAAATAGCTGTCGATCATGCATCATAACAGTTTGAAGTGACAGTACTAATTAACAAAAAATGTACGTTTAATTAGCGTCGCCGCATCAGGTTGAAAATGACAATAAATTTCACGCAATACTAACGAGTTTCCTGCAGTAAATCCGACAAACTAGTAACTAAATCATTAAATCTTGAATGGCCTCACAGATTTAAAAGCGTAGAGAGTCAAGTTGCCACTTTTATCGGCAATATTTAACATTTATCGACGCAGTAATCGACATTATGCTAGGGTCATTTAAAATTATACCAATGCTTTAGGATTCGTTAATGAATAGTATTCGCTGGCAAGTTAAAACATTTGCCCAATTAAGCACCACTGAGTTATATGAATTGCTTAAATTACGTGTTGCGGTTTTTGTGGTTGAACAAAGCTGTTTTTATCAAGACCTTGATGACAAAGATAATGTTGCAACGACCTTACATTTGATGGCGTATAAAGACGATGAGTTGGTAGCATACGCTAGAATCGTCGCGCCGGGTGTTTCTTATCAAGCGCAAGCAAGTATAGGGCGGGTCATCGTTAGCAATAAAGTGCGTGGACTTAAAATGGGTCATCAGCTGATGAAAAAATCTGTCGTATTGTGCAACGATCATTGGCCACAACACGACATTAAATTGTCAGCGCAACAGCATTTACAACAATACTATCAACATCATCATTTTGAGACGGTATCAGCAATGTATTTAGAAGATGATATTCCCCATGTTTCGATGTTGTTGTCACGATCATAACCATGTATACCCGTGCCACTTGGAAAGACGTGATTTTAGCAAGTAGAGAAGTGTGCCAAATGCTAGGCATAAGATGTGTCGTTAAGTCATTCTCAACAAATATTTTATAACGACGCTTGACGGTATGGATACCGGAGATAGAGCAACGCAGAAGCAGTTGCCGGTTGGTCGATTATCGCCTGCCCTACGGGAGCACGGGTATATTTACAAACAGTTGATTAGTGGTATATAGTTTTTAATACACAGTTCTTTATTTCGGTTTGCCCAGAAATTATGGAGTAACTTATGTATCAAGAATTTCATCATCGTGATTGGCTGGCGCTCATCAACAAGGTCTTACGACAAACTGGCCACCAACGTATTCATATCAAAAAAGTATTGCAAGTAGCGCCCCATCACGTGTCATTTATTACCTGTCAGGGCGCGACCATTCTAGCGCCAACGTTCAATAGCATTCATGGACATGGCATTGGTTTTTTAGCCTTATTACGCCTGCCTAATACTCTTCAACAAGCTAGTTGGGAGCGTGATACCGGACAACCTATACATCACTGTCAACTGCTGGTGAAAACACAGCATAATTTTACCGCTATGTTATATCCGTCGTTGAGACAAATCGAACATTGGTTGTGGCGTCAATATGGTGAGGGAGCCGCGAGTCATCGGGCACCGTTTGAGAAGGATATAGAGCGTGGTTTCATCGGACAATATCCAGCGATTGTCGATATACAGCGTCAGTTAAGTTATCCTGTTATTTAATGAGTGATTATTCGAGCCCAAAGGAGTTTCAAATGAAAATTAAGATTGCATGGTGCTTTGCGTTAGCATTGACAATGCTTGGTTGTAAATCAACGCCGAATTATGATTATGATCAAAGCGTAAACTTTAACGAAATTAAAACCTATGCTTGGGTTGTTGAATCTAAAAAAAATGGCACTGATGGTGAGTTCTTTCTTAGTGATATTAATCATAAACGTATTGTTAGTGCTATCGATAAACAACTGTTAGCCAAAGGTTTGCAAAAAGTCGCGCCGTCTCAAGCGCAGGTTTTGGTTAATTACCACCGGGCGATAACAACAAAAGTAGAACGAGACCTTGCCACCACTCATCCGGCGTATTGGAGTTTTGGTTATGGTTTTCATCATGCTAATCACATGAGCCTTTTTATGAATATTAATAGCCTCAACAGACAGTATAAGCTTGGCTCTTTATTAATTGATTTTATAAACCCAGATAAGCAGTTAATTTGGCGCGGCGCGCAAGAAACTCGTTTGTCGAAAAAGTCTGATCCGGCAAGACGCTTAGCTAAAATTAATGACGCAGTGGCGAAAATTTTAACCAACTTTCCGCCATCACCAGCGCAGTAATAAAAAGGGTGAACGGTATCGGGCGGTGCCATGTTTGCACATGGCAGGTTTTATGCTCCTGAAAAACCTAAGTACCTACATCCTGTAGGCAATGTGTACATTAGGATAACGTATTAGCTCATGGATGAGCGTAAGTAGAGCAATGCAGGAGCATATTGCCGAGATGGCAATGAGCCGATATCATCCAACTTAGCCGCTTAAGAACCGCAGCTTTCGCCTTCACTATGATCATGTCCGCAGCCGCCTTCTTGGAACAAGTGGCCTTGCTCTAACTCTATAGGCGTTGCATCACGCAATTCAACCACTTCAACCTCAAAATGTAGCGTCTTGCCTGCAAAAGGATGATTACCATCAACGGTAATAAATTCATCGCTAATCTCTACTACAGTTACTTGTCTTTCACCATGTTCAGTTTCTGCAATAAATTGCAGACCAACAGCAGCGTCTAACCCATCGAATGATGAGGCAGGGATTTGTTGCTTTAATCCCTCTTCGTAATCGCCGTAACCATTTTCGGGAGCCACAGTAACTTGTAATTTGTCACCGGCAAATTTCCCCTCAAGTGCTGTTTCAAGGCCAGGGATCATTGTGTCATGGCCATGCAGATAACTCATCGGAATATCGCCAAAAGAATTTTCTATTTCGTTCTGATCATCGTCGGTTAAACGATAGTGAATGCTTACAACTAAATCTTTTTCGATATGCATAATAAAATCTCTGTAACGACGTTAATGTCTTTTTATTTTAAGCAACGAAGTTTGCCTTCGTTAAGTTGGCGAACATAATACCCTATAAATCCATAAAGAAACTACGCACGAACTACATATTTTATAATTAGCCCTTATGCATTATTGATATAGATATACCCGTGCTACCTGGAAATGCTTGATTTCAGCAAGTCGAGAAGCGTGCCAAATGCTAGGTATATGATGTGCCGTTGACATTCTCAATTAATATCTTATAACGACGCAGTTGGTCGCTTATCGCCTTGCTCTACGGGATTTTGGGTAGAAAGCGATTACGGCGTTATGATTCATAATCAGGGAATAACCATTAATGACAAATCATGCTTTGTACTCTCATCTTATCCAAGCTCTGAAACCTGCATTACCAAGTGGCATGGGTATGTATACTAAAGTCGTACTCAATGACCAAGGAAACTCATTGACATCATTCAATTTAGTGTCCATTGTATTTAACAAGTTTTAGACATTATTGATAGAGACATTGATGCTACAGATCGCAACCACCCATATTATTATTAGCACCGGAACCATTATCCGGAGGCTGGGTTGAGCGCATTTCTAACACATTGAAATTAGCAAAACCCGCGCCCTAACCGACGCGGGTTTTTTTATGTTCAGGATTACAGGGATGCTTGATCTACAGATGGTCGATAGGGCAAGAGTTTTTATCCAATACAATTTAATTTTTAAATGCACGAACTGCATGAGGAGAAACAGAAAATGCGAGTGATGAAGTTTGGCGGTTCCAGTTTAGCCGATGTAGAGCGGGTCGAGCGTGTTGCAAATATATTACTAGATTCTAGTAAAGAAGATCAGTTAGCCGTTGTATTATCAGCACCAGGCAAGACAACCAATAATATAGTCGAAGCCGTTGATCTCAATTGCCAAGGGTTAAGTGACGATGAAGCATTGTCACGTGTTGCTAATACGTTTAATGGCATCGTCGAGGCCTTAGCCGCTAAATACCCTGACTACGACAAGCTTGTTGTTGAGACTGTGTGGCAAAAGCAGTCTGCGATGTTAAAACGCAGCCTTAGTGGCGTTAAATTGTTAAGTCAGTGTCCAGACAATATTCGCGCGCAGTTAATTGTGGTGGGTGAGCGATTATCTATCGCCATCATGGCGCAGCTGTTAAAGGTAAAAGGGATTGATGTTGGGTTGCTTGAACCAACCGACTTTATGCATGCCGATAGTCATTATCTTGAAGCGCAGGTTGATATTGAAAAAGCTCGTGCGGCAATGAGTGAAAAAGATTTATCGAGCGCGCGTGTATGGTTGATGCCTGGATTTACCGCGGTCAATGAAGACGGTGAAATAGTCACCTTAGGACGTAATGGCTCTGATTATTCAGCCGCCTGTTTGGCCGCCAGTTTACATGCCGATCGCTGTGAAATATGGACCGATGTCGACGGAGTTTATAATGCCGATCCGCGATTAGTGAAAGACGCACAGCTTATTAAGCAATTGAGTTATCAAGAAGCGATGGAATTGTCTTACTTTGGCGCAAAAGTATTGCACCCAAAAACAATTGCCCCCATTGCGCAATATCATATTCCTTGTTTGATTAAAAACAGCTTTAATCCTAGTGCGCCGGGGTCATTGGTTTCGGCAGAGCGCCAAGATGATGAAAATCAAGTAAAAGCTATATCAAACCTTGATGACATATCGATGATTTCTATTTCAGGCCCAGGCATGAAAGGCATGGTTGGCATGGCGAGTCGTATTTTTGAAGCGATATCTTTGGCTGGTGTGTCGGTAAGTTTAATCACCCAATCGTCCAGTGAATACAGCATTAGTTTTTGCGTTGCATCGCAAGACCATTTAGTGGTTAAAAAGGCGCTTGACGCTGAATTTGAGCTAGAGCTGCGCAGTGACTTATTAGAGCCGTTTGAAATTAGGCATCAATTAGCGATTATCTCGTTGATTGGCGATCGCATGAAAACAGTGCAGGGCGTTGCGGCTAAGTTCTTTCAAGCGTTATCGCAAGCGCGCGTTAATGTGGTGGCTATTGCTCAGGGATCATCAGAGCGTTCAATCTCGACGGTTATCGATCAGCATCGCTGTCCACGCGCCATTAAAGCATGTCATCAACGATTCTTTAACTCCCTACAGTACATCGACTTGTTTTTAATTGGTTGTGGTAATGTCGGTACAGAATTATTGGCACAAGTGCATAACCAACGCGAATACTTGGCGAAAAAGAATATTGTAATCAGAGTCTGCGGGTTAGCTAATTCTAAAAAGATGCTGTTAACCACCGAAGGCATTGATACGACTAATTGGCAGCAGCAATTACAATTAAGCGAGCAAGCTTATGATGTTGACCAATTGATGAATTTCGCCAAAGAAAATCATTTATTAAACCCGTTAGTGGTGGATTGCACCAGCAGCCAAACGATTGCCGACCAATACGTGCAATTATTGGAAGCGGGTTTTCATGTGGTCACGCCTAACAAAAAGGCCAATACCGCGTCACAAGAATATTATCAGCAGCTACGAAAAGCCGCATTGGTTAAACGCCGTCGCTTTTTATATGAAACCACTGTAGGTGCAGGTTTGCCAGTTATCGATAACCTGCAAAACTTGCTGAGTGCGGGTGATGAGTTAGAAAGTTTTAGCGGGATTTTGTCAGGGTCATTATCTTATATCTTTGGTCAGCTTGATGACGGCATGACATTGTCACAAGCGACCGAGATTGCGAAAGAGAAATGCTTTACCGAGCCCGATCCTCGTGACGATCTTAGCGGCATGGACGTGGCACGCAAGGTGCTTATTTTAGCACGTGAGTCAGGTATGTCACTTGAGCTTAGTGATGTTGAAGTGCAATCGGTGCTACCAAGCGATTTTGATAGCGGTGGCACGGTAAGTGAATTTATGAGTAACTTACATAAAGCCGACACTTACATTGCCAAGCAAGTCGATGACGCAAAAGCGCAAGGCAAGTTATTGCGCTATGTTGGCATTATTGAAGGGGAAGGTGAGCAACGCGTCTGTAAAGTACAAATTAGAGCGGTTGATGCAAGCGATCCACTCTATAGTGTGAAGGGCGGCGAAAACGCGCTGGCTTTTTATTCACGTTATTATCAGCCGTTGCCGTTTGTATTACGTGGTTATGGTGCGGGCAATGCCGTGACCGCCGCTGGGATTTTTGCTGACATGCTGCGTACGCTAGCATGGCAACGTGAGGTATAAATAATGACTATTCGAGTTTTTGCCCCAGCATCAATGGGCAATGTTAGTGTTGGTTTTGACGTCTTAGGCGGCGCATTGGCGCCCATTGATGGCAGTTTGTTAGGCGACTTTGTCACCATATCTGCTATCAAAAGTGGTATCGAGGTCAAGACTATTGGCAGTTTCGCACATAAACTACCAAGTGATCCTAAGCTCAATATCCTTTATGACTGCGCGGTGCAATATCATGTGATGTTAGCCAAAAAAGGACAATCATATGACGGCGTTTGTCTAACACTTGAAAAAGAATTACCGGTGGGGAGTGGGCTAGGCTCAAGTGCTGCGTCAGTGGTGGCGGCGTTGTACGCATTAAATGAATTTTACGATAATGCATTAACATCGTCACAATTATTGTTACTGATGGGGGAGCTAGAAGGTACTATTAGTGGCAGTGTGCATTTTGACAACGTGGCACCGAGTTATTTAGGCGGTTTGCAGCTTATGGTGCAGCGCGGTGATACCTTATGTTCAACCATTCCACATTTTGAAGATTGGTATTGGGTAGTTGCCTATTCCGGCGTAAAGGTATCTACCGCCCATGCGCGAGAAATCATGCCAAAACAAGTGCCGTTAAAAACCGCCTTAGCCTTTGGTCAAAACTTGGCGGCATTTATTGACGCCAGTCACCGTGGTGACAGTGAATTAGCCGCTAACTGCTTAGTGGATGTGATTGCCGAGCCTGTGCGCGGTGCAATCATTAGCAAATTTAGTGAAAACAAGGCGGCGATGTTAGATCTTGGCGCAATGGCCAGTGGCATAAGTGGCAGCGGACCCACGTTATTCGCCGTGACGGACAATGTAACCAAAGCAGAGCAATTGCAACAATATTTAATGCAACACTATATTCAAAACGATGATGGCTTTAGCCACATTTGTAAACTAGATACTCAAGGTGCTCGTAGGGAGACAAGTTGTGGAACTGTATAATTTAAAGAAAAATGAACAACGCGTGAGTTTTTCTCAAGCGGTAAAATTGGGCCTAGGCGATAATCAAGGGCTGTTCTTTCCAAGCAATATTCCAACGTTGCCAAACATTGGTGAAGTGCTTAAACAAGACTTCGTCACACGCAGCGTCACCATTATTAACGCATTTCTTGGTGACGAGCTTGGCCATGACGTTGTTGAAAAAATGGTGCGCCAAGCGTTTAATTTTCCATTGCAAGTGCGCAAGGTTAGAGAACAAACCTACGCCCTTGAATTGACTCACGGTCCAACATTGGCTTTTAAAGATTTTGGTGCGCGTTTTCTCGCACAATGTTTAAATCAATTATCAAATAATGAAAAAGCCACCATATTAACAGCTACATCTGGTGATACTGGGGCTGCCGTGGCTCATGCCTTTTACGGACTTGATAATATTAAGGTCGCGGTACTTTATCCCAAAGGCAAAATTAGCGTATTGCAAGAAAAGCTATTTTGCACGTTAGGAAAGAATATTTATACCTATGCCATTGATGGCCAGTTCGATGATTGTCAGCAAATGGTTAAAGATGCCTTTGATGATCAAGAGCTCAAGCAAGCCATTAGCTTAAACTCTGCAAACTCAATTAACATTGCTCGGTTATTGGCACAGATTTGTTATTACTTTGAAGCGGTTGCCAAGGTGCCAGAAAATGAACGTGACAACATAGTGTTTAGTGTACCAAGTGGTAACTTTGGAGATTTAACCGCGGGCATGTTAGCCAAAGCAATGGGCTTGCCGATCCGCCGTTTTATCGCCGCCACTAATCTTAATGATACCGTGCCTCGCTACTTAGCGACGGGTGAGTGGAGCCCTGTTGCAACAATCGCCACTCGCGCTAATGCGATGGACGTATCAGCGCCTAATAACTGGCCACGCATCGAAGAGTTATTGCGCGTTAATCATTGGGATAAGTCGCTGATTTGCGGCGTGATGGTCAATGAGCAAGAAACCGAGACTGGCTTAAAAGAGCTATATAACGATAATGATTACCTGTGTGAACCGCATGGTGCCATCGCTTCGTTTGCGCTTAAAAATGAGTTGAAAGAAGGTGAAACCGGCATATTCTTGTGCACGGCTCATCCATCAAAATTTCAAGATTCGGTGCAAGAAGTGCTCGATATTCATGTTGCGCTACCTAAAGTTTTAGCCGATGTGGCAAATAAAGAAATATTGTCCATTGACTTGCCTGCAGATTTTTCGCAATTGCGTCAGCACCTAATGGCGTTATAACCTGTCCCTGTAAGGATGAGTGCGCTCGTGCTCATCTTGTTTTCTCTGTATTAACCTCTTCAATTACAAGACTCTTTTTGTTACAAATCACTTAACATTAATCAAAGTATTACGTTACAATCATCGATAATCATTCCCTCCATTATGTATAAGGTCATCGTTTGAAACTTTCATCAATACTTAAAGCCACCGTGCTGAGCGGTATAGGCTTGGGGTTACAAGGCTTTAGTGGCCAAGTTAGCGCTGCGTCAACGTCATCATTAACCTTAGAGCCTTGTTTTGTTAAAGGCATTAAAACGCAGGTGCAGTGTGGCAAGATAACAGTGCCTGAGAACTGGCAACACAACAGTGAAAAGACGTTAGACATTCATGTAATCCGCATTAAAGCCGTCGCCGCTACCGCAAAAAAAGATCCTCTATTTTTACTGATGGGCGGGCCAGGCCAAGCGAGTTCAGAGCTCGCTGGTGGCTTGAGTCAAATATTTAGCGCGGCGCAAAAAGACCGTGATTTGGTCTTAATAGACCAGCGCGGCACCGGAAAATCAAGCCCACTAACGTGTGACGACGATGACGCCGATATGTATGGTGACATTAGCAGTGACTTTGCCATTGATGACGTTAAAACGTGTTTAGCGACTTATAGAGATATTGATTTAGCGCAATATAATACCAATAACGCCATTTTAGACTTTGAAGCGGTGCGTAAAGCACTAGGTTATGAGCAAATTAACTTGTACGGTATTTCATATGGCTCACGTGCGGCCATGGTTTACATGCGTGACAAACCAGAGGCTCTTCGTTCGGTTATATTGGATGGCGTAGTGCCGCCACAAGTTGTTGTTGGTCCAATGGGCGAGCAAGCCGCACGTGCCTTTGATATTTTAATCAAGCAATGCAGTGACAATGAAGCTTGCGCCGCTAAATATCCGACCTTATATAACGATTACCAAGCCATTCGTGCGCAGCTTGAAAATCAAGTGATTGAAACTACCATCGATCATCCGATAACGGATAAAAAAATCACTTTACGTATCGACAGTAAAAAATTCATTGGCACCTTGCGCGGGCAAATGTATGGCCGTGACGCACGATTAATGATCCCCTACATTATTAGTGAGTTTGCTAAACAAAACTACAAACCTTTTGTTGGTTTAATGTCGTTAAATGAAGACGCTGCTAGTAAAATGTATATCGGTTTAACCTTTAATATTTTATGTAATGAAGACTTACCGCGCGCGACTGCTAATTTATTAGCAAAAGAGCGCAGCAATACATTCTCTGGCCGTCACACGTTAGAAACCTTTACTAACGTTTGTCAGTATTGGCCTAAATTTACCCCGCCCGCCAACTTTGCCGACAAGATAGTATCGGATATTCCGACTATGTTGCTCTCGGGGGAGCTTGATCCGGTGACGCCGCCAGCATGGGCCGAGATTGCGTTGCAAGGTTTATCAAATCATCAGCATTATATTGCTAAAAAAGCCGGTCATGGTTTGGTCACTCAAACCTGCGCCGCAAAAATGGTGTCGCAGTTTATCGCTAATGTCTCTTTTGATGACGTTAGCGATAGTTGCTTAGACGAGCAACCAACGCCGGGTTTTCTTATTAATAACAACGGCAACTTATAGGAATCATTATGTTAAAAGTTGATAATTTATCGAAAAAGTTTGGTGAATTCACCGCCGTTGAATCTATTTCATTTGAAGCAAAAGATGGCGAGATCACCGGTATTTTAGGCCCTAACGGCGCTGGTAAAACCACTTGTTTACGCATCTTATACGGCTTGTTAAAAGCCGATACTGGCGTGGCGACCATTGATGACATTGATGTGGCTAAATCGCCACTAGAGGCACGTGCATCTTTAGGTATTTTTCCCGATCAATTTGGGATGAGTGAACGATTAACCGCACGCGAGCAAATTGAATATTTCGCGCAAATGCACGGTTTAAGTGGTCAGGCATTAAAAGAAGCACTGGATCGGGTGATTAACGAACTTGAAATGAGTGACATCGCAGATCGCCGCACCGAAGGTTTTTCACAAGGTCAGCGCATGAAGGTCACCTTGGCACAAGCGTTAGTACATCAGCCTAAGAACTTAGTGCTTGATGAGCCAACACGAGGCTTAGACGTCATGAGTACCCGATTATTGCGCAAGCAATTATTGGCATTAAAAGATAAGGGACATTGCATATTGTTTTCAAGCCATGTGATGCAAGAGGTGGCGGCATTGTGCGATCGGGTGATCGTAGTTGCTAAGGGAAAGGTAGTGGCGCAAGGTTCACCGCAAGAGCTGTGTGAATTAGCCGGTAAAGAACATTTAGAAGACGCGTTTGTAGCCATTATTGGCAGCGACGAAGGAGTAGCAGCATAATGAGCGTGATGAAAGGATTAGTGGTTAAAGAATTTCGTGAAGCGTTTCGCGATCGCCGCGCTATCATGGCAGCATTATTTGCCATTGTTACCGGGCCAATCATTATGGCGGCGGTCTTCATGTTCCAAATTGAACAAGAACTTGACGTTAAAGACAGTTACGTTGAATTTGTTGGCGCGCAACATGCACCGGAGCTGATTACCTTTTTACAGGCTAATCACGTGCAGTCTCGCCAAGACATGCCAGAAAATGAGATTGAAAAGTGGTCTAAGCAAGAAATAACGCTGAGTATTCCTCAAGACTACGTTGAGTTAATGCAACAAGGCAAGCCTGTAACACTTACCCTAAAGGCTGACTATAGTGAAAAGAACTTACGAACGCCGCTGCGCCGACTTGAAAGTTTAATTCAAGGTTATAGCGCAAAAATTGGCTCAACCAGGCTGATTATGCGCGGCATTGACCCGCGTATTACCACACCAATTACCATGGACGTGCAAAGCACCGCCACGCCAGCCTCTAAAAGCGGCTTAATCATGGGGATGGTTGGCATGTTCATCATCATGGGGTTGTTTACCGCGTCAATGACCGCTGCCATTGATACCAGTGCCGGCGAGCGTGAGCGTCATTCATTAGAGCTGATTTTATGTCAGCCTGTATCGACTCTTAAGATTGTGTTATCTAAAGTATTGTGTGTTAGTTTCTATGGCGCCGTGGCGGCATTGTTAACCATGCTTGCAATGACC